>ERZ808246.1588-NODE-1588-length-16146-cov-3.516438_pt1 | contig 16146 bp, 7 predicted proteins | sample MGYA00521083_ERZ808246 | MGnify/ENA primary metagenome ERZ808246 (study PRJEB31516, sample SAMN03275577) | gut metagenome | biome: mammalia-associated habitat; material: feces | host: Papio cynocephalus | place: Kenya | collected 2012-07-07 ...
GTAACTGTTAAGGTTATATCCACGCCCGCCTTGCGGAATTTATCCGCGCAGGCGGCGGCTTCGGCTACCCTGCCTATTGTGGTATCCGCTATAATTACCTTAACAGGCTCGCCGTTTGAGTATTTAAGATTATCGGTGAAAAGTCTTGCGGCGGCTTTCGCCATATTCATGGTCTGGTCCTCCAAAGACTCACGAACGCCCAAAACACCGCGCCGTCCGTCGATTGTAGGACGAATACCGATTACCGGATAATCCTGTATGTATCTGTTTGCTGACATTTTTATTACCTCCAAAGTTTATTATTAACAAGGTATTTAAAAAAGCGGAGCCCGACAGGTAAAGCTATAAATTCTTGTATGAGCCCTGTCACCGTCTTTTTATATAAACGGATTTTGCATTACTGTCAGATCCGGTCCTCTCAATAACGGTCGTTCTCATAATCAAGAGGATGCCTTGCTCATATCTGACTGATTTTTTTACCGTCCGCTTTACTGACATCAATTCATTGCTTCGGTATGCAATCGGATTACACGAATAACGGTATTTCGCCCGTAATTAAACGGAACCGTTTTAACTGTCGTTTTTCCGTCCTTCTGAGTGAATTCAACAGGTTCTCCGTTATCCAGCCATTCTGCCGATGTTATTCGCCGTTCAAACCGAAACGCCACATCGTATTCAACAGAAACATTTTTTGCAACATTGGGATCCGCTATCATAGGTATATGATCGCAAAAAAGATAATAGTCATCCCCGTCACGCAGCAGAAAATCATCGTCTCTGTTTTCAATTTCAATGCCCGCAGGACGCGGAGTATAAATTGCAGCACGGTTAAGCTCGGTCCACCGTCCCAAAAGTTCAAGTATTGCCGAATCAATGGAACGCAGACTTCCGTCTCCCATAGGTCCAACATTCAGCAACAGATTTGAACCGTATCGGCGGCAGACAGCCAGATCACGAATACTGTCCGCCGGCGCCTTATAATTCAAGTCATCCTCGGCATAGCCCCAATGGTCTGCCAAAACCTGACACATTTCACTTGCTATATACTTTTTTGCACCGTTTTGATTTATCAAATGCGGCTTCCCGCGTTCAAATGTAACACTGTCCAATTCGATATGTCCGAGCTCTCCCAAAGCGCTGAGACCGGTGTTGTTAATAATCATCGCCTCAGGCTGATGAGAGCGTATCATTCCGTAAAGTGCGTCCTCCTCCCAATCATCGTCAGGGCGTCCCCACATACCGTCGAACCAAATTCCGCCTATTTTTCCGTATCCTGTACAAAGCCGTTCAACGCTCTTCCGCAGGTAAGCCAAATATGCCGGAAAATCAGTTTCAAACGACGGTTCGTGCCAATCTATAAGAGTATGATAAAAAAACGGTTTAAGTCCGTTTTCGCGGCAGGCTTCAACAAACTCGCGAGCCAAATCCCGCCCGCATATATGCGGTGCGTCAAAACTGCTCAGCTCACCGGCATCATACAAAGAAAATCCGTCATGATGTCTGACAGTCAGTGTTATATAGCGGCATCCGGCGTTTTTTGCCGCTCTTGCCAGCTGATGCGCCCAATCCGGACGCGGCGAAAACCTTGCCGTTAATTCGCGCTCATACCATTCCTTGGTAACAGACGGCAACAATTCTTCAGCCCATTCTCCCTTTCCGAGAACCGAATAAAGGCCGAAATGAACAAACAGGCCAAAACCAAGCTGTTCAAAATCCTTGATGTATTGCTTGATAATCATAAATTCCCCAACTTTCTTATTTATGCAAACGCCCGACCGTTTTCACGACCGGACGCTTGCCTGAATCTGATTATTTTTTAAATGTGAACATACTGTCAATAGCCTTGTCATATGTCGTACCCAATGACTGAATAGCTGCCGACACCGAGCTTTCACCAAGGAATACGGACCCCTGAACAACCTTGCGGTCAAACTGATTATAAAGTGTGTTGACCGTAACGCCGTAATCCGCAACGGCTGTATCGAGACAAATCTTATACATTTCTATATCCTTATTGGCACTTGCAGATTGGAAATATTCCTTTTTAAGATCATATTCCCACCAGCTTTCGCCCTCATAGCCCTTTTCAGGCTCTGCCAGCAGATTAAGAATTTTAACCGTTTTGGAAATAGTGTTTGAAGCAGCATTGGTAGAGGTGCACACAAATACTCCCGCCGTTCCCGCATCAGTACGGTAATTGCTCTCGCTCGGTCCTATCGGAACAGGGACAATACCGTATTCAAACTTCGGATTTGCAGGTTTAAGATATTGATTCACAAACCAAGTTTCCTCAAACATAAACGCGAGTTTCCCATCAAGGAATGCCGAACGGCTGTCGCCGTTATCGGTTGAGTTAAAGGTTTTAGACTCGCGGTAATTGGTAGCATTAAAGGATTTATCCGTATTAACCAGCGTATTCATAAAGTTGATTGCCTCTGCCATGCGTGCTGAGGTATACCCTGCCTTCGCTTTGCCGTTGCTGTATGTTGCAAGAGAAGCACCGTTTGAAATCCAAAGTGCTCTTGCAAGCTCCTGATACCAGCCTCCGACGCCGTAAGCGGTGGTTTGGTTATTGCTTGTATGTTTAACGGTTACCTGTTTTGCCATTGCCTGCAGCTTGCTCCATGTCCACGCCTTAGAATTAACAAGACTGTAGATATCATCGTTGACACCGCTGTCTTTAAGCAGCGTCTTATTCACGATAACGCACATACGCGCCTCCGGAGCGCGCATCCAGTTCAAGCCGTATACATTCCCGTCTATTGAACCGAGCTTTGTATAACTTGCGACCCAACGGCTGTCGGACGTATTGATACCGCTCACACTATTCCATGGAGTTATATATCCCGCAGCGGCAAGACCAAGAGTTTCCTCGGCCTTAACATGAACAACGTCAGCCACCTTGCTGCCTGACATAATTTGCGCGCGCAAATGGTCAATAGACGGCAAATTTCCCGTAACCACCTTAATTGTGCATTTTTCATTTTTCTGAATTTTCTTTATTTTAGCCCAAAATGATTTTTCATACTCGGTAACGGCATCCTTTTCCGAGCGCATAAGCCACGGACTCATAATCGTAAAGGTATAATTCTTTACATCGGTTTTATCTGTCGAAGAGCTGCTGCTTTTTCCGTCATGCTTGGATGTATTGCTGTTGCTTTTGTTTCCACCGGCATTTTCCGCTGTATCTCCGCCCTGTTCCGAACCTGAAATCACAACTGTGGATACATCCTCCGTAACGGTTGTTTTGCCGCAACCGGTAAGTGCCGCAGATAACAACACGGTCATGCTTATGATAGCCGCCACAGTACGCTGCCATTTTATTTTCATAAAAATTCCTCCTATAATCTCTTTGCCTTACGGCGTTTTGTTAAATATGTTATAAGAACGGTACTGCCGCCGGCAACCGCAGCTCCGCCTAAAATAATCAGAGCCAACACCCATTCTGAAATTGAATCTATTTGCTTTGTTCGGATAATATTCTTAACGATTTTATCCGGTTTCGTCTCTGCTGCCGGCAATTCCTCATCAACATAAACGGTATTATGCACATATTCCGTTTCTCCGGGAATATACTCGGTAGAAACCGTTTGTCTGCCGGATGTTTCAACCAAGTAAAGACCGGCAGTATTATGAGCTATATTAACCGTAAAGCGGCTTATCTGCTTTTCCGTTCCGCTGACTATAGTTTTGCCTGTCAGCATATCGGTAACGGTATACCTTTCAAAACCGTTCATTTCCATATCGGCAAGCGGCACTGCCACCTGCATATCAACCGCGGCGGAACTATGCTCATTAACATTCGGTATTACAAGAACCGCCCTGCTGCCGTCCGCCGTATAGCGGGCATAACCGTTTATTTTCTCCGAGCCGCTTATTTTAACCGCAGCGATATGGGTATCGCGGTGGTTATTCGGAAATTCGCAGAAAATATCCTTGTATTTCCACCTCAGCGCTATCAGCTGCTTAACATTTTCGTAATACTTCCGATGTGCCGGTTCTTCAAGCAATGCCCAATTGATTTGAGTGTTGTAAAGGGCGCTTGCGGTTGCTTCCTTAACACTGTTCCATTCTTCACCGATATAAAAGATAGGAATAAATGACGAATAAAGCAACTCATAGCTCCAGGACGCCAACGGCGCATCGTTATACTCTATCCCATCATGACAGGAAAGCACATAGGAATAATATCGGTACTGCCCGGAAACCTCAATGGCCTGAGTTGAGTCCGAACCGAGGTTTTTACCGGTTTTAACCGTCTCCGTAATATCGGCATAATCAAAGAAAACATGCGGAAAGAACTGTGCGCTGGGATCGATTTTATCGACAACATTTATACTCCCTGTCTGTTCAAAAGCAAAGCTGTTTCCGCGTTCATTGATATGCTCTGAGAAAAACAGCGGCTTTCGCCCCGCGGCGTTCAGATCATCCCTAAGCTCCTCAAAAATCTGATATCCTGCAACCGTCGGCTCCAAATCAAAGCGTATGCCGTCGCAGCCTGTAGTTAAAACAAACTGTTTGAGCTGCTCCTTATACCAATCAATAAGCTTCTGCGAATTCCAATCAAATTCCGGTCCTCCCCATTTTGAGGTCTCGCCGGTAAAAAACTCCGGATTTGTATCTCTGAGCGGAGTATGCTCAGAAAGTCCCCATGTAACCTTATCAATTATAATGCGGATATTACGGCTGTGGGCTCTGTCCACGAATTTTTTAAACTCCCGAAATCCGGCGACATAATCAACCCGTTCCGGGTCATAAGGCTGACCGTAAGGTATCTGACCGGTAAGATACGGATCAATTGTGTGCGGTCCGTATGAAGTATATCCGACCTTGTAGCGGTCAACCCCGGTATCCTCGACCGGAGTTATCCAAAGACAATTCACTCCCATTTCGGCATAATGGTCAAGTACCTTATCCATTGCCGCCAAGGTACCTTCCGGCGTTGCCTTTGCAACATTCACCTCAGCGATAATAATATCCTTAGCCCAATCGGGCCAACCCATTCTGTCAAGCGTCACCTGACTGTCAGGTACATACTTCGGCATCAAAGCGGAATTATCCGCGTAGCTGTCGGCATTCACCGAGAAGCCCTTCGGTGCGACAGTGAAAATACTCGCCGCCAGCACCGCTGATGTGCAAAGCGCAAACAGACGTTTTATAAGTTTGTTCATTTGCTTGCCTCCTTACCGCCTTTTTTATTTTTTCCTATTAAAACCGCGCATAATATACTGAATGCAAGTATCACCACACCGCCGACCGAGAGCAAAACCACAGTCAATACCGACGGTCTGTTATTTATGGTCCTCGTTTTGATTACCTGCTCAATATCCGGAGTTCTATTTCCGGATGACGGCGCGGAAATATAATTATGCTCGACCTCGTCTACAGTTACCGTTTCATCCGGAAGCTGAACATAATTCACCTTGCCCTTTCCGGTATAGATCGAACCGTCTGCGACATGAAGCTCATAAAGCTGGTTTCGAAGCTTAAAGAGCTTTGATATATTGCCTATCGCCATACGCAGGTCGGTGCGCAATCCGAAATAGATTTCCCATGCGCTGTTTATATCGTTTTCATATGCATATGAAGCCTTATCCGGAAGATTGGTAATAATATCGGTTATGCGCTTTATGGCGGCTGAATCGGATTTGCTGAATTCGGAAAACTGTATTCCTGTAATATCGATAGAAAATGCGTTTCTGATAAGCCGCTTATTCTCAAGGTTGCTTGTTGGGGCATATCCGTTTCCGCTGTGAACTATAAACCAGACTGCATTCAGATTTATCTTTTCCAGCGCCTCCATATAGTCCTTATCAAGAACGGCGGCAAGAGTTGTTCCGTCAACCGTAAATGAAACCTGATATGTGCCGTCCGGCTGCTCGTCAAAGCCTAATATGAATTCTTTGCCCTGTAAATTGGTATCCTTCAGCAACGGATTTTCCATAAGTACCGTCATTTGGTCTGTTCCCGGAACTGTTACGCGCAGCTGACCGTTGTATCCTATTTGTAGATATATTCCGTATTTGGACGCCTGAGGATCAAATGTCCATATCTTCTGTTTGTACGCTTCATATGAATGGAAACCAACAAACAGGCTGCCGTCGGTTGCATATCGGAAATTTCCGAGCCGCAATCTCAATCCGTCCAAAACATAGGTGTTTGCCGAATACTGACAAATACCGTAAGGAGTCTGATTGAAATCCAATGTAAGACCGCCGGTCGGCGATGTATGCGTTGAAACAAATTCGCCGTTGCTCTTATAATCTCCTGCCACATCCGTAAGTCCGGGAATATAATATCCGTCGGCGTCATAGCCCTGACCGTTCTTAGAAGCGGTTCTTGCTTTATAATACTTTTCCGAAAGGTCGCAGGCATTGAGAACCGCCGCCTTCTGCTCAACCTTAAGAGCCTGATATTTTTCCCAAACCGGCTTGACCTCGCTGAAGGAAGGCTCAAGCGGCAGCCGGCTTATCGCATTCATAACCTCTGAGGTTTCCGCATCTGTCCGGGCGCTTATACCGGTAAATTCAAGCTCATAATTTGTTGATGTTTTCGGAGATTCAAAAACAACATACACCTGCTCGGTGTTAAAAGCTGTCATTGAGTTAATTCTTTCTGCCGGAACATTAAATGCTACAGCCTCGCTGCCTACGGTTATCGAAAGCAGCCAATTACCGGTGCTCAGCCTGTTCCATGAAACGGTTACCGGATTGCCCTCAATAGCATCGGGTTTCAGCAGCGGGCTTGTTCCGGCAAGCCAAGCCTTGTTCTGACCGGCTCCGCAGATATACAATTCTCTGCCGTTTGCAAGAAGCAGTGATATTTGTCTGTTTGCCGCTTTGCTGCCGGTATCGCATATATCATCATAATCGCCGGATGTAAAGGTCAGATAAAACGAACCGTTTACAGCATATTTAAAATTATCAAAGGATATGCTGAGACCGTCTAATTTATGCGCCCCGGCTAAAGCCTGAGTACGGAGTACCGCACCGTATTCCTCATTGCTGTTTCCCTGAGGAACTATTTTTATTTTAAAGCCCTTTGAAGTTTTGTAGGAAAACAGTGTGCGGTTATCGGGGTTTGAAAACTCCCATGGATTTCCGCTTTCCGGATCCCGCGCCAGATATGTTGAGGTCGGAGTATACTGAGATGCAGCTAAAGCACGCTGATACGCCGCAAATACTTCTGCAAGCTTATCGGGCTGTGCAACCAACGCTCTCTCAGACTTTGAAAGGGAATTGAAACGCGCCTGAGCCATAAGAACCTCATCGGCATCCTCAATGCCTATTTTCTCCGCTGTCGGGAGGGCCGCAATAGCAGCATTGACTTTCTCAAGAGTTCCTGTTATCTTAACATCATTTTCAATAACATCCATAACCCCGGTTTTATAACCGTAAAAATCAATACTGTATGCAACACCGTTATTATTGAGACCGCCTATGCTGAGATAGCAGCTGCCGCCTCGCGGAGTGTTTCCGAACTGTGCGGAAGAAAGCAAGGACTTCTTAAGCTCACCTGACGCCGTCTTTTCTCCTACGGTAACCGTAACAGTCAGAGTTTCATCATCCTTACTGATAAAAGTAAGAGTAAATTTTTGATTATCGAGCGACTGAGCCTTCAAAAGCTCGCTTCCGGTTATAATGCTCGCAAGCGTGTTATAAAATCCTCCGGTAAAGGTTGCGTTGTCCTTATTCTGACCGAGAATAAGATCCCCGGTATTAGTGTCAATAATGAATGTGGGACAAGCATTATAGAAAAACTGATTCTGAACATAAGAGAAGAACAAACCTATTTTTCCGCTGCCCTCTTCCGCCGTTACGGAAGCTGCGCTCTTATTCTTATAATTACCGAAGAACAGCCGCAATCCCTCTATACTGCTCAAATTCGGCGCATAGCAGAACGGGCGCTCGGCACTTGTTGAAGACTGGTCGATATTCACTCCGCCGCCCTCAATATCCGTAAGAACCGTATTGGTATTCTTTTGCGCCTTATACCAATCCGTTGCGGAGGCTGCATTTGCAACTCCGTCATACGGACTGTCGGAATCTTCTTCCTCCGGCTCTTCAACCTTAACATCTCCGAGTACGGTATGAGTATAGCCGTAGAAATCTACTTCAAAATTCGTTGCGCTGTTATCAATATTGCCGAACGACATATAAACGGCATCGGATGTAGGAGCATTTTCAATGCTTTGCAGTATTGAAGCCTTGAACTGACCGGCAACCGCTTCATTGCCTACTGTCAGCTTAACAACGCAATACTTACTGTCCTGAGACATATGCAGCGAAACATCAAAAACACTTTCTCCGATGCGCTTGACAAGTGCATTATCGGTAAGAAGATTTTTTATAACCGTATGCGCGCCTCCGGAAAAGGTTTCGTTGTTAACATTTTTAATCAGCTTGATATCACCCTTTTCGGGATCTATCAGCAGTGTTGCAACCACGCCGTAAAACCACTGGTTCTCGTATTTTGAAAGATAAACCGCGAACGGAGCGTTTATGCTTGAATTATAATTTCCGAAACGGAGAGTAAGTCCGTCAAGCGGCTGCATATTCTCCCTGTATAAATAAGGATACTGCGCTCCGCCCCAAGTCTGTTTAATATGAACGCCGCCGCCTGCGATATCCGTGCGTTTGAGAAACGGGTCGGTATTAGTGACATTTCCAAGCGCATAATCGGTCATAGTATTTGCTCCAGCAATACCCGTTAAGCCGTCAGTATAATTTTTACTGTCCGACTCGTTATACTCGGTATGAGTGTAGCCGTAGAAATTCACTTCAAAATCCGTAGCGTTGTTATCTATATTGCCGAATGAAGCATAAACTTCCTTTTCTGTGGGGAAATTTGAAAGCTCTGACAATACGTTGACTGCAAAGCTGCCTACCGCAGTTTCCTTTCCCGATGTCACAACGACAAAATATTTTGATTTATCCGCCGATAGATGTATCCCGATTTCAAATACCGCTTTGTTAAGCCTCTTAAGCAAATCGCTTCCGGAAATAACTTTTGCCAGCTCATCGTATTTTCCGCCGGAAAAATCCTCATTTTTAACTCCGGCATAAGAATTTTTAACAAGCTTCAGGTCGCCCTTGACAGTATCTATAAGCAGAGTCGGAACAACTCCGTGAAAACAGTTGTCCGCGCATTTTGAAAGGTAAACCGCGAACGGAGCGTTTTTGCTTGAGGTATAATTCCCGAAGCGCAATGTGAGTCCGTCAAGCGGCTGCATATTTTCCTTATAAAAATACGGGTACTGTGCTCCACCCCATGTCTGTTTGATATGAACGCCGCCGCCTGTGATATCCGTGCGTTCAAGAAACGACTCAGTGTTCTTAACATTATTCATAGCGTTAGCGGTCATAGTATCTGCCGCTGCTATACCTTCAAGTCCGGCGGCAGGGTCAAGGCAAGGCTTTTCGCCGCCGTGGAAGCTGTTGAGAGTAATATCGGTATAATCGGTATCTGCGGCTATGTAAAGATAAACCGGTTTAGTTATATCGGTTGAGGTGGTCTTAAGCAGCTCCGGAGTTGCAAGGTCAACCGCAACGCCGTTTACCGACATTCTCAGTCCGCCGTTATCCAAGACTTTGAAAATTATGCTGTAGTTTCTCACTGCGTCTCCGAAAACATCAAGTCTGCTGCTGAAGTAGAACCTCTGAGTAGCAACATTATCGGCGGTGACGCTCATAACATCTATATACGGATCTTTGTCATTGACACAAAAGGTATACCGCAAATCATTTGTTGTCCCATTTTGATACTGAGCATTTGCAAGCTTGATAACAAACTTTCGCGACATAAAGCTTGCATCGCCGTATTCTGAGGCCACCTCATTATTCAGCGTAAGCTTCAAATGCGCTCCGTCGAGCGTTGAGGCAGCCGTTAAGTTCTGCATATAAGGAGAACCTGCGCTGTTAGCCGGCGCTCCGCTTGCCTGCAAACGATATTTCATTCGGGCGCCGTTTTCATCCTCCGAAAAGTCAATCGGCCAAAAATAGGTTGAGCCCGCAGCAGTATTGTTCTTAGATGACACGCGAATGCTGTCGGCTGTAACCAAATACTCCGTTTCTTCGGTCGCAGCACCGGATGCCCAAACCGCCGTTGACGCAGGAACTGCGGTTATGAGTATAGCAATACAGCACAGCACCGATAAAATCCGTTTCCTCATCTTCTTCAACCTTTCCGTAAATAAAATAAAAGCATAAATAGGCATTTCGCTCAAAGCCAATAAGAATTAAAACCTTTTAACTTTTAAAACAATTCAACTTGGCGAAGCTTTCTTATACCGATTTTATATTAACACCTATTCTTGTTTTTGTCAAACATTTTTTAGCCATTTTGCAAAAAAAATTGCTTGACACGGAAGATTATTTATAGTAGAATAAATACGAAAGCATTCACTAATTGTGTATTTTGCCTTGATATTGGAGGAAAATTATGAAAATCTTGTGTTTTCAATATAAAATACAAAAAATACTTATCGCAATAACAGTTTGCAGTATTTTTTTATCCGGTTGGTTAATCGTTTTAAATACAGCTGCGGAACAGGTGCAAGCCGTTGATACAAACGGTAAATTCGGCACTGAAGTTTCATCGGAAAACAGCGAAGCTCCGACGTATTCCCAATATCTCGACAGCTGCGATAAGTCCATAGGCAAAGAAACCGTTATTGTGCCGGCTGTCGGTTATACCAATGATTCCGCATCTGCGGTTATGCAGATATATCCGGATTTTGAAGGCGAAAGCGGCAGCACGGTTATGTTTGATGCTTCAGCTCCGGTAAGCTTTTCATTTTCAATTTCCGAGGCAGGACTCTATACTCTGCAATTCAGATACTATACCGGCACGGAAAACAGCAGTGCTGTTACCAGAGACATTCTTTTGGACGGGGTTCTCCCCTTCCGCGAGTCTGCCGAGATATCTCTTACCCAATTTTGGCAGGATGCCGAAAAAGAGCCTCAATATGACCGCGGCGGTCACGAAATTCGGAGCAGGCAGCAACAGCTTTCCCGTTGGAATACGGCATATGCAGAAAATCCCTCTGCCGGAATATCGGGAGCCCTGCAGTATTACCTGTCTGCCGGATCGCACACAATTACGCTGACACCCAAGAGCGGCTGCTTAATGCTGAACCGTATTATTCTTTCCGGAAAAGAGGAAATACCCTCATACAGCAATGTATCCTCAAAATATAAGGAGCAGAATTTACAGTCTGCTTCTCCGTCCTCCAATCAGCGAATTGAGGCTGAGGGCGCTTATACATTAAAATCCGACCAGACCTTGGTTTCGCTCAATGACCGCACCTCCCCGAGCGTCAAGCCCTACAATGTCAATCTCGTCCGTTACAACAGCATAGGAGCGGGTCAGTGGCAGGTTGTGGGTCAATGGCTCGAATGGTCTGTTGACATTCCGGAAAGCGGTCTCTATCAAATCGGAGCACATTATAAGCAAAACATAAAAACCAACGCCTCGAGTATGCGCGAGCTTACCATAGACGGCAAACTGCCGTTCAGCGAAACGGCAAGCATTGCATTCCCGTATTCCGGACGGTGGCAGACAAATGCCTTCTCCGATAAAAGCGGAAATCCTTACATATTCTATCTTGAAAAAGGCACACATACCGTCCGTCTGAAGGCAACGCTCGGAGACTTTGCACCGATACTTCAAAGCGCCGACGATATCCTTGAGCAGTTAAACGAAATCTACCGAAAAATAGTTGTCATAACCGGTACTCAGCCGGATCAATATGCCAACTATCAGTTTGAACAGGTCATTCCGGATACTGTTGAGGAAATGCGTCAGATGATTTCCCTGCTGCAGTCTCTTTCCGATGCCGTTACCGATTTTAACGGCGAAGGCGGAGCATCAACCGCAGCTGTCAGAAGGCTTATCAGCGAGCTGACGGTTATGACCGATGATACCGATAAAATAGCCGCACGCTTAAAGACCTTCCGCGACGATATTTCTTCGCTCGGAACCTGGATAAACGACGCAAAAAGCCAGCCTTTACAGCTGGACGCTTTGTTTTTCTATTCACCGGATTCTCCTCTTCCGGCAGGAGATGTTAATATTTTTCGCAAAGCCTGGCATTATATTGTTCAGTTCTTTTGCTCCTTCGGCACAGATTATGATGCCATTGGTCTGACCGAGAACGATACCGACTCCGCCATTACGGTTTGGATAGCCTCGGGACGGGATCAGGCGCAAATACTGCGGCAAAAAATAAACGATGATTTTTCTCCGAGCAGCAACATTTCCGTTAAGCTGCAGCTTGTAACCGCCACTGCCCTTCTGCCATCCATAGTATCCGACAACCAACCGGATATTTATTTGGGATTACCGCAGGCTGACCCGATAAATTTGGCGCTTCGGGACGCCGTTCTTGACCTGCGTCAATTTGGCGACTACGAGGAAACCGTTTCCGCCCGTTTTTCGGACGCGGAAATCCAGCCGTTTGAACTTGACGGCTCGGCATACGCTCTGCCTGACGCCATAGATTATCCGATATTATTTGTCCGCAGCGATATTCTGCGGGAGTTGAATATCCCGTTTGACGATTTAAAGGATTGGAATTCAATTCTGTTTAAGGTTCTACCCGTTCTGCAGACAAACTCGCTGACAATCGGTGTTCCCGTTTCAATTCAGACCTATCTGAGCTTTCTGTATCAATCCGGCGGAAGTATGTATGAATCGGGAGGCAAACAGTCGGCATTAAGCTCATCTCAGGCGATAGACGCTATGCAAAGCTATACCGAGCTTTATACGCAATACGGTTTGCAGCTTGCATATGATTTTGCCAACAGATTTCGCAGCGGAGATATGCCGATTGCCGTTGCAAACTTCACCTCTTATAACCAACTATCCGTATTTGCACCTGATATAAAAGGACAATGGACAATGCTGCCTATGCCGGGAACTCTGCGTGATGACGGCACTCTTGACCGTTCCTGCACCGCAACACTGACGGGCTCGGTTATTCTTTCCGGAACAAAATCCCCTCAGTCATGCTGGCAGTTCCTTAAATGGTGGACCTCTGACAGTACTCAGAAGGAGTACGGCAGCAGCCTGGAGAGCATTATCGGTTCGGCGGCGCGTTATAATACCGCTAACCTTAATGCCCTTACCGCCGCCGATTGGGATTCCGATATGAAAAAAAGCCTTATAGAACAGCTTGAATACATTCGTCCCTATACCGAGGTCCCCGGTGGATATCTGACAAGCAGATATTACGACTTTGCCTTCCGTTATATCGTTTATGATAAGGACAATGTGCGCGATACTATGATTGATGCAGTTTCGTCCATCAACACGGAAATATCCAACAAACGCCAAGAATACTCTCTCGATTAGGCAAGGAGTGGTCATTTATGAGTTCTAAAAAAGTACATAAAAGTCCGAGACAGTTTATTCGGGAGTATGGAACGGATTATCTGTTTGCTGCACCGTTTTTCATTCTTTTCATTCTGTTTACGCTGCTTCCGATTGCTGCATCTGCGATTTTAAGCTTTACAGATTTCAATGCCGTTTCAATACAGCGGTTTGTCGGAATAAGGAATTATCTTAATTTAATCTTAGACGACGGATTGTTTTTACAGGCGTTAAAAAACACATTCTTCCTTTCAGTCGTCACCGGTCCGGTAGGTTATTTTCTTTGCCTTTTAGTGGCGTGGCTTTTAAACGAGCTTGGTGACAGAATGCGCTCATTTATAACTCTCCTGTTTTACGCACCGGTTATTTCGGGAGGAGCATATACGGTTTGGCAGATAATTTACAGCGGCGACGCTTACGGTTTTCTGAACGGCGTGCTTCTGAAGCTCGGCTTTATCGATGCGCCGATACAATGGCTTACCGATACCTCATTTATGATGCCCGCAGCTATCGTTCTGATACTTTGGATGAGCTTCGGAACAGGCTTTCTTTCCCTTATAGCCGGTTTTAAAAATGTTGACAAAACGCTTTACGAAGCCGGCGAGGTAGACGGAGTACGCAACCGATTTCAGGAATTGTGGTATATCACACTCCCCTATATGAAGCCGCAGCTTATGTTTTCCGCAATCATGAGCATAACCGGCGCCTTCGGAATCGGAGATGTGATAACCGCTGTTTTCGGTTTCCCGACAAGCGGTTATGCTTTGCATACCCTTGTTCATCATATGCAGGATTACGGCAACACCAGATTCGAAATGGGCTACGCCTCGGCGGTTGCAATAGTTCTGTTTTTGATTATGATTGCCGCAAACGGCTTAGTGCAAAAAATGTTGCGAAAGGTGGGAGAATGATATGACAAAGGGCTTGCACATACCCCGCAGCAGCCGGCGTTTCAATCACTCCCGTGCCGGAACGGCAGGAATATTTATTGTTCTTCTGATAATGGCGGTGTTTATGGCTCTGCCGATGGTGCTTATTATAGGCAACGCTTTTAAGCCGTCACATGAATTATGGGCTTTCCCTCCAAAGCTTTTCCCTACCGATTGGACACTCGCCAATTTCGGCGATATGTTCACAGTGCTTTCGGACTCATTGGTGCCTTTTCTGCGCTATTTATACAACACTCTGTTTATAACCGCCGTCGGAACGGCAGGCAGTATAATTTTAGGCTCAATGTGTGCATTTGTGCTTTCAAAGCGGCGGTTTCCGGGGAAAAAAACTATGCTGCGGCTGGTTGTTCTTTCGCTTATGTTCAATAACTCGGTTTGCAGCGTTATAAACTATGTTACGATATCTAAGCTGCACTGGATCGATACATACTGGTCTTTAATCTTCCCTGCCATAGGCGCGCCGCTCGGAATGTTTCTTATGAAGCAGTTTATCGACCAACTGCCTGACGCTCTTTTGGAGGCTGCCACCGTTGACGGCGCCGGAAAAGGAAGAATTTTTTGGAATATTGTTATGCCTAATGTACGCTCTGCCTGGCTTACCATGATTTTGCTGAATGTTCAGTCGCTTTGGAGCATAGGAGCGACCCCGTACATTTATAAAGAAGTATATAAGACACTTCCCTATGCTATGACTCAGATTGCCGCTGCGGGTATAGCCCGCGCCGGGGTCGGAGCCGCTGTGTCTGTAATTATGATGACGGTACCCATACTGGTATTTCTGTTTACCCAATCCAGAATTATCGAAACCATGGCTACCTCCGGCATGAAGGATTAAGGAGGCGCTGTATGAGATTAAAGAAAATTATGTGCGTCGGATTTGCGCTTTTGCTTGCAGCGGGCATTTCTGTTTCCGCTGCTCCCGCGAACGGACTGCCTTATGACTCTTATATTTACAACAACGACAATGAGCCTTTGCTGACTCCCGCTCCGTATACGGTAGAAAAAACATTAAACGGAACAGACTTCGGAACATCCGGTTTTTCCGGACTTTCGGATGTATTTTACGATGGTATCGACAGACTGTATTGGTGCGACACAGGCAACAACAGAGTGCTTGTTACAGATACCGAATATAATCTGCTGCGGATAATCAGCGAATTCGGCGCCGGAGATTCCCTTTCATCCCCGACCGGATGTTATGCTGATGAGAGTCTGATTTATATTGCCGACTCTGCAAACAGCCGAATAGTCGTTTTTCGGCGCAATGATTATGCGGCTGAGAAGGTACTCGGACGCCCCGATATTCCCCAACTCGGTTCGGATTATACATATACGCCGATACGAATTACAGCAGACCGCGCGGGGCGAATATATGTTGTTGCAAAGGGTGTAAATAAGGGACTTATCCGCTTAGCTCCCGACGGCAGCTTCACCTCATTCTTCGGCGCTCCGAATGTAGAATATAATGTGCTGCAGTTAATTTGGCGAAAGATAGCCACAAAAGAGCAGCGCAAGCGCATGGAACAATATGTTCCCACAGAGTACAATGCCCTCGAAATTGACAAAAAAGGCTTTATATACGCGGTTTCCCTCACATCATCCACAACGCCGGCAGCACGACTGAACAGCGCCGGCGAGGATGTTTTGGCAGAACTGACGCATATCGGCGACAGCGATTACCGAAAATCACTCGGTCAAAGCGGTGGAGCAGGATTTGCCGATATAGCTTTAGGCACTGACGGCAGCTTTACCCTGCTTAATACGACCGACGGTAAAATATACGCCTATAATTCCGACGGTGAGCTGCTTTACGCCTTCGGAAACA
>ERZ808246.1589-NODE-1589-length-16143-cov-5.585219_pt1 | contig 16143 bp, 14 predicted proteins | sample MGYA00521083_ERZ808246 | MGnify/ENA primary metagenome ERZ808246 (study PRJEB31516, sample SAMN03275577) | gut metagenome | biome: mammalia-associated habitat; material: feces | host: Papio cynocephalus | place: Kenya | collected 2012-07-07 ...
TTTCGGCTGTAGTGGATTTTCCGACTCCGCCTTTCTGGTTTATTACGGCTATTGTCTTCATGATCTTACCTCCTAAGTATGTGTATGTGTATACACATACACATATTGTAACATACATTGCTGAGCTTGTCAAGAGAAATTTTGGAGGATGATTTAGATTTTTCACAGTGTCTATCATCGAAAATGATTGACTGTCTGTATTTTTATCTGACAATTGGAAAAATCACAAAGAACGCGGTGAATGAATTTTCCGCTGAATGATTCTGAAAAAGCAAACGGCGCATTGTAAAATGAAGTTGCAATAAAGAGTTTTCAAAAAAACATATCCATAGTAACGAATCCGTGGTAGAATTGAGTAGCCAACAACAATTCGAAAGGATCGTCACTATGGACAATACCAATTATACCACAGAACACAGAAAATGTCAACACCTGATGAGCGAAGAACGGCACGAAATAGAAGTTCGATTGAAGGACGGATGGTCGATCTACCGCATAGCCAAGCATCTGCGTCGTCCCTACAACACCATCAAGAACGAAATCAAGCGAGGCACCGTTTCACTTTATAACGGCAATGTGAAACGCTATAAAGCCGATGAGGGCAAACGAGTATATCTGGAGCATCGTAAGAATTGCCGCAAGCAGTACCGCTGCCTTGGCTCGGCACGATTCCTTCAGTATGTCGCAGAGAATTTCAAGAGCGAATGCAAATGGTCTTTGGATGCCAGCTACGGCAAAGCACTTGAGAGCGGCGAGTTCCGTCGGGATGAAATAGTCTGCACCAAGACCCTGTACAATTACGTGGATCTCGGTCTGCTGCCAATCAAGAACATTGATCTGCCAGAGAAGCTCCGCCGTAACACGAAAGCCAAAAGAGTCCGTGAGAACAAGAAGAGTCTCGGCAGGAGCATCGAAGAACGCCCTGAGATCGTGAATTCCCGCACCGAATTTGGTCACTGGGAGATCGACACAGTCATCGGCAAAAGGGATGAGAATGAGCCTTGTGTGCTCACGCTTGTCGAGCGCATGACGCGGATGTGCATCTGGGTCAAGGCTCAGAACCATACCGCCGCGGCAATCACGGAAGCACTGCAACGGGTCATGTCGCAATTCGCGGAGCGGAAGAACCAGGTGTTCAAAACTATCACCGGCGATAACGGCTCGGAGTTCGCGGGACTTTCGCTATTCGAAAATGGAAGTCTGAAGGTATACTTCACGCATCCTTATTCCTCCTTCGAGAAAGGTACGAATGAGTGCCACAACCATATGCTGCGGCGGTTCATTCCAAAAGGCAAGAGTATATCGAGCTATACCGCAGACGAGATCTGCTCCTTTGCCGATTGCATCAACGGTCTGCCGCGAAAGATTCTTGGTTATAAAACACCGGAGGAGCTGTTCGACTGTTATCTAGACCGCATTTACGCCGCTTGAACACGACCTGGCACCGCGCGGCGTTGGTTCCCTCCACTCGGGGCTTCGCCCCTCATTCCGGTAACCAACGCTATTCTACTTTGATTTGTTACGTTTTTGAAAACTATTGCAATTTGATATTGCAATTTGCGTGAAAAAGCAAACTTGCTACAACCGCTTTAAAGGCGCCTGTGGCACAGTTTTATGCCGAGCAAAGTTTTTACCTTCCAAATCCTCGAACTGCGCTTATAGGGCGTTCTGACACGTTTGGTTACCCTGTTGAGCATGCATGATGAAGTATCGTTTCCACGCACTACTTGCTCTTAATGAACTACAAATGAAAAATGAACGAGATTTTTGTACGAGGCATTTTGAGTTTTCCACAGGAAAAAATCGAATTATCGCCCCCTTGATAGATAGCTTGATTATATACTTGATTATATCTTGATTATATCTTGATTACGGAGTCTCGAAGTTCCAGGATTTATGCGGGTTTCTGGTTCTAAAGGTCATAGACTTCTTCCGCAAAGGTCATAGACTTCTTCCGCAAAGGTCATAGACTTCTTCCCGAAATCTTCAAAAGGACATATTTTGTATTGACAAATTTATGTCCATATGGTATAATTGTATTGAGGTGATAGTGTGCCACGCATGAAGAAAATACTACAGGCATCAAGTAACGAGGTGCTATCTCAAAAAGCTGAAAGTATGCTCGTACAAAAATCAAACCCGTTACAATCATTGTCTGAAACAAAAATGACATTACCTGAGTTTAAGATACTCGACGCTTATCTTTCACGAATTGACAGTCATAAGCCTGACGAACGCTGTGTCTGTTTTGAGAAAGGTGAGTTAGAAAAGTTGCTCGGCGTTGATAAGATTAACAAGGTGGACCTTGAAAAACGAATAGATAACCTCTTTCAAGTTGTTACTATCCGAGATCCAAATAAACCTAACGGATTTACGAAGATAGGTTTATTCTCAAGGGCTGACTGTAATCAAGATGAGAACGGGCAATGGCAAGTTAATCTCGCGTGTTCTGCTGAAGCTATGGAATACGTTTTCAACATCGAAAACATCGGCTATTTGAAGTATCGGCTCAAGAATGTTGTCGACCTTACCTCAAGATACAGCTACATACTTTATCTGTATCTTGAAAACAATCGGTACAGAAAATCGTGGGAAATTTCGCTTGACGAACTGAAAACATTGCTCCGTTGTACCGCTGATACTTATGCAGAGTACAAGCGTTTCAATGATTTAGTTCTTAAGAAATGCTATAAAGAGCTAAACGAGAAGACCAGCCTTAGCTATAGTTATAAGCCTATAAGGAACGGTCGCAAAGTAACTCATATTGAGTTTGACGTTGATACTTTTCTGAGCATAGATGAGCCGAAGTCAGCAGAAATCCCTGGGCAGTTGGACATTTACAGTAAGACCGACCACAGTAAGACCGACCGAATCGAGCTTTGGAGCGAAGCTTGTGACAATGAGTTTACAGAATCTGAAATGAAACAGCTTTCTGAAGTTCTCGTGTTAATACCATCGGACAATTTTCCCTCCTATGCTGTCAACGGAGATCTTGACTTGCAACGCTATCATTACCTTGCCGAAAAATATGCTGCTATAAAGCGAATAAACGAAAAGAAGCCTATCAAGAATCGCTTCTCATATATGCTCGCGATTTTAAAAAAGGACGCGGGAATAAATTCATGAGCACAGCAGGAAAGACAGTTTCTTAGATCGCACGAGAGATAGAAATAGATAACTCCATTGCTGCAAGCCCTCTAAAGCCCTTCTGAGGGCTTTTTGTGTACCTATAGCGACACATTGAACATTTTAAGTCAGTTATCACCCACCATCTTGATAGATATGAATTTATCCACAGGCAAGAAAACGAAAAATTTTCCTCTTGATTGATAGCTTGATTAGATATATCTTGATTATAATCTTCTTGATTAAGGAGACTCGAAAGTTGGCTTGCGAAGGGGATTCTTGAAAAATAAAGTTACCATAAAATCCACCAGAGACCATTCAGGTTACCATGAAATCCAATTCAGGTTACCATGAAATCCAATTCAGGTTACCATGAAATCCACGATATTCGCCATAAAGTGACCATTTGCTATTGACTTCTGGTAACCGATATGGTATAATATATGCCGAGGTGATATGATGGCTCGTAGAAAGCAACTTGACAAAAACAGTATAGTTCAGAAAAGCCGCCCTCTGTCGGCACTATGGCAGAGTGACTTCAATCTGACAGAATTCAAAATTCTTGATGTATATCTTTCCAAAATAAACAGTCATAACCCTGATCAGCGCAGAGTTGATTTTGAAAAAGGTGAACTCGAGCGATTATTTGACGTTGATCGTATTCGGACAGATGAACTACGAGGGCATTTAAAAAAACTGATGTCACCGATTGAGCTGAGTTCAAACCAAAACGAGCTCCATCTTATGACTTTATTTGAAGAGGCATGTTGTGAAAAGGATGATCTGGGTATATGGCAAATACACTTAGAGTGCACACAAAAAGCCATGAGGTACTTTTTCAATATTGAAAACTTAGGATACTTGAGATATAAGCTCAAGTGTGTAACAGAATTACAGAGTCGCTATTCTTATGTCTTGTTCGTTTACATCGAAGCTAACAGGTTTAAGAAAGAGTGGGTAGTCTCAGTGTCAGAGCTTCGAGAAATCCTGAATTGTTCTGATGATAACCTATATCTGCAATTCAAGTACTTGAACAACAGGATATTGAAACGTGCATACGCAGAGATCATGGAGAAAACGCCGTGCCGGTTCACTTACGAGCCTATCAGAACAGGACGTTTTGTAAGTGACGTCAGATTCACCGTTGAAGAGTTTCCAAGCATAGATGAGTCGGAATCAAAAGAAGTTACTGGGCAATTAGATGTTTACGGTAAAACCGACTTAATCGAGCTTTGGGGCGAAGCCTGTAACAACGAGTTCACGAGATCAGAAATGGCGCAACTCGCTGAAGTCCTCAGGTTAATACCATCGGACAAATTTTCGCCTTATGCTGTCTGCGGCGATCTTGACTTGCAACGCTATCATTACCTTGCTGAAAAATATGCCGCTATAAAGCGAATAAACGAAAAGAAGCCTATCAAGAATCGCTTCTCATATATGCTCGCGATTTTAAAAAAGGACGCAGGAATAAATTCATGAGCACAGCAGGAAAGAGCGCGTGAGATAAGAATCGCAGGACTTGCTCTGCTTATACGATACGCGGATTGAACTGAAATCTAATCTTGAGCCCGAAAACAAGCCGCATCGGATCATCTAACCGGCTATATGATTATCTGAACAGCTTAACATCCGGACGTGTTGCAACGTATCTCTCAAGCTCTGGCGTGAATCCGTTGATACTGAACAGCACATAGTGAGTTTTCCTGCGACCAGCTTCCCATGACACAAACTCAGACTTCTTTTCAAGCTCTTTCAGAATATTGATGCCAACCGGTTCAATCCAGTACTTGCATTCTCCGAGAATAAGGTTCTTTCCGTCAGGATCGAGCGCAGCTATGTCGATTTCCACTTTGTTGTCCCAATACCGCCCGATTTTTGAGAAGTGGAAGTCCCACACGCCTTCTGCGTTGAGCTGCCACATCTTCTCGCGGCATATATCCTCGTACACGAACGCGATCTGGTTGCTCACGAGACCATTCCGGATCTTCGACATGACAATCTCGTAATTTCCACTTTCGAGAAAGCTCATATTCGGGTAAACAAAAGCAAACCAGAATTTTATATAGTTGTCCTTGATCCTGTAAAGTCCACGCTTACTTTTCTCGGGATTATCTTCGGTCACAGGAACCTCGCGTTCAAGAATGTCAAGGTCTATGAGCGTCTTCAGATACTTCGTGAGATTGGTTGTCTTGGTCTCAAGAACGGTTGCTATGGTTGACAGCTTACTGTTGCCTGCCGCGATTGCTTTTATGAGCGAGAAGTAACTACCGATCTCCGAAACCTCCTGCTGAAGAAGAAAGTGGGGTTCATCGTACAGATAGCCTGATGGATTGAGAATGTTCTGCTTGATCGCGCTGTAAATGTCCTCACATTCACCGAAGAGCTCGATATACTTCGGAACGCCTCCGGTAACTGAATACATCTCGATGAGCTCTTTCTCAGGACGATTCGGGAAAAACTGACCGTAGTACTTGAACGGTATCTGTTTTAAGCGTATCTGGGCGGTTCTGCGACCGTACAGCGGACTGTCATAGTTCAGTGTCTGAGACTCCATCATCGAGATTAAGGAGCCGCATAAGATGACCATGACGGACTTGTTCTTCAGTATCTCTTCCCATATACGTTGAAAGATCGAGGGAAAAGCGGGATTAGATTTGCCTATATACTGAAATTCGTCTATTACGATTACGGGCTTTTTTTCAAATTCCGTATCCATTACAGTCTTGAAGATGACGTCCCAGCTTGATACTGCGGAGTAGCGCAGAAGATCGCTGTTGATGAAATCTGCGGCACGCTGCTTGAAGCTCTCTCGGTTCTGAATCTCAGATTCCTCACTGGCAAGAAAGAAAAGCGCATTTTTTCCACTGATGAACTGGGTTATAAGCGAGGTCTTGCCTACCCGCCTGCGTCCGTATAGTATAACAAGCGATGAGCCGTCACGGGTGTATTCGTTTTCGAGCGTGGCTATCTCGGCTTCACGGTCGATAAATCTTGTCATATCGGTATTCTCCTTCGTCTTCGTCAATGTAGTTTACGGTGTTTGTTTATTATATCACAGATTTTATATAATTTCAAGTATCATAATTTGAATTATATAATTTTGTGACAGAGATAAAACCATGAATCACGCAAGAAAGCCACACTCCAGCGATATACGTTGGAGTGTGGCTTTTGTAAGCTGCTTCTTAGCTTATTCCTTCGGTGGAGTCTATCGTGTATCAGAACTCGACAGATTCGTCTCTGTATGTATTTCCGCCTATAGCCTGGGCAAACCTGAATTCCTTTTCCGGGTTCCAATTTGCCTCTGTGTCATATACCTGGTTGATGCGTTTGAGCTCAGCACGGATAATATCCGCGGTCCAGGAGATGAACTCAGATGACGTTGGAACGTTGTTTTTGTACTTTCTGGCATGGAATAAGTTGTCGATCACCGTTTTATATCCACCGGTATACGCTTCGCTTATCTGAACTCTGATCGAGTGCTCAATGGCTGACACGGATGCTGATGTCCTTTTTGAAACGTCAGGGTACAGCGACTTTGTTACCAGCGTTCCTAAAAACGGATCAAGTATGACATCCACAACGGCGCAGGTCAGATATTCGTGAGCTCGTTTGCGTTTGGGTATGCCAAGGCGGCACAGTGTTTCGCTGACATATTTTTCAACGCGTTCACGCCTGATGTAGCCGAACATGAGTTCGGAAGCGGAGTTGATCAACTCCTGAACCTCTGTAAAGTAGATGAGCTGGAACTCGAGCGGTTCAAACCGGTCTGACAGTCTGTGTGAGTTGGCAGTCTTGAAGCTGGATTGTCCCTCAGAGCAAATACAGATACAGCTGTACTTGCGATTTCCTGTACACAGCTGGCACAGCTCTGATCGGACGGTGTCGGAGCATCCTCTCAGATCGCAGATAATGATCGACGGTGTGTCAGGCGTAAGCACCTGGCGAAGTTCTTGGCACGAAGCGACGATGTGCTTGTGCTCCTGAGAAACGGAGTCAGTAAGACTCCAGATGTTCTTGCTCAAGCTATTGTCGTTCGAGCATATGATCGTCTCAAAAACAAGATTAATCATAACAGCCTCCATATGAAAAAAATGTAATTTATTGAAACTATTATACGCCTCAATTTCCCAAAATGCAATTGGCAATTTCAACAAAATATCAGAGCTGACGTTTGATATAATTGGTGTAAATTCGCGAACAGACAGTTCCCTATCAAGACTAAATGATTTTTGATAGAATGACAAGCACAAAATGAGACATTTATTATCTTAAATTCGTCTATTGCCGAAAAAAATGTTACGTATTTGCGTATTATAAGTGCAAAATGCACAGTCACGAATTATTGTACATTTTTACCGATTGTGTTCAGCAAGTCGGGATTTTCTGAAAATCGTTAGCTATAGTGAACTACAGCGCTTAAATTTTCTTATAAATTTTTTTGAATCTCATGCTAAGAGGCATCCAGAAAAAGGGACTAATGGAATTTTTTTACATATATTGCATGTCTGATGTAAGCCATTAGCTATATTTAGTTCGACGAAAAAAAAGTTTTGCTGTGAATTTTCCGCTGAATGATTCTGAAAAAAAGACTTGCCACAACCGCTTTAAAAGCTGCTGTGGCGCGATTTTGTGTTCGAGTCAGTTTTCTTGCCCAATCTTCTAACTGCGCTTATAGGGCGTTCTGACACGTTTGGTTGCCATGTTGAGCATGCATGATGAAGAAGCATCGTTTCCACGTACTACTGGTTCTTAATGGACTATATGAAAAGCAGACAGATGATCATGCAGGTCCGATCCCCCGAAAGTAGAAAAGGAGTGCCAGAGATGGCACTCCTTTTCTACTTTGGCGGACTCAAGAAATAACGGGTTATCCGTTTGTGCCTATAGCATGAACGGGTAAACCGTTATTTGTCAAGAAAATCTGTATAAGTACTTGACAAATCCACTCACTTATGGTATAATATATCATGCAGAGACACTCTGTGCTCGTCTGGGCGAGGATAAACAGCTATTAAGCCCAGAGCGTTCCGACTCTTTATGATTCGGAGGTTTAGCATATACCCTTAAGGAGTCATACAGGTCTGATACACCTGTGTAATGCACGGACTCGCCGCAGTAACCTTTGTGAATTGGAAAAGTGTATTATGAACCCTCACGTAAGTAATCCTTATGAAAGCGTGTTGTAAGTAAAACGTATCGAAATGCGCGCGATGCTGCTGTAAAAAGCGTCGTGGAGTTGATTTCTCCGTCAAAATCAGACAGTTTCGGTTTGCCGTGGACGTTATAGCCAACCGACTGCACACATAAGCAGTAAAAAAGTGTTGAGAGAAATCCCGGGTGGCAATCCACCAAAGTCACACATAAGACTTAAAAAAGTGTAGCGGATTACCGCGTTCTTTACGGACGGGTATGAAGCGGTCTGACCTTAACGAAACAGTATTACAACTATAAAAATATCTCATCACAAGTGAGGGGATCTCTTATGGGGAGGAAGAATAAAGCCTATGTCAAGGACTTGCACCAGCAGGCGTATGATCGTCTGACGAAGATGCAAGCTTTTGGCACGTCAAAAAAAGAATCGATTGCGAATGGAACTGCCAAGGACAAGATCTTTTCCTTCAAGACCTATGAAGCATACTGGAAACACACAAAATATTTCATCAAGTACATTCGTGCGAACCATCCGGAGTGTACTACGCTGAAGGCTGCCAAACGGTACATGAATGAATGGCTTCAAATGAGGACTGATGAAGGTAAATCATCGTGGACAATTCATCTCGAAGCAAAAGCTCTCGGTAAGCTCTTCGGTATCGATCCGAGCGATGAGAAGTATTTTCAGCCGCCGAAACGAGAGCGGCAGGATATTACGCGTAGTCGCGTGGATCGTGTCAGGGACAAGCATTTTTCAAAATCAAACAACGATGAACTGATTAAGTTCTGCAAAGGAACCGGTCTTCGCCGGAGTGAACTGCTTGATCTTAGAGGAAAGGATCTGATCTCAAGAGCTGAGATCGAGTCTGAAATTTCTCGGCTTGAAAAGCAGCAGATGGAAATGATCGATCCGAACCGGGAACGCCGGCTGGATATGTTGCGGGACACCAGGATGTTTAATAGTGAATACTTCACCCACGTTCGCTGTGGTAAGGGTGGCAGAGTTCGCATGAGTCCAATAATCGGTGCAAATGCAGAGCAGATCATCGAGCGCATGAGGAACACGGCTCCGGAAGAGAAGGTTTGGCAACACGTCAGTGAAAATGCCGACATTCACGGATACCGTGCTGAGTATGCAACGGCAATGTACAAAGCTCATGCGCGGGCGATAGAAGATATTCCGTATGATCGTGTGAACAAAGGAACCGGAAGGAAGTTTCAAGGGGATGTGTATGTCTGCCGGAAAGATGAAGCCGGGCGTAAGCTGGACAAGGCTGCTATGCTTATCTGTAGTAAGGCTCTTGGGCACAACCGTATAAGCGTTGTGGCGGACAACTATATCCGTGGACTATAAGACAGGGGGGATCGTTATAAGCGAATTTGTGAGAAAAACAATAGTTGGATACAAGCCGGTAAATAGCAGCTCTGATCCGGAGTGTACACACGTTATTCTGACTCTTGATGAGTATGACGAGCTGCATCAGCGGGTTCGCGCCGCGATAAACGACGGAAATCGGGCAAAAGAAGAAGCTGCTCATGCGGCCGCAGTGTCTGCGGCGAATGCGGAGACTGCAGTTAAGAAAATTCAAGAGGACGCAGCACAGAAAATAGCGCAGTTACAGAGTAAAGTAGAAACGGAACGGGCGGGTAAGGAATATCAGATTGCTCTGAACCAGAATTTTAAGCGAATTGCACGCGAACGTGCGAATGCCGATCGAGGTATCAAGCCGAAGAAAGAACGATCCGGATATGTGGTGCTGTCTTCCCGGCAGAAGAAATACAGGTATAAGAAGAGCCTTAAAGATATGGCAGAAGTGTACTTATGGGAGACAGTGATTCAGACACCCTACGTCGTGAGTTTTACCGCAGAGCAGGCAATGACTGAAACGCAGGAACTGTTTTCAATCGATGAAAACGGTGAATGGTTAATAGGTAAGCTGGGTATCCGCGGAGAATATAACGGCAAGTATGAAGAAATGCTTGCGGATCGTCGGTGTGCGACGTGGAAGGATTACAACATTATCGTGGAGAAGACATTCAAATCCGATGCAAAAGCTGGATATTGGGAGATCATCATTACGCACACGAAACCGTTGGATAATATCGGTACAGAACTACTGTGATAGAAGAAGGTAAAGAAACAAGAGAATGTGCATGGAGCGGTATAGTGGAGCAGTTTCGTTATGGCAAAGCAAAAAAATAACGACTGACGCAGAGTTGGCAGAAGCCATGAATGGACAGAGCATTGCTTTTGCGTACAATTCAGGTAAAATAGAAAACGAACAAGTAACCTATCATGATACACGGGAGATTTTTGAGAGAGATGGAGTGAGTTCGTATACAGGTGATCTTCGTACGCTGTTTGAGATTCGCAATGCAAAGGAAGCGTATGAGTATTTCCTGGTCGCATTTCGTGACAGACATCCATTCGATGAAGCTCTTGTCAAAGAATTGCAGCGGTTGCTCACACAGAACACCTACGACGCAAGAAGGTATCAGCTTGGAGAGAGACCTGGCGAATATAAGCACCACGACTATGTGACCGGAAAAGAAGAAGTAGGTGCTACACCGGAAGATGTTGCAGAAGAAATGGCGGAGCTATTGAGCGAGATGCAGGAGATTGCCAATGAAAAAATTTTGACTGCCGCTGCATATTTTCACGCCAAGTTTGAGAACATACATCCATTTGCAGACGGAAATGGCAGAACAGGAAGATTGTTGATGAACTATCTGCTTGTCACTCACAATCATCCGCCAGTTACGATTCACGAGGAAGATAGAAAACAGTATTATACGGCATTGGAGGCATGGGATACAGAGCAGAACCTCAAAGAACTATGCGAATTTTTACGGCAACAAACGGTGAAAACCTGGGCGAAACAAATTGAGCGAGCCGAAGTAAAGAAGCAAAGGACTCACCGTTAAAACTCTTTCGAAAAATTTACAAATATTGACGAGCAAATGTAACGCAAAATGCTTGCAAAAATTTGTACTTTGGTGAATAATAATATTGATCAAGAAAGGAGTGAGCATTTTGGACAAGGTAGTAAATGTGAATTTTAGACTGAGAGAGTCGGATAAAAAACGTCTTGAGAGTGCTTGTGCCGATATGGGGATGTCTGTAAGCACTGCATTGACAATCTTTTCAAAAATCGTCGGACGTGAACGCCGCATTCCATTCGAGATCTCGGCGGATATGTTTTATTCCGAGAGCAACATGGCACATTTGCGTCGCGGTATTGCGGCACTCAATGCGGGGAAAGGCGAGGAGCACGAGCCGATTGAGGTAGACGAATGAAGAAGGTCTGGTTTGATGAAGCCTGGGCAGATTATCTGTACTGGCAACGCCAAGACAAGAAAATGCTGAAATGTATCAATGATCTGCTGCGAGATATAGAATGCAGCAACTTCGATGGGATAGGCAAGCCCGAACCATTAAAAGGTGAGTTGAGTGGATTCTGGAGCAGGCGGATTGATACAGCAAACAGATTTGTTTATCGCATTGAAAATGGTGTGCTTGATATCCTGTCATGTAAAGGACATTATGATGACTGACGTCGCGTTGACATCGTTACTACAGAGCGGATAATGAGTTTTTCGGCGATAGAACAACTTTCGAAAAGCCATGCGGTGGTATACCATATGCTTCAAAAAAGATTCAGGGGTACGTATTATCTACCCCCGAACCGGAACGATGTAAAGCTCGAAAATGAAAAAAAGCTATTGTTAATAACGCTCCGAAGCGCTGTGGGCGTTATTATATAATCTCAAAATGTGCAAAAAGCTATTGATAATAAACGCCCCCCTTTAAGGGAATAGTCTCCTACGTTTCCTTTTTCTCTAAGATTAGCAGAAAGTCGGAGGGGTGGATAGGGGTGAAGATTGACCTGTTGGATTGTGGTAAACCCGTAGGGTTTTCCACATTTCAATAGGTCAATCGAGGGGGAAGGCGGGGAGGTGACTTTCTGGCTTGCTCTTTTGCTCCCCGCCTTCCCCCTTTCCCCGCCGCAGCGGACTTTCTCTTTGCTTCTTTCTCTTTGTTGAGAACTATCTCGAAATTATTTTATACCTCATGAGGTGATTTTATGCAGTCTAATTCTGAAAACAACTCATACATTCAGCAGCAACGAGCTTTATATCTTGAAAAAAATCAGCATATGTCTGGGCTATATCCCGAAGTCTCACCGCGTGAATTTTATCGTGAGATCTTTCCTGCGGGTTCTTTTGAACGCAAGGGAATCTATGATGATCATAAAGGTAATGGAATTGGACTTGTTATCGAAAAAGGTGGCAAAACCAAACGCTATACGCTCACGGATGAACTTGATAACTTAGGTGAATTATGTTCGGCTGAGTTTTCGCTCATGTCTCCGATCTCCTACTTCGGTAGGAATCGATCAGCTAAGAATGCTCGCTACTTATATGCTCTGGCGTTTGATTTAGATGGCGTTGGGATGCCACAACTTCGAGACACGCTACATCAAATGAACCGTGGGGTGCTTCCGAAAGCAACATTTGTGGTGAATAGTGGGACTGGATTGCATCTTTACTATGTACTTGATAATCCAATACCTATGTACCCCCAGATTCAAAAGTTTTTGAAGGAGTTGAAATTTTCGCTGACACGGCAGATCTGGAACAGATTCACATCGACTATAGTTGATCCTCAGGTTCAGGGAGTCATGCAGGGATTCAGAGTCATCGGCTCAAATTCAAAACTTGGATCGGATTATCCGGTTGTAGCATACAGGTATGGCGGGCACATCGATGTTGAGAGTCTTGTGAAGTTTATTCCTGACAGCATGGGAGAGCAGCAAAGAGTTGTAAATTTGCTAAGGCAAAGTAGCACAATGACACTTGAAGAAGCGAAAAAGAAATACCCTGATTGGTATGAGAGACGTATAGTTAATGGTGAACGGCGCGGAAGATGGGTCGTCAAGCGCGATTTGTATGATTGGTGGCTTCATAGGATAACTGACGAGATTAAGGTTGGACATAGATTCTATGGTATTATGACACTTGCTATCTATGCCAAGAAGTGTAATATCTCAGAAGATGAGTTGCGTGCTGATGCGGATAAGCTTATGAGAATATTCGATGATATGAGCGTTGAAGAGTCAAATCGATTTACAGAGGATGATGTCCAGTGCGCTCTAAATATGTATAACGAGGATTTTGTTACTTTCCCGCGCGATGATATAGGTAAGCTATGTGCTATGTCTATGCCAGTAAATAAGAGAAACTACAGAAAACAAGCAGATCATTTGTATCTTGCACGTAGAAAAAAAGAAGGTATGGCGGTACTCGGAGAATTTTGCAATGATGGAAGACCATCAAAACAAAGTATTGTCGAGACGTGGCGAAAATTACATCCTGATGGTAAAAAAATAGATTGTGAACGTAGTACAGGACTGAGCAGACATACTATTTTGAAATGGTGGGATACAATGCCATCGCAGCAAGTCGAAAATGAGCATATCCTTGACAAGGCTTGCCTGGATATGTTAAATGGTAGAAAATAATATATTAAACTAGCTAATCGCATTGGTGTAAGGCAGATTAAAAGGCGAAAAAAATATGTGTATGTGTATACACATACACATATTCGAAATACTGAAAAAGCGGCTTCACAAGCCGCTTTTTACTTTTACTGTGTATGTGTATACACATACACATATCAAAGAGCATTATCGAGTATCTGATTTATCATCTCATTGACGGATAGCTGTTGACGCTCGGCTGTGGCTTTAAGTTTGTTGTACAGACTCGGACGAATAAGAAGCTGAACTCGTCTGCTCTTGCTTTCTATGGGGATGTGGTTGGTTTTCGTAGAATCGTTGCTGGGCTGAGTGTCAGAATCATTAGCGGAGCTTATAAATCTGATTGCTGGGTTTTCATTCAGGTTGAAGCTTTTCTTTGACATTTTATTTGCCCTCCAGGAGTTCATCTATAAATGCAGAGTAATCTTCTGTAACTCCCGCCTTTGGGGAATACTCGAACAGACTTTTTTGATTGATCTGCGCTTCCTTTACGGCGATAGCCTCGCGAATACGGGCATTGAACAGCTTGGTGCCGAGTTTGTCAGCGAGCTGGTTTGAAAGGTCGGCAATCTCGCGGCTGAGAACCGATCTTGAACTGTATCTGGTCAAAAGGATTCCCTCAATCCTGAGCGAACGGTTGCAGTACTTACGTACAGGTGCTATTGTCTTTGTAAGCTGCTCTATTCCGTGCAGACTGTAGATATCAGCCTGGGCAGGAATGACAACGCTGTCACACGCAGTGAGAGCGTTTACGGTAAGTATTCCGAGTGCCGGAGGGGTATCTATTACGGCGAAGTCATAATCGTTTCTTATTTCATCGAGTGCCTCACGTAGACGGTATTCCTTTCCAGTATCAGTTATGAAAGCATCTGCGCCGGCGAGAGCTTTGCTTGCCGGGATGACGTCGCAAGTCTGACTGTGGCGGATCGCATCATGAATTTTGACCTCTCCGGTTATCACTCCGAGTATGGTTGCGCCGTCTGTCGAGACTCCCATTGTATATGTGAGATTCGCTTGTGCGTCGAGGTCAACAGCAAGAGTGTGGTATCCTCTGAGAGCAAGTCCGGAAGCGAGATTTTCGGCTGTAGTGGATTTTCCGACTCCGCCTTTCTGGTTTATTACGGCTATTGTTTTCATGATCTTACCTCCTAGGGAAACACTGAATAATTCCCCAAAAGCTTGCCAAGCGCAGAAAAATGTGGTATAATAAATTGAAACCCAGAAAAGGAAGGTAACGGCAATGGCAAACGGGCAGTACACATTTACGGATATGGAATACGCGGCGAGAAAGAGAGCGACCCGGAAGGATGAATTTCTGCGTCAGATGGACAAAATGATTCCATGGACGGAATGGATCGAGATGATACGCCCATATTATCCGAAAGGAGAACGCGGGAGACCAGTGCGCGGAATCGAAACCATGACCAGAATGTATCTGCTTCAAATGTGGTTCAATCTCTCGGATGAGGGAGTCGAGGACGCGATTTATGACAGCTACGCGATGCGGAGCTTTATGCGGATTGATTTCATGGAGGAATCAGTTCCGGACGCGACTACACTTCTGAAATTCAGACATCTTCTCGAGGAGCACGATATCGGGAAAAAGATGTTTGCGGATATATCAAAACGCCTCGAAAAAGCCGGGCTCATCATGCATGGCGGCACAATCGTTGACGCGACGATAATCTCCGCGCCGAGCTCCACCAAAAACGCCACAGGCAAAAGAGACCCCGAAATGCACCAGACCAAGAAGGGTAATCAGTGGTATCACGGTATGAAAGTGCATATCGGTGTTGACGCCGGAACAGGCATCGTGCACACTGTCATAGGAACGGCAGCCAATGTTCATGACTCAGAGAAGGCGGCTGATCTTATTCGTGATGACGATGAAGTTGTTTATGGCGATTCAGGCTATCTTGGAATAGAGAAGCAGGATCGTGTCAAGGAAGACGATCACCTTTCGAAGATAGATTACAGAATCAATAAACGTCCGTCCAGCCTTAAGATAACCGATAGCTACGCCGGTATCAATTGGGACAAGGAGATTGAACGCAGGAAGTCATCGGTCAGATGCAGAGTTGAACACGCTTTTCTGATTGTGAAGCGCGATTTCGGATATAAGAAGACCGCGTATCGTGGATTGTTCAAAAATATGAACAGATTCCACGTGCTTTTCGCGTGCGCGAATCTGCTGATGTGCCTGAGAGCCGGAAGATCTTTGCGTCCCTTAGAGGGGTAACTGCGCCCATTTTGACCCTGAATGGGTCGAAATGAGCATAGAATAGCGCGAAATCATTACATTTTGCCCTTTTTCGGTGTTATT
>ERZ808246.1590-NODE-1590-length-16142-cov-4.167402_pt1 | contig 16142 bp, 13 predicted proteins | sample MGYA00521083_ERZ808246 | MGnify/ENA primary metagenome ERZ808246 (study PRJEB31516, sample SAMN03275577) | gut metagenome | biome: mammalia-associated habitat; material: feces | host: Papio cynocephalus | place: Kenya | collected 2012-07-07 ...
CTGCTGACCCTGAGCCTGCGCCTGAAGCTCCTTCTGGAGATCCTCCAATGTTCTTCCTTCAGGAATATTCAGTGCCTTCCTTGCGTCTGGAGTAAGATCCCTGCACTGAGCTTTGTCAACATAGAGGAACTGGGAAGTCTCGAACACGAACAGATAGCCACCAGCCTTGGCAAGTGTCTCAACCGCCTCCTGAGCCTTCTTGTAGATAGGATCCATCAGCTGCTGGTTCTGCTGCTGAAGCTCGGCTTGGATTGATTGCTGGAACTCCTGGATTCTGTTCTGGATTTCACCAAGTTCCTTCTCCTTGCTTGACTTGATGGCTGGAGTCCAAGTAGCCTGCTTCTGCTGGTACTCGTTGTACTTGGTCTGAGCCTCTTCCATCATGCTCTGAAGGGTCTCCTGAGCCTCTTTCTGAGCTGCCTGCATCTGTGTTCTAGCAGCATCTGCCTCAGGCATGAGCATCACTAGTTCGTTGAAATCAACATACGCGAACTTCGCCTGAGCGGAAGCGGTCAGAGTAAACAACGCCATTGCGGCGATCATAAGAATCTTTTTCATTTTTATAGCTTTTTATCAGTTTCGTGTTTATTCAAATGCAAATGTAAGAATATTATTTAGAATTGTTGTCCGATCAAGAAGTGGAACTGGCTCCTGTCCCCCTTTTCTGAATTGTCGAAACCATAACCCCAGTCGATTCCAAGCAGACCGATCATCGGGAGGAATACCCTCACACCGACACCTGCCGAACGCTTGATCTGGAACGGATTGAAATTCTTGATGTCTGACCAGCAGTTACCTCCTTCAAGGAAGCCCAGAACGTAAATCGTGGACTGAGGCTGGAGGATGACAGGGTAACGGAACTCCATCGTGAACTTGTCGTAAACATTGCCAGCATAGTAGCCGTTTGAGTTGTACGGAGTGGCAGCCCAAGGCGTAAGGGCGTAATTCTCGTAACCACGAAGGGCGATGATGTCAGCTCCGTAAGTGTCATAGCCCGACATACCGTCACCACCGACTCTGAAACCTTCGAACGGAGAGTAGCCCCACTTGCGGTTGTAGTAGCCAAGATAGCCGAACTGCGCGCGTGTCATGATCACGAAGTCACCTATTACCTTAGTGTAGAGCTCACCGCTGATTTTCCACTTGTGGTATTCAATCCATTTGTAACGCTGGGCGGAACTCCAATTGTCATAGTTGATGTCTTTATAGCTTGACACCTTTGTCGGATTGCCGTTGGCATCAAGAGTGCCGAGATCCTTTTTCCTGAACAATGAATATGGCGGAGTGAGCTGGAGGCTAGCGCTGAAGTTCGATCCCATACGAGGATAGATCTGCTGGTCAGTAGAGTTTCGACTCAAGCTGATTGTGTAGCTCAGATTATGGGATTTACCATCATTGAACATGAAGTAACCGTTAATCCAGTTCTTTAGGTCATAAATCTGCCAATTGAGGCCGTTGTACAGCACGAAATAGTTGTCCGGCCATTTCAGACGAGTACCGATTCCAGCAGAGAAACCATAGACCTGCATTACCTTGTCGTTGGAGAGCAATCCGATAGCAAGATAGGAGTTCGTCTGTCTCGTATAGTAGGCCTGAAGGTTCAAGGATGTTGGTTTCTTAGCGAAGAGCCAAGGCTCGGAAAATCCGAATACTAGAGAAGTATAGTAAGTACCGTTAGTCTGGAAACGGAGAGAAAGGTTCTGTGCGTCACCAAGTGGGACAGGTCTCCACGCATTCTTGTCAAACAGACGCTTTGTCGAGAAGTTGTTGAAGTTAACTCCAACAGTCGCCACGAAAGTGTTGGCTCCCCAACCTCCGGAGAGTTCCAGCTGGCTAGAAGGCTTCTCCGTCACATTATAAACCACATCCACTGTGTTGTTCAATTGGTTAGGAATGATCGACCAACCCTTCGACGGATCCGCGATGGCCTCTGGATCGAACTGTCCCAATGAGGCGATTTCCCTAATAGATCTCTCGAAATCGGTTTGGCTGAAAAGGTAACCCGGTCTTGTGGCTAGTTGCCTTCGGACAACTCTTTCGTTGGTAAGCGTGTTACCGTTTATGACGATATTATTGAGGGTAGCCTGCTTACCTTCCGAGATCCTCATCTCTACATCAACAGAATCCCCCTCGATGTTCAGTTCGACCGGTGTCACATTGAAGAAGAGGTAACCATTGTCTCGATAGACCTTGGACACATCCTGATCACCTTGCTTTCCTCCGCCCAAAAGCCTTTTCTGCATCGTCACCACATCGTAAGGATCCCCTTTGCGGATGTTGAGAATGCCATTGAGCTGGTCAGTTGAATAGACTGAGTTACCGGTCCAGGATATGTTCCTGAAATAGTATTTCTTACCTTTATCAATCTTTAGGTCAATCCCAAGCCTGTCCGGAGTGACATAGTAGATGGAGTCCTTGACAATGCGGGCATCACGATAACCGGACTCGTTGAGTTTACTGATAAGGCTGACCTTGTCGTTAGGATATTCTTTCTGATTGAATTTCTTACTATTGAAGAAGTTATACCATTTTTTTGCCTTGGTCTTCTTCATGGAACGGGACAATTTGAAGTCAGAGAAGCCTTCAGTTCCTTCAAACTTGATGTCTCGGATTCTAACTTTAGTTCCACGATCCACCGCAAAATTCACCTTGATTGCATTCCTTACGATGGAATCCTTTTGGGTCTGGACATCCACCTTGCAATTAAGGAACCCTTTGTCTGCGTAAAATCGCTTGATGATGTCAGTAGAAGTCTTGGCGACATATTCGGAAAACTCTCCGCCTCGACGTAGGCTCAGCCTCTCTTCCAAATCCTTACGTTCCCCATTACGGACTCCAGTAAAAAGCCATCTTGAGACCCTTGGACGCTCTTGAATCCTGATCACAAAATAAGCAGAATCCTTGTTTTCACTCAAATGATCCAATTCAAGGGCTACATTTTCGAAGTACCTCTGCATCCACAATCTGGACACGATTGATGAAAGATCATCACTCGGAACCGTCACCCTCATACCCTTCTGAAGACCAGTAAGGGAGATGATTTGTTGGTCCGAAAATTGATGATTTCCTTCCACTGTTACACCACCCACATAATAATTCTTAGGATGGTCATAATCAACTTCCCCAGTAACTAATGATTTTCCGACCTCTTGGCCCATGACAGGTAAAGCAACGAGAGCCAAGGCAAAGAAACACAAAATACGATATGCTTTCATCAAATAAGATTTCATTGAATTAAGATGCAAATATACGCAAGTTATTTAACTTTTCCATATCTGCGATTCCGATGAGAATATTCCTCAATCGCAGCCATAAACTCGTCCCGTCGGAAATCAGGCCAAAGGGTGTCAACAAAGAGGAACTCTGAATATGCCGCCTGCCACAAGAGATAATTGCTGAGTCTTTCCTCTCCTGAAGTTCGGATGATCAAGTCTGGGTCTGGGATTCCTGCTGTGACAAGATAACGACTAAAATCCTCTGTCTTCACGTTTTCAAGGCCTTGAGGATCATTAGAATATTCTTTAGCCATCTTTTTTGCCGCCTGAAGAATGTCCCACTTGCCGCTGTAACTGAAGAAAACCACCAATGTTAACAACGGTTCCTTACCCGGAGCCGGCTCGGTCTTTTTTTCTGCTTGCCGGATTGCGTCCAAGAGTTCCGGACTCAGTCTGGAAGTGTTGCCCAAAACGCGGAACCTCACACCTTTCTTGGCAAGAGAATCAATCTCGTCAGCTATAGCTTTCAGCATCAAACCCATAAGAGAACTAACCTCTCCTTGTGGGCGCTCCCAATTCTCCTCAGAAAAAGCGAAGATTGAAAGATATTTGACTCCGGCCTCAGCAGCTGCCTCTACACAGACCCTTACGCTTTCCACTCCTTCAAAATGGCCAGCGACTCTTTCCTGACCTCTTTGGCGTGCCCATCGACCGTTACCGTCCATGATGATGGACACATGAGCAGGGATATTCTTGTTTTCATTCATATTCAAAAAAAGTGTCATTCTCCGCTGTTCCGGATGTCCTCACCCCAGAACAACTTCGTTGTCAGTGCCTTTATGAAACTGGTATTTTTAAGACGAACCCTCCTAAGCGAAAACTGTGCCACCTTAACGTCAAGCGTCAACGATGGAGGCACAAGATGATTTCTGTTGTCCATAGAAAGCATGACATTCTCATCCCTTGAACGCATGGAAAGAGAGATCAAAGTGCTGTCAGGAACCACCAAAGGCCGGGCATTGAGATTATGAGGGGCTATCGGAGAGATAATCAGGACCTTCGACTCCGGAGCGCAAATCGGTCCTCCCACACTCAATGAATATGCCGTTGAGCCGGAGCTGGTGGCAACCAATAATCCATCGGCCCAATAGGTAGGCAAGACATGCCCGTCAATGGTCACATCAATTCCAAGAAGAGCGGCTCCTGAACGATGAACAGAGACTTCGTTTAGGGTATAAGGCCAGAACTGCTGGTCGGCAGCAAGAGTTTTTGCACTTGGGACAGTCTTCAAAAGCTCACGGTCTTCTAAGAACCAGTCCCCGGACAAAAGGGCATTGCAAGCCTCTTCGGGGCTATATTCAGAAAGAAATCCCAACCTACCTAGGTTGACGCCCAGAACGGGGATGCCGGACTCTCCAACCAACTGTGATGCAGACAGGAATGTCCCGTCCCCTCCTACGCTCAGCACCATGTCAGTACCAGAGGGGATTCTCTCGCCTCCGCTGACACTGCAAAGTTCAAACGAATCTTTCTCCAGTCTCTCCAACATAAAGGATAGCCTCTTGTCTTTCAAGGCATCACCGTCTCTGGAATATAGCGCCAATTTCATCAATGTCTTGTTCTGGTTATGAGTCCAAATTACAAACAGATTTCAAAAATAGCACAATTCTGCTTAAAACTAAACAGAAATCATTATTTTTGTATGTTTCTTTTGTTGTAAAAACATGACAAGACTTAGTGTAAACATCAACAAGATTGCTACCATTCGCAACGCACGCGGAGGGAACATGCCTGACGTGGAAAAGGCAGCTATTGACTGTGAGAAATTCGGTGCCGAAGGCATCACTGTTCACCCAAGGCCGGACGAGAGACACATACGATACTCGGACGTGAGAGCAATAAGGCCCACTATCACAACCGAGTTCAACATTGAGGGTAATCCTATTCCCAGCTTTGTGGATTTGGTGCTTGAAGTCGTTCCAGATCAAGTTACGCTTGTACCGGACGCCCATGACGCAATCACCTCCAACGCTGGATGGAACACGATTGAGCATAAAGGTTTTCTGACTGACATATGCGCAAGATTTAAGGACAAGGGGATCCGCACCTCAATATTCATTGACCCATCACCAAAAATGGCTGAGGGAGCATTGGCTTGCGGTTGCGACAGAGTGGAACTCTACACTGCCGACTATGCCGCGAACTATCCTTCTGGCCCAGAGAATGCAATCAAGCCCTATCTTGAGACGGCCAAAGTCGTCCGCGAGCTTGGTTTGGGGCTGAATGCAGGCCACGATTTAAGTCTTGAGAATCTTGAATATTTCATAAGAACAATCCCTTGGACGGACGAGGTTTCCATCGGTCACGCAATCATCTGCGATGCTCTCTACATGGGACTTGAGAAAACAATCCAAGCGTATCTGTCAAAGATTAAGATTTTTTAGCTACATTTGTAACCTTGAATATTATTAATTACAAAATAAAATGAAACAAACACCACTGATTATCAGCGTCATAGCCCTCATTGCTGTGGCCGCTCTCGGAATTATCCAGCTCACTTCAAACGGTAACGGCAAGAAAAAGACCACCTCAGGTGAAGTCGCTCAGGCCACCGCACAGGCCGGTTCTATCGTATGGTTTGACCTTGACCGAGTTATTGACGAATACGACATGGCGAATGACCTTAGATCAGTTGTGGAGACCAAAGTCCAGAGCATTCAGGAAGAAATCACAAGACGCGGTAACAAGCTTCAGAGTGATGTTAACAAGTTCCAGTCTGATCTTGACAAGGGTCTTTTGGTACGTTCAGTTGCAGAGCAGAGAAACATCAAACTTCAAGAGCAGCAGAACAATTTCAACAACTACGCTGCCCAGAAACAGCAGGAGATTGCTGAGGAGCAGCAGGTTATGATGAATCAGATTGGTGATGCCATCAAAACCTTCCTTGACAAATTCAACGAAGAGCATAAGTACGCAATGATTATTGCCACCCAAGGCAGTGTACTCCCAGCTCCGGTTGCTGCTGGAGATCCTGATTTGGATGTGACAGATGCGATTCTTGCAGGGCTCAACGATGAGTACATCCAGAGCAAGGGCAAGAGCGGAAAGACTGCTACCTCAGCAACAGGAAGTGAGACTAAAACCGAGTAGGTTTTGCGAATAGCTCTTCTGTCTTGCTTCTACCCTTTCAGAGGAGGGATTTCTCAGTTCAATGCAAGTTTATTCTTGGAACTGAGTAAAAGTCATACTGTCAAGGCTTTCAATTTTAAGAGACAATACCCGGAATTTCTCTTCCCAGGTAAAACTCAGTATGTCACAAAGGATGATGATGCCGTACCCATCGAGAGCGAAGCTCTGTTGGATACGGCTAATCCGTTGACTTATGGACGGACATACCGAGCAATCCGGGATTGGAAACCGGATCTTGTGATCATCAGCTATTGGATGTCCTATTTTGCTCCGTCCTTGGGGTACATAGCTAGAAGGCTAAAGAAACACTGTAAAGTCATTTCTATCCTCCACAATGTCATTCCGCACGAGCCAAAATTCTTCGATGCACCTTTGACAAAGTACTTTCTGTCTGGATGTTCAGGGAATGTCACGCTTTGCGATGAGGTGTCAGAGGATCTTCACCGATTGTCTCCAGACGCTCTGAATGTCACATTGTTCCACCCTATCTACGGGCATTTCGGAGAGAAGATGCCTAGAGAGAAGGCCGAAAAGCTCCTCAGTCTGACTCCCGGAAAGAAGAATCTTTTGTTCTTCGGGCTAATCAGATCCTATAAAGGTTTGGACATTTTACTCAAAGCATTCGGTGAACTCGATGACAGCTACCAACTGATTGTTGCCGGAGAGCCGTACGGTTCGTTCGAGAAGTACCAAACAATTATTGACGCTTCTCCTGCGAAAGACAGGATTAAGTTGTTCACTCGCTACATCAAAGACTCTGAGGTTAAGGATTTCTTCTCAGCAGCTGATTTGGCCGTACTTCCTTACAGATCCGCCACTCAAAGTGGGATAAGCGCTATCGCCTATCATTTTGAAGTTCCGATGGTCGTCACCGATGTTGGAGGTCTGCGCCAGTCAATCGGAGACTGCGGCACCGGACTTGTGGCTCAGGAAGCGGACCCAGATTGCATCGCAAAAGAGATCCAGACATATTTCTCTGATGCCAATCTTAAGATACTCTGCATAAACTCAATCAGAGCCGAGAAAGAGCGGCTCTCATGGAAATCATTCAGCCGGAAACTGCTGGATTTTTCAGACAATCTCTACAGAATACGATGAAGCACTGCTTGACAGTTTCAGTGGCCATATTGTGCCTGTCTGCTTTCCTTGGAATCAGGATGGCAGCCCAAGAATACTCCGCTCCACAGGTCGTTGTTTCCTCCGAAAAAGTACGCTACGATGGCAAAGTCTATTACTCACATGTAGTGCAGGAACGCCAAACATTGTATTCCATCTGCAAGGCCTACCATGTGACCCTGCAAGAGATTTACGATGCCAATAAAACTCTGAATCTTGAGACCGAAGGATTAAAGAAAGATCAGATCCTACTTATTCCAATAGCGAAAGGGAATGAGCCAGAGACTGAAGTCAAAGAGACACAAGAGAAGGAGCAGAAAGAGGACTCTGACTTCTTCATCCACAGGGTTAAATGGTTTGAAGATCTCAACTCCATCGCAAAAAAGTACGGAATTCCTAAAGAGGCAATCATGGGCATCAACGGGATGACCTCCGAAAAAGTTCGCAGAAAAGACGAGATTAAGATTCCTATCCATCCAGAGAAATGGATAACTCTCAACTCTGAAAAGCTAGCCTTAGAAGGGTCCGAAGGGGAAACCACAGACAGTAAGGCTGATTCCACAGCGATGGGAGACTCGCAGTCCGAAGGGATATTCGACAAATTGTTTTCGAAAGACAAGCAGATCAGCATGACCCTTCTTCTGCCTTTCAACACATCCAAAAAGGCTGATGTCCAGATGATGGACTTCTACAGCGGTGTACTTCTCGCGACAAAGGATCTTGGCGCAGATGGCAGAAAAATCGAGCTGAATGTCTATGACGCGGCCAACAGTGCAATGCCAGTCACAGAGGAAAGATTTGCTGAAAGTGATTTCGTCATCGGCCCAGTGTCCAACTCAGACATTGCAAGAGCAGTCAACGCTTCCAAGGGAAAAACATGGATTGTCTCTCCACTGGACCCAAGGGCTGAAAGCATCGCAGACACAATTCCTAACGTGATCCAAGCTCCAGCCCCAACAAGAGCCCAGATTTCAGACATGGCCAAATGGATCCGTACAGATTTGAGAGCCAGCGACAAACTGATTGTGATTACTCAGAAAGGGGCTGCGGTAAGCGGCTATTCGGCAAATGTGATGAATGAGTTACGTAACTTCGGTCTCAATCATTCCGACATTTCGTTCAATCTTCTTGAAGGCAGGCAAGTCATGGACCGCATCGCCAGAACCATGACGGAAATGGGAACCAATCGAGTCGTGATAGCATCGGACAGTAAAGCATTTGTCATCGAAGTAATACGACTACTTTACCTGATTTCTAGCCAGAAAAAAGACATTGTGCTGTACTGTACCTCAAAACTTAGGACATACGATGAAATTGATGTTGAGCAACTCCACGCTCTTCGCCTTCATGCAAGCGTGTCCTACTACGTTGACTACGATTCGCCACAGGTGCAAGATTTCTTGATGAAATACCGCGCGCTCTTTGGCACAGAACCTAGCCGCACTGCCTTCCAAGGCTATGATCTCATGAAATTCTTCTCATCAATAACCAATGAATATGGCAAAAGATGGGACAGGGCATCATCATTGAAAGGGGATGGGATGCAATCAGAATTCAATCTTGTAAGGACAGCACGCGGTGGATTCGTCAACGAAGCTGTAAGAAGGATAGTCTATAATCCAGACTATTCAGTGACCCTCAAACGATAGTCACATTACTTGACAGAAAGCAAGACCTTTGCATTCTCCACAGCAGCCGGAGTAATGCTGCTGCCACTTAGCATTCTTGCGATCTCCATCACCCTGTCTTGCCCTTCTAAAAGTCGTACCGAGGTCTTAGCCTTGCCAAGCACATCATATTCTTTTTCTACGACATAATGGGCATTGCCCTTGGCTGCAACCTGTGGAAGATGGGTTATAGCGAAAACCTGCATGTTCTGTCCCATAGCGCAGATCATTCTGCCCATCTTGTCGGCCACGCTTCCAGACACACCTGTGTCGATCTCATCAAAAACTAGAGTCGGCATGTTCATAAACTTGGCCAACATCGCTTTGAGACAGAGCATCAAGCGGGACAATTCTCCTCCGGAAGCACATTTGGCCACATCAAGCGGAGTGCTTCCTGATGCAGAGAAAAGGAATCGAACAGAATCAGAGCCGGAGGATGACAATCCAACTTCGGACAATTCTACCGAAAAGACAGCGTGCTCCATCTCCAACGAATGAACCGATTCAGTAATTGCCTTGGAAAACGGCCCCACGGCTTTTTGTCGTGACTCATGGAGCAGTTGGGATATCCTTTCAACAGACTGCCTTTGAACTTCAATTTCTGATTCAAGTTCAGACTTACGGGTTTCCAACGTAGAAGAATCCAAAAGGGAGGCCGACAAGGCATCTCGTTTGGAAATCAACTCCCCAACTGTGGAAGTAGTATAACTTCTTAAAAGATCATACAGAAGTGAGAGACGTTCATCCACCGAATCAAGACGCTCTTTAGAAAGTTCAATCTTAGAATTGATGCTAGAAACGTCCTCAAGGATGTCCTCAAGTTCCGTGCGCGCACTTTCAATCCTTTCGGCTAGCGAAGATGCTTCAGGTACAAAACTACTGATCCTTTCGAGCATCTTTTGTGCCTCTTTAAGGGATGATGAGACTGGAAGGTACTCAACATTAGGATCTGACGGACAGAACAGTGCCATGACGCCGGAAAGGTTCTCCTTAATCTCCTCAGCATTGGACAATTGCCTCTGTTCAGCCTCAAGGGACTCAATTTCACCATCACAAAGATGGGCATCTTCCAACCGTTGCCATCTCGCCTGGGTGTAGTCTCTCTCTTCCTTCAAGCTCGACAATTTACCAGAGACAACTTCCAACTCTTTTTCCAGAGCCTTGTAAACTTTGTAGGCATCAGAACATTTTTCAAGAAGAGACTGATTGCCAGCGAAATGATCAAGCATGGAAAGCTGGAAGAATTTGTCGGACAACAATAGGGTCTGATGCTGCGAGTGGATGTCCACCAAACGTGAAGAGATACTTTGAAGCACCTGAATGCTTACAGGACAATCATTAATGAATGAGCGTGAGCGTCCTGATTTGTTGACGACCCTTCTAATGGTTATCTCTCCCCCATCTACATCAACATCATTTTCTTCAAGAACAGAACTGATCACTGTGTCAGAGGTCGGAATAGCAAAGACCGCCTCTACAACACAATTATCCGCGGTGTCACCTATCACGGAAGCATCAGCCTTTGTTCCAAGAAGCAAAGAAAGGGCACCCAGAAGAATGGATTTACCCGCACCTGTCTGGCCGGATATAATAATCAGACCCTCTGGAAATTCTACATCCAGAGAGTCTATCAAAACATAATTTCTAATCTGAAGGGACTTAAGCATAGCCCCAAATGCTATTCAGCATCGGAATTGTTTTCCTTGGCAGGACGCACCGGCATTCCCTCATCACTGCCTGAACCCGCCATTCTATAGTAAAGTTCACCGTCTTGGAACTCGGAAATGGCGATAAGATCCGGCTTAGGCAATTTCTCATAATACTTTGAGATTTCAATCTGCTCACGATTCTCAAAAACCTCATCCATCGTGTCACGGTCAGTACGAAAATCCTCCAACTTCTTAGCGAGCTCTTTTTTCTCTGCCAGAGCAATCTGATTTGCTCTCTTGTAAAGGATTACAACCGTCTCATAAATGTTGCCTGTCGGCTCTGCAAGATACTTGATGTCCCTGGTAATTGTGTTTGAAGGGACTTTCTTTTTAATATCCATATTCTTAAATAATTTCTTGTCTAAATAATGTACGTTGGTTACTCCTGGGATTGTTTCAATACTTTTTTTCTTTCTCTTTCGAAGTCCTTTTCCTTCGTTCCCAAATCTTCTTCCGCCCCAGTGTAACGCCCAAGAGCCTTTTGAGCCCTACGGTACATGACATCCAACTCCTTTCTATACGGGGATTCAGGAATCTCACCTATAAAATTATAGTAGTCATCAACGAAAGTCATGTAGCGTTCCTTCTGTTTGTCCTCAACACTCAAAAAAGCATACTTGTAGGAAGACATTGCGATGTAGTAAAGAATGTCCTCACGGTAGATGTTCTCGGCATCATCCTTAAGAATATTCCTAAAAGCGACCCTTGCTGCCTTGTAGTCCTCCATTCTGTAGTAAAGTCGGGCATTCTCGTAAGCTTTCTTGTCAAGCCTGTCATTCAGTTCTTTCAACATCCTGTGGCAAATCGCAGAATGGCTATTGTCAGGATTCTCGATCATGTACTGACTAATGACACTAATCGCATTGTGAGTCGGAACCTGATCCAACTCGTAGCGCAGTGTGGAACGATAAAGACAGTCGATTCTAAGGAAAGCGGCCTCCTCAGCGAACGGGCTGCGAGGAAAGTTCGTAAGGAATTTCGTAAAATTGGTTTCGGCAGTGTAGTAGTCCTTGAAACGGTAATTGCTCAACCCCCAATAGTACTGGACAGTGTCGTCCCTATCAGTTCCACTAGTCAAAACAGACATTGATTCAAACAATTGCGCAGCCTTGCTGTACTTGCCGTGATTGAAGTAGTCAAAGGCAGCAGCATATTTGGCATCAACATCATTTCCGTTCAAGAGAGCTTCATATTCCGATTTGCAGGATTGTAAGGAGAAAACAACCGCAAAAACGGCAAAAGCAAACTTCAGAGTAGTCTTTAGCATATCAAAATCAGTACATTAATAATCAATGTGACAAAAGGAATTTTTCCGCTTCCAAAGCAGCACGGCATCCCGATGCCGCAGCAGTGATTGCCTGTCGGAATCGTGGATCCTGAACGTCTCCAGCTGCAAAAACCCCCTCAACATTGGTTTGGGAAGTCTTGCCATCAGTGACAATATAGCCGTTCTCGTCAGTCTCAATGTATTTCTTGAATATGTCCGAGTTCGGATGATGTCCAATGGCTAGAAAAAGTCCATCGACCTTGACATCAAAAACCTTACCATCTTTGTTCTGCACCCTAACTCCAGTCACTCCAGACTCATCTCCAAGGACTTCTTGAGTGTTACAATTCCAAAGAATCTCAATGTTTGGTGTGTTCTTAACCCTTTCCTGCATTGCAACGGAAGCCCTGAACACATCCCTGCGGACAATCATATAGACTTTATGGCAAAGGTTTGCAAGATAAGTCGCTTCCTCACAAGCCGTGTCACCACCACCGACAACTGCAACATCTTTCTTTCTGTAGAAAAATCCGTCACATGTAGCGCAAGCACTAACTCCCATACCACGGAATTTCTGTTCGGACGGAAGTCCTAAATATTTTGCAGTGGCTCCGGTTGCAATGATCACGGTATCCGCTTCCAGTTCGGTCTCGCCATCAATTGTGACACGGAAAGGACGTGTTGAAAAGTCGGCCTCAGTCACGACACCTCTTCTGATGTCAGCGCCAAGCCGTTTAGCCTGAGCTCTCATCCCATCCATCAACTGGTTCGCATCGACACCATCCGGGAATCCCGGAAAATTTTCCACGATTGTCGTTGTCGTCAATTGCCCCCCAGGCTCCATTCCTTCATAAAGGACTGGATCAAGGGCAGCTCTGGAAGCGTAAATCGCAGCTGTGTAGCCAGAAGGGCCGCCTCCTATGATTAAGCATCTAGTCTTTTCCATTTTGTAAGAATATTCTTAACTATACAAATATAGCCATAATTCGTGATTACCCAAGCGGCCGAGACGGTCAGATTTTAGAATTTCAAGATCTATAGCGGTTGTTTCTTAGAATTTTTATAAATTTGCACAATTACATGTTGCAAATAACAAAGGATAAAGGTACGGATGGAGAAAAACAGCAAGGCACCTACAATTGAAGAATTTCGAGAACTATTGAAAAAGAAAGGGCTAAAGATAACCCCACAAAGAATTGCAGTTCACGAAGCTATGCTTAAACTCGGCCACGCATGCGCTGACATGGTAACAGCAGAAATTTTGGCCGCAAAAAAGGCGAAGGTCACGGTCGCCTCGGTTTACAACATCTTGACCCAACTTTCTCTTCTTGGAATATACCATCATCGGCTCAGTGAAAACAACAAGATGTACTTCGATGTCAACACCTTTAAGCACTTTCACCTTTACGACACTGTCAGTCATGTGTATTCCGATGTGATTGACGATGAACTATATTCCCAAATTGAAGGGAAATTGCTCGCTCGACGTTTCAAGGGCTACAAGATTGATGGCATTGATGTGCAGATCCTGGCGCATCCTTCGACAAGGATAAAGAAATGAACCGGACATATTCTTACCACCTTTCTAGACATAACGAAAACATAACACATATTCAATAAGCAATGAGACATTTAACCATCACTCTTCTCCTGCTTTTGTCGGCAGTAATGGTTCACGCCCAAGACAGTCGTGAATATTCCGTAAAGCATCTTGTGTTCCCTGAGGGTTGCTCGCTTGAGGAAAAGGTCAACCTTGCGGCAAGGCTTGTTCCTTCAAAAGAACAATTCGACTGGCAGAATCTTGAACTTACGGCATTCCTTCATTTCGGGATGAATACTTTCACCGGGCGCGAGTGGGGTGATGGTAAGGAAGACCCTCGCATATTCAACCCTTCTGATCTTGATGCTGATCAATGGATTAGAACATTGAGTCAGACTGGATTCAAAATGGCCATTCTTACGGCTAAACACCATGATGGCTTTTGCCTATGGCCAACCAAGACCACGACTCATTCTGTAGCTTCGGCCTCATGGAAGGGAGGAAAAGGCGATGTCGTGCGTGAAGTACGCGATGCGTGCACAAAATATGGAATGAAATTCGGTGTTTACCTTTCCCCTTGGGACCGCAACGCACCTTGCTACGGAGACTCCCCTGCCTACAACAAGTTCTTCATTACCCAGCTCACGGAATTGCTTTCTGAATATGGCGAAGTGGATGAGGTTTGGTTCGATGGGGCGAACGGTGAAGGGCCGAACGGACGCGTACAAGTCTATGACTGGGACTCAATCCTAAGTGTCATTCGCACACTTCAGCCGCATGCAGTGACTGCAATCATGGGTGATGACGTACGTTGGGTAGGAAACGAAAGTGGAAAGGGGCGCGAGACCGAATGGAGTGCCACTGTACTTACCCCGTCATCGTACTCAAGGGCAGACAAGAATAACGGGCAGTTAAAAATCAACAACTTGTCCAAAGATCTCGGTGGAAGGGGCATGATAGAAAAAGCCTCCGAGATGTTCTGGTACCCGTCAGAAGTAGATGTCTCCATCCGTCCGGGGTGGTTCTACACAGCTGCACAAGACAGCAAAGTCAAAAGTCTCAAAGAATTGGTGGACATCTACTTCCAATCAGTAGGACGAAACTCTGTGCTGCTGCTTAACATTCCTCCGGACAAAAGAGGCCACATACACGAAGTCGATTCGGCTAGGCTTCAGGAGTTGTCCGGCTATCTGAACCGCACATTCAGTAATGATCGAGTTCGGAAAGGAGGAAGGCTTTGGAATGCTGCTCCTGGGGACGAGCGAGAATATCGGTTGAAAAAAGACTCACGAGTAAACGCTGTGATGCTTCAGGAAGACATCACTCGTGGACAGAGGATCGAGTCATTCGTTGTTGAAGGTTTGGAGGGAGACAAGTGGAAATTCCTTTGTCAGGGAACGACAATCGGTTACAAACGTCTTGTCCGTTTTCCTGAATCAAATTTGAGTGCCATCCGAGTGCGCATCACAGAGTCTAGGGCCGAAGCTCATCTTTGCCGTGTAGGAGCCTTCCTCGCTCCTGAGGTCGCTGGCATGTTAAACAAAGCAGAATGGAATGACATACCACGTGAAAATTGGATTGTAAAAAGCACGAGTCCTTTAGTCTTTGATTTAGGCAATAGCTTTACACTGAGCGATTTCACTTATGCGCCATTGAAAAGCAGAACGGGATCTGAAATGGCATTCCGTTTCAGTTTCGATGTAAGCAATGATGGGGTCCGATGGGACACAGTCATAAAAGAGGGAGAGTTCAGCAACATCATGCACAACCCTGTTCCCATGACCGTGTCTTTCGGTTCCTCGACAACATGCCGTTATGTTCGTATTTGTGCCACGACCATTGATGACAGGTCCGCTGAAATCAGTCCGGAAGAAATAGGCTTCAGCGTTAAAAGTAGCCAATAGAATCATCTAGAATATTACTTTTCATTCTTAATACATAGCTCATGATTTACAATAAGTTGCTTATTTTGATGGCTTCGGCTTTGGTCGCCACATCATATTCCTACGCAGAAGATAACGACTTCGGCAACTGGTACGTTGAAATGAGCGGACTTGGCTCGACAAAGAGGGCACTGCCATTTTGGAGTCATACCAACAAAGGTGGGGTCTATCCGGAGACTTCTGGAGGGCTATTGAGAGGAGGAGTAAATGGGACTGGTTTTAAAAGCAATTCGTTTCGGTTGGATTGGGGAATAGGATTGGCTAGTTACGCTGCTGCGGAAGGAAATGACGAAGTGCACAACTGCGATGGCAAAAGCCTCCGTGGCATGGTTCAGGAGCTCTATGTCGGGGCCGGATGGAAAAAACTGAATCTTGACCTTGGAATCCGCAGGCGAGCAACCGAGTTCGATGGGCTTTCGGTTACTGGTGGTAATCTGATGTGGACTGACAACTCTTTGAGTTTTCCTGGCTATCGTCTGCATTCTGAGTGGGTAAA
>ERZ808246.1594-NODE-1594-length-16111-cov-3.939400_pt1 | contig 16111 bp, 13 predicted proteins | sample MGYA00521083_ERZ808246 | MGnify/ENA primary metagenome ERZ808246 (study PRJEB31516, sample SAMN03275577) | gut metagenome | biome: mammalia-associated habitat; material: feces | host: Papio cynocephalus | place: Kenya | collected 2012-07-07 ...
TGTGAAGTTAATGTTGTATATTTTTACCCTTACTTCACTTTGTCATTTAAGCGAAGCGTCAAAAGGAAAGGATGAGAAAACGATGAACAATGCGGAAAGAAATACAACCTATGAGCCGGAAATGACTTTGGTGGTCACGCGCCGCAAAACACGGAAGGAACGCCTGTGCGGCGCACTGCTGATCCTGATGGGAGTCATCGTTTCCGCAGTGGAAAAGGATGCCACGGCACTGGTGCTGCTGTCGGCGTTCGGCTTGCCGCTGATGTTGTGGAAAAAGAGTCTGTGGCAGTGAAATCAAACGGAAAACCAGCCCCATACGTGCCAGAATTCAAGCGATCCGGCGACGATGGTGCATACGATGTAGGAAAGCACAAAACAAAGCGCAAATAGTACGAGGGACACCAACGCGACGGTGCGCAGACGGCGCTTGCGTTCGGGGGAGAAGGACGGAATCACCGAAAGCGCGGGAAGTGCGGCAGCGCCCCGACCCGGCGCCAGCGCGTTTTGGTGAAACCGCTTGTATGCCCGAAAAGTCTGACGCAAAAAAGAAAAACCAAAGACATCCGATTACGGACAGCACACATAACGCTGATAAACTGATTCCGAAAAACACCCCATCCATAGGGCATCGGCAGAGAAATCCTGCCAATGCCGAAAAATTTTGATAAGGACGGTAAAAAAGCCCTGCGGCTCCGCAGGGCTTTTCACCGACAAAATATTTACTGAAAGATCGCATCTTTTTGTGCGGGATCCAACGAATATTCCTTCATCAGACGGAGCTTCCAGCGTCCGCTCAGATACAGCGCCGTGGTGACCACCGCTTCGATCACCCACGAGAGCACCAACGCCAGATAGATTCCGCGGAGACCCTGCAACGGTTGCAGCAGGAAGGAGAGGACTACGCGTGCCACAGCGCCGAGCAGCGTCATGGTCAACAGCAGGCGCATCGCGGCAACCCCGCGGTAAAAAGCGTGGAAAAGGCTGTTGACAAGGTTAAAGACGATCCACGGCAGATACCATCGCGCGAACAGCACGGCATAATCCAGCCCTTCGCCGACAAATCCTGCGGGGAAGAACGCCCGACAGACGGGTTCGGCGAAAAAGACGCAGAGAAGCAGCGGCGGAAGCAAAAACAGATTTGCTTGGAGCCACCCCACGCGCACGCCTTTTCTGAGTTGTCCGAACTTTTGTGCGCCCACGCTCTGTGCCGTGTAGGTGCTGAGGGTCTTAATGGCGTTCTGATAAACGGAAGCGGAGAGGGAATACAGCCTCAGCGCCACGGCGTAAGCGGCGGTGGCACCCCCGGAAATACCGTTGACCAACGGGGAAACGAGGAAGGAAGAACAGTACATGGTGAATTGCTGCGCCATGGTGGGGACGGCATAGGACAAAGAGGTTTTCACAAGCGACAGATCGAGAGAAAAGCGGTCTTTGGGGAGAGAAAGCTCCTTGTAGCAGCGCCGAATTTTGAACACATAAAAAACGTCCGCTACCAAAGCCGCGAATACCGAGGAAAGGGCAATTCCCGCCACGCCCGCCTTGAAGACCGCGACGGACAAAAGGTTTCCGGACAGATTGAGAACCGCGGAGAGAATGGACATTTTCAGCGGATATCCGCTCATGCCCAGCGAATTGCAGATGTGAACGCCGGAGGTGCTGAGAATGATCAGCGGAAGACCGGAAACATAGAGGAGATAATAAATTTTTGCCTGCGCATAGATGTCCGGATCAACCTTCAGAAATCCGAGGATCGGGTCGGCAAAGATCAGACAGAGAGCGCAGCAGAGAATCATGGCGGCAATCAAGAGAAAAAGGTTGCTGCGGACGGTGTGCTTCATGCGGACGAAATCTTTGGCACCGAACAGCCGTGCCACGAGAATGGAGAATCCGGCGGAATAGCCCCAGAAAGCGCTGGAGAGAAAGTCCATGAAGGAGGAAGTGGAGCCGATGGCGGCGATGCCGCTGTCACCGAGAAATTTTCCCGCAATCACGGTGTCCAGCAGATTGTAGGTCTGCGACAGTAACGCGGCGAATACCAGCGGTATGGTGAAGAGAAGAAAAGTTTTGTAGATGTTTCCCGAAGTCAAATCTTTCATGAGTCACTTCCTCTCAAAAAAATCGGTTGCAATCGGCGAAAATTTCGTGTACAATTATAGTAAATTTATCAAAACTTTTCAAGTATGGCTGAAAAATCTGTAAATTCTCAACATTTCTCAAAAAAGAGGCGGATTATGTACCAGAAGGAACGCATGGAGGAAATCTATGATATCCTAAAAAAGAACGGCTATGTCACGGTGAAATACCTGGTGCAGCAGCTGGAGTACAGCAATGCCACGATCAACCGTGACCTGACGGTCATGGAGAATCAGAAGCTCATCCGCCGCAGTTATGGCGGTGTGGAGTTGGCGGAGGCAAAAAGCGTGCCGTTGATTTTCCGGTATCATAAGATGAAATCAATCAAGAACAAAATGGGCAAAGCGGCGGCGGATCTGATCGCCGACGGCGATACCGTGTTCATCGACGGTTCTTCCACGACCGAGTGCATCGGCAGGTATATCACGGAAAAGAAGGATTTGACGGTGATCACCAATAATGCGGCACTGGTGCTGTATCTGAGCGAATTTCCGATCCGCACGATCTGCCTGGGAGGATCTGTGGTGGAACCGCCGAGTATGCTCGGCGGCGAGGTGACGGTCGAAAACGCCATGCGCTATCACGCGGATAAATCCTTTTTTTCGGAAGAAGTGCTTTCGGAAACGGGCGAAATCGGCGCAACGCGGCTGACGCCTGTCGGTTGCTACCATACGCTCCGCACGGTCATGCGGCAGAACGCGAAAATGAGCTGCTGTATCATCGACCATGAAAAGGTGGGACTGGAATGTCGGTCGGTGCTGTGCCATGTCTGCGATGTGGATTGCCTGATCACCGACTATGCCTTTGACGAAGAACAGCGCAAACGCTATGCGGGAACGAAAATCCTCACGGTGACGTGAGGATTTTTTGCGGGAAATGCTTGCAAAGCGCGTCGAATCGTGTTATACTTTCACACAGTAAAGGGAGATGACGGAATGCGAATCGTAGTAAAAATCGGAACGTCCACACTGGCACACGCCACGGGACTTTTGAACATTCAGCGGGTGGAGAGACTCTGCACGGTAATCAGTGACCTGAAAAACGCGGGTCATGAAATGATTATGGTGTCGTCCGGCGCCATCGGTATGGGTACGGGCAAGCTCTCGCTGAAAACGCGACCGTCCGATATCCCGACCAAACAGGCGGCAGCGGCAGTGGGACAGTGCGAACTGATGTATACCTACGATCGGCTGTTTTCGGCGTATAATCATACCGTGGCGCAGATTCTGCTGACGGGGGACGATATTGAACACGACGATCGGCGGCAGAATTTTGAAAACACCATGGGACGCCTGCTGGAATTGGGGGCGCTCCCGATCATCAATGAAAACGATACGATCGCCACACAGGAAATCGTCATCGGTGATAACGATACGCTGGGGGCGATTGTGGCAAAAGCGGTCAAAGCGGATTTGCTGATTTTGCTGTCGGATATCGACGGCTTGTTTACCGCCGACCCTCATAAAGACCCGCAGGCGACGCTGATCCCTGTCGTGCCGGAAATCAACGAGGAGATCAAAGCAATGACGGGTGGCGCGGGCAGTGTGCTCGGAACGGGCGGAATGCAGACAAAACTGCACGCCGCGCGTCTGGCAACGGAAAACGGCATTGACATGGTGATTGCCAACGGAAAGAATCCGGATGTGCTGTATGAGATTGTGGCGGGAAAACCGGTCGGCACCCGTTTTTTGGCAAAGGAGAGGGCAGAATGAAAAGCACGCATGAAATTTTGTTGGAAGCAAAACAGGCGGCGCCCGTTTTGCGGAATCTGACCTCCGAACAGAAAAATCGGGCGTTGGAGTGCATGGCGGACGCGCTGGTTTCGCACTGTGACGAAATTCTCAGGGAAAACGAAAAAGACGTGGCGGCGGCGCGCGGAAAGATTTCCGATGTGATGATCGACCGCCTTTCGCTGAACGAAGCGCGGGTTCGCGCCATGGCGGACGGAATGCGTGCGGTTGCCGCATTGCCCGACCCGGTCGGACAGGAACTGTCGCGCGTCGAACGCGAAAACGGCATGACGATCCGGAAAGTGTCGGTGCCGCTCGGTGTGGTGGCAATCATCTACGAGAGCCGCCCGAACGTCACGTCGGACGCGGCGGCATTGGCGATTAAAGCAGGAAGCGCCTGCGTGCTGCGCGGCGGAAAAGAAGCCTACGGTTCCGCCCACGCGATTTTGACGGCTCTGCGGGACGGATTGAAGAAGGCGGGACTTCCCGAAACGGCAGTCGGGATGCCGGAGGATACCACGCGGGAAAGTGCGCGCGAGCTGATGACTGCTGTGGGATTGGTGGATCTGCTGATTCCGCGCGGCGGCGCGGGACTCATCCGCGCCTGTGTGGAACAGGCGACCGTTCCGTGTATCGAAACAGGTACGGGCATTTGCCACATCTATGTCGATCGGGATGCCGATCAGGAAAAAGCGCTGAAGATTGTGGAAAACGCGAAAATGAGCCGTCCCTCGGTGTGCAATGCGGCGGAAGTGTGCCTGGTGGACGCGCCGATCGCGGCGACGTTTTTGCCGAAGCTCAAAGCCCTGCTGACCGATCCGAACCGTGCGCATCCGGCACAGCTGCGGCTGGACGAGCGGGCGCAGAAGATCATCGACGGCACTCCCGCGGGCGAAAAGGATTTTGATACGGAATTTCTGGATTATGTGCTGGCGGTGAAGGTCGTGGACGGCGTGAAGGATGCCGTGGCGCATATTGCCGCTCATTCCACGCACCACAGCGATGCGATTGTCACGGAAAATGAAGAAACGGCGCACATTTTCACCCAATCGGTGGACAGCGCCGCGGTGTATGTGAATGTTTCCACCCGTTTTACCGACGGCGGCGAGTTCGGACTCGGCTGCGAAATGGGAATTTCCACGCAGAAGCTCCACGCGCGCGGACCGATGGGCTTGAAGGAATTGACGACATATCAGTATATTGTGACCGGAAACGGTCAGATCCGATAGGAGGAACCGCAATGAAAACGATTGGATTTATCGGTGCGGGCAATATGGGCGGCGCGTTGGCAACAGCTGTGTGCCGCACGGTGGCGCCCGAAGAGGTCACCCTGTGCGACCGTGATGCCGCGAAGGTGCAGGCATTGGCACAAACCCTCGGCTGCCGCACGGCGGACGTGAAAACGCTGGCAGAAACCTGTGACTGCGTCTTTCTCGGCGTGAAACCGCAGGGATTAAAGGCGCTTACGGGGGAGATTGCCCCGGTGCTGAATGCGCGTAAGGAGAAGCCGCTGATCGTGAGCATGGCGGCAGGAATCCCGATTTCGTTTTTGCGGGAGCAGCTGGGAAACGACCTTCCGATCATCCGTATCATGCCCAATACCCCGGCGGCGGTCGGTGCGGGAATGATTCTGGCGTGCGGCACAGAGACAGTGGACGAAACGATGTGGAAAGAATTTTTCCGTGCGATGACCGCGGCGGGCAGAATCGACCGATTGGACGAATCGCTGATTGATGCGGCGGGCGCGGTGTCCGGATGCGGTCCGGCGTATGTGTATCTGTTCATCGAAGCACTGGCGGATGGCGGAGTTCTCTGCGGACTTCCGCGGGAGAAGGCGCAGCTGTACGCGGCGCAGACGGTGCTCGGCGCGGCAAAGACCGTGCTTGATACGGGCAAGCATCCGGGCGCACTGAAGGATGCCGTGTGCAGCCCGGGAGGCACGACCATTGCGGGCGTGCAGGCGCTGGAAAATGCGGCATTTCGTGCGGCGGCAATTCAAGCGGTGTCCGACGCGTTTGAAAAAACGAAAAAACTTCAGAAATAAATTCAAGCGCCCGACAGACCACGGTCTGTCGGGCGCTTGCCTGCTTTCAACGGAAGGGCAGTGCTTGAAGAATGTTTTTTCGGTGCGATTCCCGATTGATTCCGTATTTGACATCAAAAAACCGCGGATTTCCGCGGTTTTTTGATGTCATGAGTGGGGTTCTACTTGAAAAAACGGGGGAGTTATGGTATACTATAAGAATCATCCTGACAGATTGGGGGGCGGAAAGATGAAAAAATGGGTGCTGAAAAAAGAAGACCGAAAAAACGCGGAAGAACTTGTCCGTAAATACGGCTTGAATCCGCTGCTTGCCGCTGTTCTTTCCGCGCGCGGTTTTTTTGACGAGGAGTCGCTGAAGGCGTTTTTTTCTCTGGAACCTGCCCTGTCCGATCCGTATCTGATCCGCGATATGGATAAAGCCGTCGAACGCATCCGCCGTGCCGTGGAAGAAGGCGAGCGAATCTGCGTGTACGGCGATTATGACGCCGACGGCGTGACCTCCACTTCGATTCTGTATCGGTACCTGACCGCCGTGGGTGCGGATGTAGGGTATTATATTCCCGAACGGGAAACCGAGGGCTACGGCATGAACCGGGAAGCAGTCGAGAAGATTGCCTCCGAGGGAACGCAGCTGATCGTTACGGTGGATAACGGCATTTCGGCGGCGCCGGAAATTGACTATGCCAAAACGCTCGGCATGGATACCGTGGTGACCGATCACCATACCCCGCCCGAACGCCTTCCCGATGCAGTTGCGGTGGTCAATCCGCACCGAAAGGACGACACCTCGCCGTTTCATGACTATGCGGGTGTCGGCGTGGTGTTCAAACTGCTCTGCGCACTGGAGGACGGCGATTGCGACGTGATGCTGGATCAGTTTTCCGACCTGGCGGCAATCGGCACCGTGGCGGACGTGGTGCCGCTGACGGGGGAAAACCGCGCAATTGTGAAAGCGGGACTGCATCGGATTCCCTCCACGGATAACCTTGGACTGTACAGCCTGCTGGAGGTCTGTGGGCTGGCGGACAAAGAAGTCACCGGCGAGAGCGTCGCTTTTGTGCTGGCGCCGAAGATCAACGCGGCGGGCAGAGTGGGAAGCGTACAGGAAGCCGTGCGCCTGATGACGGGCGAGGACGAGGAAGAAGTCATGCGGCTGGCGGGAAACATTGCCGCGCTCAACACCAAACGCAAAGACCTGGAAGAAATCATTCTTTCGGATGTCGGGGATCAGATCGCCCACCATCCGCACCTTGTCAATGAACGGGTGATTGTGCTTTCTGGGCATGGGTGGCATAAGGGTGTGATCGGAATTGTCAGCGCGCGAGTGGCGGAAACTTACGGCAAGCCGACGCTGATGATTGCCATTGATGAGGACGGCAATGCGTCGGGCTCGGCGCGCAGCAACGACGATTTTTCAATCATCGAAGCAATTCGTGCCTGTGCCGAACCGTTGGAACGCTTCGGCGGACACGCAAAAGCCGCGGGCTTTTCACTGAAAGCGGAAAATATCGCCCGTTTCACCGAACTGCTACTGTCGTATGCCCACGAGCATTTTGAGGAAATGCCGCCGTATACATTGACGGTGGATAAAGTGGTTTCCCCTTCGGAAATGACGGTGGAAAATATACGTGAACTTGAAAAAATGGAACCGTTCGGAGAAGAAAATCCGCGTCCGGTGTTTGCCGTGTGCGGCGCGACGGTGGAGGAAATTGTGCCGCTGTCGCAGGGAAAGCATACGCGTCTGCGCCTGAAAAAAGACGGACAGTCGTTTGCGGTGCTGTGCTTCGGAATGCCGACGTCGCAGAGCGGGTGCCGCTGCGGAGAAACGGTGGACGTCTGCTTCACCGCGCAGCTGAACGAATATAACGGCGCCACGCAGGTGTCGCTGAAATTGAAGGAAATGAAACCGACGCAGGTGCGGCAGGACACGTTTTTCAGATCCTGCGGAAAGTACGACCGGCTGATCTGCGGCGAAAAAACGGCGGCAAGAGAAGAAATCCCGACGCGGAACGACCTGGCAGCGGTGTATCGCTTTTTGCGGCAGAACGGCGGTTTCGGCGGCACGGCGCTGCAGCTGTACACCGTGCTTGCGGGACAAATGAGCTATTGCAAAATGATGCTGGCGTTGGAAATCCTGAAGAGTGAAAAACTGATCACGGCGGCACTGCATTGCCGCCATTTGGGAATCGCGCTTTTGCCGGCGGCGCAGAAGATCGACCTGGAAGCATCGGAACTTCTGAATCGGTTGAAATCACAGACAATATGAAAGGAGGCGGCGGGATGGCAAGTCCGTTTGACAGCCTGAAACAGGCAATTGAAGAATGCGGCAAATCCTACGATCTGGAACGGATCGAAAAGGCGTATAAGCTGGCGGAAAAGGCACATGAAGGACAGGTGCGCGCTTCGGGCGATCCGTATATCACGCATCCGGTCGCCGTGGCAAAAATTCTGGTTGATCTCGGCATGGATACCGAAAGTATCGAAGCATCCCTGCTGCACGACGTGGTGGAGGACACCGATGTCACGCTGGACGAAATCCGCAAGAACTTCGGAGCCGAAGTGGCACAGATGGTGGACGGCGTCACAAAAATGGGCATGGTGCCGCTGCATACCAAAGAGGAACAGCAGGCGGAAAACGTCCGTAAAATGCTGCTGGCAACGGCAAAGGACGTGCGCGTGGTCATCATCAAATTGGCGGATCGTCTGCACAATATGCGCACAATCAGTGCCAAACCTCCGCAAAAACAGCGCGATACCGCGCGGGAAACGATGGAAGTTTATGCGCCGATTGCCCACCGCCTGGGAATCCGTGCAATCAAAGAGGAATTGGAAGACCTCTCCCTGCGGTATCTGGACCCGATGGCGTATGAGGAGATCGGGAAACTGCTCAACAGCAAGAAGGAAGAGCGCGAGCAGTTTTTGAAAAAAATCAAAGAAAAAATCGCCGCACGGCTGGAAAACGAACATATGACTGTGCATATCGAAGGGCGCGTCAAGAGCTTTTACGGAATCTACCGGAAAATGTATATGCAGGGCAAGAATTTCGACGAAATTTTTGATATCTACGCCGTGCGCATCATTGTGGATACCGTCATCGAGTGCTATAATGTGCTCGGCATCATTCACGATATGTTCCGACCGCTCCCCAATCGGTTCAAGGACTATATTTCCACGCCGAAGCAGAATATGTACCAGTCCCTGCATACCACGGTGATCGATAAGGAAGCCATTCCGTTTGAAGTGCAGATTCGCACATGGGATATGCACTATACGGCGGAATACGGTATCGCGGCGCATTGGAAATATAAAGCGGGCATCCAGGGAAAGGACAAACTGGAGGAACGGCTTGCGTGGGTGCGTCAGCTTTTGGAGGCGCAGCAGGAGAGCGAGGACGTGGAGGATATCGTCCGCAATATCAAATCGGATCTGGCGGGCGAAGAGGTGTTTGTGTTCACGCCGAAGGGCGACGTGGTGAGCCTTCCGCTCGGATCGAACGTGATTGATTTTGCCTATGCAATTCACTCGGCAGTGGGCAATCGGATGATCGGGGCAAAGGTGGACGGCAGAATCGTGTCGCTGGATCATACGGTGAAAACCGGCGAAGTGATTGATATTATCACCTCCAATTCCCCCAATGCGGGACCGAACCGCGACTGGCTGACGATTGTCAAAACCTCCGAGGCGCGCAATAAAATCCGCGGTTGGTTCAAGAAGGAACGCCGCGAGGAAAATATTGTCAACGGCAAGGCAGAGGTAGAACGGGAATTCAAACGAAGCGGCATTGTGCTCGGCGACGACGAGATGAAAAAGTTTTTGACCGAGATTGCCAAACGCCAGCATTTCAATACCGTTGACGAATTCTTTGCCGCCATCGGCTACGGCGGCGTTTCGCTGTCGAAGATTATCACGCGAATCAAAGACGATTATATCAAAACCTATAAAACCACCGATGACGAGCGGATCGAACGGTCGCTTTCGCAGAATCAGAAACGTGCGAAGAAAGCGGTCAGCGGCGTGATTGTCGAGGGAATCGACGGCTGCCTGATTAAATTTGCGCATTGCTGCAATCCGCTCCCCGGCGATGACATTCTGGGCTTTGTCACACGCGGCTACGGCGTGTCCGTGCATAAACGCGATTGCCCGAATGTGCAGCGCGCGTTTGAGCATCCGGAGCAGTCGGGACGGATTGTCAATGCCTATTGGGCGGATACGGCGCGGGATTCGTTCAAATCCACGCTGGAAATCGTGACCGACGACCGACAGGGAATTCTGGCGGATGTCAGCATCACGATTGCCAATATGCGCCTGCCGATTCATGCGCTCAACGCGCGGGAAACCAAGGACAAGCAAGCGGTGATCCAAGCTACACTGGGCGTTGCCGATGTCGAACAGCTCACCCAGGTAATTCGGACACTTTCCAAAATCGACGGTGTGATTTCCGTCACCCGTATGTCGGGAGGAAATAATAAATGAAAATTCTGACCGTTACGACCGATTGCAACGGGTATCTGGTTTTCGACGACCACCGCAATGCGGCGATTATCGACCCCGGCGCCGGCGCGGAGAAATTCGGACAGATCATCGACGAACAGGGATTGAAGCCTGAAAAAATCCTGCTCACCCACGGTCATTTCGATCATTTCGGCGCAGCGCAGACGCTGAAAGAAAAGTACGCCTGCCCGCTGTGGATCAGCGAGGCAGATGCGCCGATGCTGACCGACGGAGAAAAAAACGCCGCCGCGCCGTTCGGATATTCTTTTGTGCCGACGCAGGCGGACGGCTTTGTTTCGGACGGGGATTTTATTCGCGTGGGGGATTTGTGCTTTGAGGTGATCGCCACGCCGGGACATACCCGCGGCGGCGTGACCTACCGCATTGAAAATGCGCTGTTTACGGGGGATACCCTCTTTCGCGGTACGGTCGGAAGAACCGACCTTTACGGCGGAAATCCGCTCACGCTGATGCGTTCGCTCACAAAGCTCCTGGATCTTCCGGGGGATTTCACCGTGTACCCCGGTCACGGCGAAATCACGACGCTCCGTCGGGAAGAAGCCGAAAATCACTGTATAAGGAAACGCGGACATGAAACTCATCATTGATCATCACCCTTTTCAATATGAAACCGAAAATCTCTGCAAAACCTTTTTTCCCGCAGAAAAAATGGAAATTCTGCACGATCAGCCGCTTTCGGGCGAAGGGATTTTCACGTCTCTGCGCGAGCGGGACGGAAAAGTCGAATTGACCGCACGGGTGCGGCTCGGAGATCGGGAAATCGAAAAAACGGAGACTGCCGAAACAACGGACAACGAAGCGGAACGCCGCCTGGCGGTGATGCTTTGCCGGATGCTGGAGGAACTGACGGGCTTTGTGCCGCCGTGGGGGATTCTGACGGGAATCCGCCCGGTGAAGTTTGTGCGGGAATGGCACGCCGAGGGGCTTAACGACGCGCTGATCAAAGCGCGGCTGACGGAAAAATATCTGGTCAGCGATCAGAAAGCGGATCTTCTCATCCGCACGGGACGGCACGAGCAGGAGATCATCGCCCTTTCGCGCGACGATTCGTACAGCCTGTATGTGGCAATCCCTTTTTGCCCGACGCGCTGCCGCTATTGTTCGTTTGTCTCTCATGCGATCGACCGCGCCAAAAAGCTGGTGCCGCAGTACCTGGAGCTTCTCTGCCGGGAACTGGAAGTGACGGCAAAAATCGCGCGGGAACTTTCGCTTCACCTGGAAACCGTCTATATCGGCGGCGGCACCCCGACGACCCTGACCGCTCCGCAGCTGAAAATCCTGCTGGATTGTATCGAAAAGAATTTCGACGTCGCCCATGCGCGGGAGTTTACCGTGGAAGCGGGGCGTCCGGATACCATCGATCGGGAAAAGCTGGAGGTAATCAAACATTCCGCCGTCACGAGAATCAGCATCAATCCGCAGACGCTCAATGATGATGTGCTGCGGGAAATCGGAAGAAATCATACCGCCGGACAGTTTGTCGAGAGCTTTCGTCTGGCGCGCGAGGTGGGCATCGGAAATATCAATGCCGACCTGATTGCGGGACTGCCGACCGATACCGAGGAGAGCTTTGAAAAAACGCTCCGCGGGATTCTGTCGCTTTCTCCGGAGAATATTACCCTGCACACCCTGTCGGTCAAACGGGCGGCGGACCTGCGGGACGAAGGCGCGAAAATTCACGCGGCAAGTGCAGGCACTGCGTCGCATATGGTGGATTACGCCTATCAAATGCTGACGCAAAACGGCTATGAACCGTATTATCTGTACCGCCAGAAAAATATGCTGGAAAGCCTTGAAAACGTCGGCTATGCGCGCGCGGGCTACGAAGGGCTTTATAACGTATATATCATGGACGAGACTCACACAATATTGGCAGCGGGCGCAGGCGCCGTAACGAAACTGAAAAATCCGCATACCGACAAATTGGAGCGGATATTCAACTTCAAATTCCCATATGAATATATCAGCCGATATGAGGAAATTCTCAGCAGGAAAGAGCGGATTTATGAATTTTACCGAGAACTCTGATCTTCGCCGCCGCTACTGCGAGCAGTTGGAAACCATGAATGACCGACTGCGCGAAAAAAACTTTGCGGCACAGTGCGAAAGCTATTATCAGAATCAGATTGCGCATACAGCGCAAAGGCTGATCCAAAGCGGACAGCAGATTGTGCTGCTTTCGGGACCGTCGGCGTCGGGCAAGACCACCACGGCGCAGAAGCTGGCGCAGACGCTGGAATGTCGTTTCGATCGGCGGGCGCACGTCATCAGCCTGGACGATTTTTTTGTCGGGAAAGGGAACTATCCGAAGCTCCCCGACGGCAGAGAGGACTTTGAAAGCGTTGATGCGCTGCACCTGACGCTGTTTCAGGAAACGGTGGATGCCCTGCTGTGTCAGGGACGCGCCATGATGCCGCAGTTTGATTTTTCGGCATCGGTGCGCAAGGACGGCGCGTATGAACTGGAGGTCGGAAAACGGGATGTCGTGATTTTCGAGGGTATTCATGCGCTCAATCCGCGCCTCATGCCCGCCGACCACGGAAAGGACGCCTATCGCGTGTATGTGTCTCCGAAATGCCAGATTTGCCGCGGCGATGCACTGTTTTTCCCCAGCCGTGACTTGCGGCTTGTGCGGCGGATGGTGCGGGATCGGCTGTTTCGCGGATATTCGTTTTCGCAGACGGCAAAAATCTGGGATAATGTCTGCGCGGGAGAGCGGAAAAATATCCGTCCCTTTTCCTCCACGGCAGACAGCGTCATCGATACCACGCACGGCTACGAATACGGCTTGTATGCAAACTATTTGCAGGATGCCGTGTCCGATGAGGATCCGATTGTGCGCGGCATGGCGGAAAAAATCGGTCAGTTTGTCCGGATTTCACCCTCGGCGGTGCCTTCGGACAGTATGATAAGAGAATTTATAGGAAAGGGCGAATCTATATGATCAATCTGGACAATGTCATTCACACCGTAAAAGAGGCGGCGGCGGTCGCAGGGCAGAAAACTTCGGAGCTGTACGAGCTTTCCAAACTGAAAATGCGGGTGCTTTCTCTGCGCTCTCAGTTGGGAAAAGAGTATAAGAAGCTGGGAAAAGCCCTGTATCTTTCCCGCACCACCGATGAACACTACGATATTTACATCAACGGCAGAATCGAAGTGATCTCGGCGATTTTTGAGGAAATCAACGAAATCAACGAGCAGATCAGCGGCATGAAGCCGACTGCGGAGGAAGAGCCGACGGCGGATCGTTCGGAAGAAATTCAGAAGATTCGTGCGGAAATTGCCGAAATCAAGAATGAGATCAATCAAATCAACGAATAAAAACCGAAAGCGGTGCGGCAGTGGAGAATAAGACGAAACAAAGCTTTCTGCACGGTGCGGTGATTCTGACGGCGGCAACGGTCATTGTCAAGGTGGTCGGGGCGCTGTTCAAGATTCCGCTCGGCAATATCATCGGCAATGTGGGCATGGGGTACTTCAATACCGCCTATGCGCTGTTCAACGTGGTCTATTCGCTGGCAATTGCGGGTCTTCCGATTGCGGTGGCAAAATTGGTGTCGGAATATGAAGCGCTCGGACGTCACCGCGATACGCGGCGGGTGCTGCGGATTTCGCGCGGACTGTTTCTGCTGACGGGCGTGATCGGCTCGGTGGTAATGCTGGCGGGCGCGCGGGTGTATGCCAATGCGGTGAATAACCCGAACGCCGTCTTTGCGGTGATTGCCCTGGCGCCGACGATCTTTTTCGCCTGCGTGATGAGTATTTACCGCGGGTATTACGAGGGTCTCAAGAATATGTACCCGACCGCGGTGTCCCAAATCGTGGAAGCAACGGTCAAAACGGTGGCGGGTTTGGGACTGACGGTGCTGATTCTGAACCTTGCGCGCCAAAGCTATGCTCAGACGCAGAAGGTCTTTTGGGTCGCCGTAGGCAGTGCCGAGGATGCGGAAATGATTGCCTTGGCGTTTGCGGCGGCGGGCGCGATGCTCGGCGTCAGTATCAGCACCATCGGCGGTGCGGTGTATCTGATGTTCCGCCACAGAAAACGCGGGGACGCGTTGACGGCACAGGAACTGATGACGGCGCCGCCTTCGCAGTCTACCCGAAGCATTCTTTCCGCGCTGGTTCGGATTGCCGTGCCGGTGTGTTTGGGATCAATTGCCACCAGCCTGACTTCGCTGATCGACAGCTTTTCGGTCATGAACCGCCTGGAAACGGCGATCGGGTCCGATTATGCCGCGATTGCGGCACAGTACGGCGCTGTACTTCCCTCGGCAAAATCGGATATTCCGAACTTCCTGTTTGGGGCTTACGGATTGGCGCAGACGCTGTTTAATCTTGTGCCCGCGATTACGACCACCTTCGGTATCAGCGCACTCCCCGCGATTTCTTCCGCATGGGCGCTCAGAGACCGTGAGGAAATGGGGAAAAACGTCTCGGCGGCGCTGAAACTGACCTGCCTGGTGGCGATTCCCGCGGGAATCGGAATGAGCGTGCTGGCAGAACCGATCATTCGCCTGATCTATTTCAACAAGGTGGATGAGGCGCTGATTGCCGTGCCGATTCTTCGGGTACTGGGCATTGCGGTGATTTTCGTGTCGTTCATGTCGCCGATCAACAGTATGCTGCAAGGTATCGGCAAAGCGGATGTACCGGTAAAACTGATGCTCGTGGGCGGCGGATTGAAGCTGATCGTGAATTTCGTCTGCGTGGCGGTTCCGCAGTTCAATATCAAAGCGGCGGCGTGGGGAACCCTGGCGTGCTATGTGTTCATCGCGGTTTCCAGTATGGCGGTGCTGTTGAAGAAAACCAAAATCAAACTTCCCGTGCGCGAGGTGTTTTTCAAACCGTTGCTGGCGGGACTCATCTGCGGCGCAACCGCATTTTTGGGCGACCGTTTGCTTTCCGCCTTCCTTCCTTCCAAGCTCGCCACGGTCGGTGCCATCGGTTTGGCAGCGGTTTTTTACCTGATTTCACTGCTTTTACTGCGTACTTTGTCAAAAAATGACATTTTAATGCTCCCAAAGGGAGAAAAAATTGTAAAAAGACTTGAAAAAAGGAATCTTTTAAGTTAATATATAAGTAGTGCAGAAAAAACGGGGAATGAATGTGGATTTCAAGAAAAAAGACAGGTATACCGCAGAGGATCTGAAAACGATTGTTACCCTGCTTCGCGGGGAAAACGGATGCCCGTGGGATCGGGCACAGGATCATCATTCCATCCGCAATAATTTCATTGAGGAAACCTATGAAGCGGTGGAAGCGTTGGATACGGAAAATCCGACGCTGCTGCGCGAGGAATTGGGCGACGTGCTGCTGCAGGTACTGCTGCACAGCGAGATGGAAAAAGAAGCGGGACGCTTTTCGTTTGACGATGTGGTCAATGATTTGGCACAGAAACTGGTGTTCCGTCATCCGCACGTTTTCGGCGAAGTCCGGGCGGAAAATGCGCAGGAAGCACTGAATAGCTGGGATGCCGCGAAAGCACAGGAAAAACAGCAAAAAACCGGTACCGACCGGCTGAAAGCCGTGTCGAAGAGCCTGCCTGCCCTGATGCGTAGTCAGAAGGTGCTGGGACGGGCTGTGAAAGCCGGGATGGAGGATATGACTCCCGAACAGGCGCTGGAGAATCTGCGGCAGGAAATTGACGGGCTGGAGCGATTGCTGAAAAAGCAGGATGCCGAAGCGGTCG
>ERZ808246.1597-NODE-1597-length-16089-cov-3.551578_pt1 | contig 16089 bp, 16 predicted proteins | sample MGYA00521083_ERZ808246 | MGnify/ENA primary metagenome ERZ808246 (study PRJEB31516, sample SAMN03275577) | gut metagenome | biome: mammalia-associated habitat; material: feces | host: Papio cynocephalus | place: Kenya | collected 2012-07-07 ...
TCTCTTAATACAGAATCTGCAGATCCGTGGCCGCTGGAACAGACAGGGCCTGCTGTCCCTTCAGGTAGCGTGTCAGAAGGTCCACAACATCGTCCGCGCCATGCTGCAGCACCGGGCAGTGATGCAGCATCGCATAGCCGCCGGTTCCTGTTGCACGATAATTCGTCACACAGAGGGTATAGCTTCGATCTTCGAGTGGCGTGCCATCGGCTTTTTCGAGGCGTACCACGCGCTCTCCGATCGGTTTACGGAGATCAAAGCTATACGAAATTCCCGCGTAAAAGTCATAATTATAGTGCTCGACCTTCGGCTTCAGAAAACGCTCCGAAATCTGCGGCTCCCCGTCCTTCAGCTCATAATACTCGGCGCAGCGTTCGAGGGCCTGCCGAAGGATCTCCGGGGTCACCTCCAGCACCACCAGTGTATTTGAAAACGGGCAGAGCGTCAGAATGTTGCGCATCGTGAGCTCCTTTGGAATGCCAAGTGCACTGTTCGTGAGGCTCGTGCAGGAAAGCTCTGCGCCGGTCGCCTGCATCTGTACGGCATTAAAGAGTGCCGCCACCCGACTCCCATGAATCGCCGCATCCAGCTTTTCCTCCGGCGGAACGGCTTCTGCCACGGAACATACGACCTGATCCAGCCACTGCTGTGTGGCATCCTCCAGGGGCTGCAGCTTCGCACACAGCGCCTCCACGGCCTGCGGTCCCGGTTCTTTCAGGGCACTCGTGAACTGCCAGGTCACCGTTGACACCGCTTCCTCCGCGTTCGCGCTCTCCAGACGTTCGGCCGTGCCTTCAATGCAGGCGCCCACATTGGCCGGTGTCTGCGCCGCCCAGCTGTGTCCAATGCGAAGGCCCTCCTCTGGAATGTGCTGATGTCCCGTCAGCAGGAGATCATAGTCCAGCTCCCGTGCGATTCTGCAGGCGATATTCTCGCCACTGTCGGACAGCAGCTGCCCTGTATGCACGTCCTCTTCGAAGCCGCCATGGTACAGAAGGACCGTCAGGTCACAGCGTCCACGCAGCTCCTCGAGCGCCGCCTTCGCCGCCGTAAAGGTATCCGTCACCCGAAGCTTCTTCAGGTTCTCCGGCTGCTCCCAGACATTGACCCAGTCGGTCACGACCCCTGCAAGCCCGATGCGAAGTCCATTTTCCAGGGTATGGATTGCTGTCCTTGCGAGTGGGAGCTCGCCACCCAGGTCCTCGATATTGGCACAGAGGCACTGCGCATGAAGCGCACACAGATACTCGCGCAGCGCGTCATATCCGAAGTTGAAGTCATGATTTCCCAGTGTGAAGTAGTCGAGCTGCATTGCATTGAACGCCGCGGCGACCGGATGAATTGCATAGTCCGCACGATGGGCGAGATAATACTGAAGGAGGGGTGTTCCCTGCAGACTGTCGCCGCCGTCCAGTACCAGTGTATTCCCATCCTTCTCGATCGAGCGTGCCAGGTTCGCCAGGCAATGGCTGTCTGGCCGATGCAGAGCATAGTCTGAAGGAAATACATGTCCATGTGTATCCGAGGTGAAAATAAAATGAAATGTCTGCATTCTTTATCCTCTCGCCAGCTTTACACGGATCTTCGTAGAAATCCATTCGACGATCAGCACCAGTACGATAAGACCTGCAAGAATCGCGCCAGCTTCATTCCAGCGATAGGCATTCATCGCAAAAATCAGCGGTGCTCCGATACCACCGGCACCTACAAGTCCGAGCACAGTCGCATCACGCAAATTGATGTCGAAACGATAAATGGCGGTAGAAGCGAAATTCGGCATGAGCTGTGGCAGGATGCCGAAGCGGATCTTCTGCCAGGTCGTGCATCCAGCGGCATCGAGGGATTCCAGAATATGTGTGTCCAGATCTTCGATCGCTTCAATATACATTTTACTCACCATGCCGACCGAGCAGAGGGACATGGTCAGCAGTCCGGCGAAGGCTCCTGGACCGGTCACCCGAATAAACATAAGTCCATAGATGAACGCCGGTACGGTACGAATCGCCATAATAATGATACGTCCGATAAAGGCAATCGGTCCACCCACCAGGTTCTGCGCTGAGATAAAGGCAAGCGGGATCGAGATGATGGCACCAACCACCGTACCCAGAAAGGCGATACAGATGGTTTCCAGTAAGAGATACGGCACGCCCTGCGTCGTCAGAGAAAACAGAAGCTTCGTGTCCGGATGGAAAATACCATTCAGAATATTAAGCGCGATTTTTCCACCATTGCCGGTGGTCCCGCTGGTTTCAACCGCCCCTGCACTCCAGAGAAGAAGTGCGACTACAACCACCGTGACGGCCAGCTCAAAAAGAAGTCGGTTCGGGCGCTTTGCATAGGCCTCTTCAATTCGTTTATCCATTCTACCCTCCTTACACAAGACGCTTCCGGATCGCGCGGCTCAGGCTCTCAATCAGAAAGACGGTCACAAACAGCGCAATCAGGATCACACCGACACTGTCATATTCACGCCAGCCGATTTTTTCATTCAGGATCAGTCCCAGTCCACCGGCGCCTACATATCCGAGGATCGACGCATAACGGACATTACCCTCGAAGCAGAACAGGCAGTTCGAGATATACGGCGGAAGAATCTGCGGTACGATGGTGGAAAGGAAGGCCTGTACGCGTGTCGCACCCATGGCCTCGAGCGCTTCAAACGCACCCATATCCACGGTTTCGATTTCCTCGTACAGAATCTTTCCGATGTATGCGAAGGTAAAGATCGCAATGGCGGTCGTACCAGCCAGGGTGCCGAGACCAAATACATAGGTGGCAATCAGCGCACTGACAAGCGTAGGCAGCGTACGCACAATGCTTAAAAAAAGACGGACGATGCCCACGAGGATCTGATTCTTTACAACATTGGTCGAAGCCAGCATGGCAAAAGGCACAACGAGAATCGATCCGATAAAGGAGCCAAGCAGTGACATCTTTACGGTATCAAACAGAGGACCCCACACCTGTGGCAGGTAGCCCCATGCCGGTGCCGAAAACATCTGTCCCAGAATCACGAAGAACTCATGGATACGGCTGCAGAGAACCTTCAGGTTGAAGCCTGTAATCCGCACAGAAACGGCCATCATGACCAGGAGCACCAGTACAACGAGCGGCATACGGGAGCGCGGACGCTTCACCTCTTTTCCATTTGGAAGCACCATGGTTTCCGGCGGAAAAATCCTGTCATAGAGACTCATGCCTTTTCCTCCTTCTGATAGATGGTATCCAGGATCTTCTGATCCACTTTATCCGCCGGGCCATCATACACGATCTCACCTGCACGGATACCAATAACGCGGGAAGCATACTGAAGTGCGAGGTCCACATGGTGAATATTGATGAGGACGGTGATATGCATGCTCTCATTAATATGCTTGAAATCATCCATAACCTGCTTCGCAGTGACTGGGTCGAGGGCTGCTACCGGCTCATCGGCCAGGATGATCTGCGGATTCTGTGCCAAGGTACGGGCCAGTGCCACGCGCTGCTGCTGTCCGCCTGAAAGCTGATCGGCACGCACATAGGCCTTATCGAGGATACCGACCTTGTCCAGCGCTTCAAGTGCATGAAGCTGCTCGTCCTTCGTGAAGATACCAGTAAGCGCACGCCACCATGGCAGATCCGGCACCAGAGCTGTGAGTACGTTCTTAATCACCGTCGTACGTGTAATCAGGTTAAAGGACTGGAAGATCATGCCGATGCGACGACGGAAACGGCGAAGCTCCTTTCCGTGCAGGCTCATGACATCGGTGCCGTCGACCGTCAGCGTGCCGCCGGTAATGTCATGCATACGGTTGATCGTACGAAGAAGGGTGGACTTACCCGCACCGGACAGACCAATGATGGCGACAAATTCGCCCTGCTCAATGGTCAGATTGATATGCTTCAGGCCCTCAAAGCCATTTGGATATCGTTTGTTTACATCCTTAAACTCAATCATGTGAAGATTCCTTTCTAAAAAAGGAGAGCGGTAACTGCCGCCCTCCTATACTGTTCTCTATGGACGTTTACTGTATCGCGTCGATTTACTTTCCAGCATTCATCTTCTTGATCATATCCTGTGCTTCACGCTCAGCATCATAATCCTCGCTCTTTGCCGGCTGGTAGCCATTGTGGGTATAAATCGAAATAACCTGCTTTCCCTCCTCGGTATTTCCGATGTCAATGAAGGCCTGTGAAAGTGCCTGCTTGAAATCATCGGTCATAATCGGGCTGGACTTGCTGACACTGATGGTATCATTGTAGATGGCCGGGCATACGCCGATGACGTTCGTATCATCCCAGATGCTGCTCGACATGCCATACTCGGAGGTCCACTTGTCTTCATAATCCCGACGGGCATCTGCATAGGTGCAGAGAACATCGATCTGTCCCGAAGCGAGGCGTGCGAAGGCACTGCCGTAGGAATCCGACTGAACCGCATGGCTCAGATTCGTAATGTTCTTCTCATAATTCTGCTGCAGCCAGAGAGACGGATAGATATAGCCTGCCGGGGAGGAGGATCCCATCACGCTCCAGTTTGCGCTGTCAATATCGTCCCAGCTCAGCTTCTCACCACTGTTGATCTTCTCGCTGAGCTCCTTGCCCTTCTCACTTGGTCCGGCAATCAGCAGTGCACGGTAGCTGGTCACCTGCTGGTCACTTGCCGTGGTCGGCTTCTCGTCATTCCATACCTTCGGATCATCCGAGTCGATGGAGAGACCATCCCGTGTCGCCGTCAGTAATACATCACAGCCATCATCATACAGTACATAGGTACCGCCTGGAATCAGGCCGACATCTGCAGTTCCGGCAGAAAGTGCTTCACCAACCGCCTCAAAGCTAGTACCGACACTGATGTCTACAGTTCCAATGTCATAGCCCTGCTTTGCAAGCTCATCCTTCAGCATGCCCTTCAGCGGTTCGGTTGCTGTGATAATCTCCTGTGGCTCACGCGACGGAACAAACGCAATCTTTAAGGTATCAACCTTCGTGTTGCCCTCAGTGGTCGTCGCACCTGCTGCCACTGCTGCAGTAGTTTCCGTCGTCTGTGCTGAGCCGCACGCCGTCAGGCCAAGGCACAGTGCTGCTAATAAAGCTGATGTGGTCTTTTTCATAAATTCTCCTCTTATAATGAAAGTCATTTATCGTAATCATTGTATAGTAAACAGGCAAAATGTAAAGTGCGAACGCACGAACATGTAAATTCTTTGCGAAATAAAAACTTTATTTCATCCGAAATTCCATTTGCGCTCCAGTCGAAATGTTCCAGGGTCGGCTCCAGTCCCATCCACAAAGGCGACAAAAAGCCCTTCACCATACGTTTTCACGCATCGTGAAGGGCTGATAAAGCATTTGAAATTATTCAAACTCGACAATTACTCATCAATTTTGTTTAGAGATTATTTGCTGCCTTGTTCGCTTTTCTTTCAATTATTTGATTTATCCATATTTTCCTGCTGCAATGTTGCATCCGCCAGTCTGCAGTACAGATTCGGATCGCCCTCCTCTCTGTAGGTTTCAAATCTCCCTTCGACGATAATGTCTGTATCCTCTTTCGGATACTCATCCGGATAAAGATGGGAGCCATCTCCCCACACAAATTCGAGTCCCTGAGCGCAGCAGGCGGTCGCATCCTGAATCACACAATAAAAGTAGTACTTCTGGGCAGGCTCATAGTATGTGGCATAAAAGCTCCCCTCGATTCGAAATATCTTCCCCTCATATTCCTCTGGTGCCATCATCAGCTGATAAACTGTCGCAAATACCATATCGCTTCCCATCGCGGTCAGATCATAATCCACACTGCCATCCGACTGTGAAGATGGGATTTCGGTATTTCCTGAGCTCTCGTATTCATGATAAGGAAGATCGGAAAACGTTTCGCTGCTCTCCGTGGTGTCCACATATGCATTCGCATCTGGAGTTGGAAAAGCATCCCCAGGATTCGTTTCAGATGCAAACGCGTCATCTGAAGCGTCTGTTTCCTGACCCATTCCGCCTTCATTTGCCATCTGGTCCTGTATGACCTGATGCACAGCATTGCCAGTCTGAACTCCCTTTTCCTTTGCAGGACCCTGTTCTCCGCACGCAGTCATCAGGAAAACGCACAGAAAGAGTGTCGCACATTTTTTCATCTTATATTCTGCCTCCTGCGATTTTCCCGGCAGCACAGCAGAGAAAAAAGACTGCCATATCCGCGGCCACAATCGTGGAGCCGACCGGTGTACCAGCCAGAATAGAGACCAGAATGCCCATAACTGCGCAGGCAACGGACAAGATCAGAGAGCAGACCGTCACACGGAAAAAAGTCTTGAATATGCGCATGGCAGACAATGCAGGAAAGATCACAAGTGCCGAAATCAACAGAGAGCCTACCAGATTCATTGCCAGAACGATAATGACAGCCGTAATAACTGCAATCAGCAGATTATAAAAATCTGTATTCATGCCCGTTGCTTTCGCAAATGTTTCATCAAAGGTGACGCAGAAAATTTTCTGGTAAAAGACGATGAAAAGAATCACGACACAGACGGATAGCACGCTGCATAGCGCTACCTGCTCTTTTGTCAATGTCAAGATCGAAGTGGAGCCAAACAGCGTGCTGCATACATCTCCAGAAATGTTCGGACCAGTTGCAAACAGATTCATGAGAAGATAGCCGATCGCCAGAGCTCCGACCGAAATCATGGCGATGGCTGCATCTCCCTTGATTTTTGTATTCTGTCCCGTTCGCAGTAGCAATACAGCGCAGAGGACCGTAACCGGCAGAATCAGCAGCATATTATTCGTAAGCTTCAGAACCGATGCGACTGCCATAGCACCAAAAGCAACGTGTGATAATCCATCCCCAATAAAGGAAAAGCGCTTCAGGACTAATGTCACACCAAGCAGTGAAGAACAAAGCGCAATCAAAACACCGACAATAAAGGCATAGCGTACAAATGGATACTGAAAGTAAAAAATCAGCTTATCAATCATCCCGACTCCTTCCTTCTGAAATCCAGTCACTATATTCCTGTCTGGTTCCATAAAAAATGCTTTCACCGAGATGAAGAACATGTGTTGCATAGGTCATCGCCGCCTTGATGTCATGAGAAATCATAATAACCGTAATCTGGTCCTCACAATTGATTTTCTCAATAAGGCGGTACATCTCTTCAGTCACTCTGGGATCAAGTCCCGTAACCGGTTCGTCTAAGAGCAGGATCTTCCTTGTTGCACATAAGGCTCTTGCAATTAAAACTCTCTGCTGCTGCCCTCCCGAGAGCTCTCGATAGCAGCGATTTTCAAGCTTCGTAATCTGGAGCTTTTCCATCATCTCACGCGCACGTTGTCTCTCTGTCCTGTTATAAAACGGCCGCATGCCGACACGATTCTGGCATCCAGAGAGAACAATTTCTCTCACGGATGCTGGAAAATCCTTCTGTACCAGGGTCTGCTGTGGTAAATAGCCGATTTCATCGCTCCTTACTCCAGCCCCATATGAAATTTTTCCGCTTATGGGCTGCTGCAGATTCAGCAATGTCTTCATCAGGGTGGACTTCCCCGAGCCATTTTCTCCCAGAATGCAAAGATAGTCACCACTTTTCACAGAAAAATTAATATCTTTCAACAGTACCTTTCCATCATAGCCAATGGCCAGATTTTTACAGGTAATCTGTTCCATTTTTCCTCCTTACTGCAGAGCTTCCTTTAAAACTTTCAGATTGTCCTCCATAACTGAAAGATAGGTCGTTCCATTTTTGACATCGTCAGAAGTTGTAGACTGCATGGAATCCATAGACAGAATTTCCTGATTCTTATCCTTTGTATTGTCACGGATCGTTTGCGCAATTTTCTGATCTGAATTTTCAATCGTCATAATGTTCTTCAGGCCAAGCTCATCTACCTTCTTTGCGAGGAACGATATGGTTTCAAAGCTTGCCTCACTTTCCGCAGAGCAGCCTGCAAATGCTGCGTAGTAGTTTAATCCATAGTCATCCACCATGTAACGGAATGGGAAACGGTCTCCGAACAGCAATGTTTTCTGTGAAGCATCTGCTACCGTATCCTGATACTGAGCATCCAGTGCCGAAAGCTTTTCATTGTATGACTCAAGGTTCGCTGCATAAACGTCTTTATGCGCCGGATCTACTGTTTCTAGGGATTCCGCAATCGCATTGCAAAGAGTCTGTGCATTCCTTAAAGAAAGCCATACATGCTCATCGTACTCTTTCTCTTCATGTTCCAGCATATCCTCTACGATTTCCGTTCCAGACATGTTGGCTGGATAGTAGGTTGGCCAGTTCTCCATTTCCTGGGACAGGGCATCGAAGCCATCATTGCCCGCATAGATATGGAAATGCTCCGCCTTGCCTGGGGCAATGCCGTGGTCACTGAACTGTACATACTTCGGCGCGCCTTCGTCACCACTCGTTGCTTCAAAGAAGTACCGAACGCCTCGGCTGCCGGAGGCATAATCGTAGATCTGATAGCCCTTGTATGCATACGTTGCCTTCGAGGCTACTCCATCCTTTACAAAGCACATTGTGTTATTTTCAGCATCAATCGTAATCTGAGAAACATCCGTTTTGTAGCCATTTTCATAGTACTCTTTGTACTCTTCTTCGGTTTTCTCACCACTTTCTGCTTTCTTCGCCATCACAGGATCCAGCGTTCCATCTTCAAGGTAAGGATATACCGACTGCCAGTCGCCATCCCAGTCTGCCAGTGTACGATCCTGCACATCACTGTCTTCGAAATGGGAATATCCATGGTTATGACCATCCTCTGCCTGCATACCTGGCTTCGCTTCTTCTGTTTTGATGCTGTCCTTCAGGACATCCAGCAGATTCACAACCTGCATGTTCTTATTCACGGCTTCCTTCAGGGCATCCTCCACCCATGCATCAGATTCTCCACCGACATAAACAAACAGATCACAATCTGAAATTTTCATGATATCATCGGCTGTCGGCTGATAGCTGTGCAGGTCCACGCCATTATCAAGAAGCATGGTCAGATCCATATTCTCGGCTTCTTCTCCGGCAATGTTTTTCACCCAGTCATATTCTGGAAAAATCGTTGTTACAACCTTCAGCTTCTTTTCGTTTGCATCATTCGCTTCTGTTTCGGTAGCCGATGCTTCCGTATTCACCTCACTGGCCGCAGCCTGTGTTTCGTTATTTATGCTTGCCTGACCACAGGCCGAAAGACAGCTCACGGACATCGCTGCTGCCATAAGAAGAGACATATGTTTTTTCATTGAACAAAACCTCCGTTTTTTATCATTTTTTCTGAAAAAAGGGTACAAAAACAGAAAGGTCCATCTTTCAGATGCCCTTTCATGACGTTAAAGAGGTTTTATTTAATTATTTAATCGTACCTTCTGCTCTACAAGAGAGGTGCAGGGAATAAATGCAGCTTTCGCTGCGATTACAAGAAGAATAAGGAACGGCAGCACGTATGTACTCTCCTGCACCACCGCACCCGTTCCCAGATTGCGCAGATTCTGCTCAGCCTCACGAATCTGTGCGCAGACTGGACAGTCTTCACCTGTGCAATGATGATCCGCTTCTTCTACAATATAAAAGAGAGAGGCAAAGGTGATAAATAAGAAAACCATACATAAAGCCAGTGAAATTCTTTTTCTGTTCTTCTGCATCTTCTGCCTCTCCTTTCTCACCATTCTCAGGTGTTCATTTCATTCTGCTGCTTCTGGCAGTCACTACAGATGCCATAAAACACCGTACGCAACGCATCCATCTGAAAGCCGTGGTGCTCCATCATATGCTGTTGCAGACCTTCCACTTCACTGCAATGCAGATGAATAAGCTTTCCACACTTTTCACATTTACAGTGATATGAAATCAGCTGATCTTCTGGTTTCTCATCTCCTGTATATTCAAAGCATGCACTGCTCGTTCCATCGACGACATATTTCGCAACGATGCCTTCCTGGACCATCTTTTCGAGGTGCCGATACACCGTGGTCGTACCAACGGAAATTCCTTTTGCTTTAAAGTAATCGCAAATCTCATTTACCGTCACATGCCGTCCTTTCGCCGCCTGCATAAAGGAAAAAAGTTCAGCCATTTGCTTCGTCTTATAGGGTGCCTTTGACAATGTCATCACCTCTTTTTCTAATTTGAAAGTGGTTTTCATTTTAGCACAAAATCCTATTCTGTCAACACAATTTGAAATTGATTTTCATTTTGCTCTTTTCGTCTAATTTATTTCCACAACTTCCTGATCTAGTTTCTGACACTTTTCTATCCATATAATTTGTATCACTGGAATAGATGCCTGTAATTTTTCTTTTTGAATATTTTTCCCGTGAATGATACGATTTTGTCTTTATATCTGGTCACATATTCCATTGCATCTACTATCAAAATCGTCCTGCGATAAGAGTTCTTTTATAAAGGTTGTCTTTCCTGCCTCCAGAAAACCATTCACAAAATATATTTTTTTCATACCTGTGGGTCCTCATGCACACAGGCTTGCAGCCTGGAAATGATCTGATCTCTATTCAGATTTTTTCCTATGAAAACGATCTGATTGATTCTGTCTCCATATTTTTCGTCCCAGTCTTCCATAATTTCTGGATGTTCCCGCATTTCGCGCTTTCTTTCTTTTTCTCCAAATGCTGCCAGCCAGTTTGAAACGATGGTTACGGAAGCATTTCTCCCTGCCTGCTCAAAAAGCTGTACATGTATGTCATCGTCATAGAACCATACATATCCTTTCGCACGAATAATTTCTTCTGGATAATCCTTTTCTACAAATTCAATAAACTTCTCATAATCAAACGGCTTTTTCTCTTCATAGAGAAAAGAAGTGATCCCATGTTCATCTCGAATTTCTTCATGCTTTCCTCTGGAGAGCTGCTCCTGAATCCTTGAGGACTGCATGATTTTTTCAAAATCAAATTTCTTATCATTAAAAATCCTGTTAGGATTCACCTTTCCTTGAATACATTGAATGATATCTGCGTCTTTTTGCAGGGTACGTATGGTTTTATACACCTGTTCGATTTTGTCAGGTGACAGCAAATCGCATTTATTTAAAAGAATGGTATTGCAAAATTCGATCTGATCTATCACCAGATTAATAATGTCTGGATCCAGATCTGCATATGAACTGTCTGTCTCTCTTAAATCATCTAAAAACTCCGTATAAATCCGATCTGCATCTGCTACACATACAATCGAATCCAGATATACATTTTTACAGAGTCCCATTCTTTTATATTCTATAAATCCCGCAGCTATAGAAGATGGATCACTGATTCCTGAAGCTTCTACCAAAATTTTTTCAATATCTTTATTTTCCGCAAGATTGTTAATCTGATTCATAAATGCATCCTGTAAGGTACAGCAGATGCATCCATTTGATAATTCTACCATGCTCACATCATGTTGAGCTATATTTGTGCTTTTTATAAGGGAAGCATCGATATTGATGCTTCCCATGTCATTTACAATCACTGCTACTTTTTCAGAGCCCTTATTTTTCAGCAGTTCATTCATCACCGTCGTTTTACCAGAGCCCAGATATCCTGTGATAATAGTTACAGGTTTTTCATTTCTTTTAAACATTGCCCTACTTCCCTCTACTTTGTTTCTTTATGAATGGTATATCGTCTTAACCTTGGGCAATATTTTCGAACTTCCATTCGTTCTGGATGAAGCTTCTTATTTTTTGTTGTTGTATAATTTCGATCGCCACATTCTGTACATGCCAGAACCACCTTTACTCTTGCACTACTTGCCATTTCCTGTCCTTTCGCACCATCGACTCCATTTTTCTTTTCTCTGCACTCGCTACATATTCCATAAATACAATACATGGAGGATGCATCTGGTCTTCAAATAAAAAGTAATTCGGTCATCTACTTTATCTATACGGTGCTTTTGCAGAACCACAATTATTCTTAATTTGAAAACGCTTTTCATTTTACCATCCAGATCTCATATGTCAATATAATTTGAAAATCATTTTCATATTATGTTTTTTGACAGCATGGCAAAAAAATCACCACAAGTCCTTGTTTATGGGACTTGTGGTGATCTTATGCTTACTCGAGTTCGATCGTTCCAGGTGGTTTACTCGTGAGATCATAGAATACACGATTCACACCCTTTACCTCGTTAATGATTCGGTTCATGCATTTCTGCAATACTTCAAATGGGATGTTGGTAACCTCTGCGGTCATAAAGTCATCCGTTTCAACTGCGCGCAGTACGACAGCATAATCATAGGTGCGGAAATCGCCCATGACACCCACGGAGCGAACATTGGTCAATGCAGCAAAATACTGACTGATCTGACGATCCAAGCCTGCTCTGGCAATTTCTTCACGATAGATGGCATCGGCATCCTGTACGATGCGCACCTTTTCCGGCGTCACTTCACCAATGATCCGCACACCGAGGCCTGGCCCTGGGAATGGCTGCCGATAGACCAGATACTCCGGAAGACCCAGCTGTAATCCCACACGACGCACCTCATCCTTAAAGAGCAGACGCAGCGGTTCAATGATTTCCTTAAACTCAATGTCCTTCGGAAGACCTCCGACATTATGATGCGACTTAATCACTGCACCCTTACCGAGTCCAGACTCAACCACATCCGGATAAATGGTACCCTGGCACAGGAAATCCACTGCGCCAATTTTCTTCGCTTCGCGTTCAAATACACGGATAAACTGCTCACCAATGATCTTTCTCTTTTTCTCTGGCTCTGTGACACCCTGCAGTCGTTCAAAATACTCTGGTCCTGCATTCACACGAATGAAATTGAGATCATACTGACCCTTCGGTCCGAAGATCGCCTCGACCTCATCTCCTTCATTCTTCCGGAGAAGACCATGGTCTACAAATACACAGGTCAGCTGCTTGCCGATGGCCTTCGCCATGAGCGTTGCGGCGACAGACGAATCCACGCCGCCACTCAGTGCAAGCAGGACCTTTCCATCCTTTACGGTCTCGCGAATCTCGGCAATCTTATCCTGTACGAAGGTCTCCATCTTCCAGTCGCCTGCACACTTACATACCTCGTAAAGGAAGTTATGGAAGAGCTTCGGTCCCTCAACAGAATGCTGTACCTCTGGATGGAACTGCACCGCATAAATCTGACGTGCCGCATCCTCCATCCCGGCCACTGGACAATTTGCCGTATGCGCTGTGATCTGGAAGCCCTTCGGGACCTCGGCGATGTAGTCGGTGTGCGACATCCACATCGTGGTTTCCTCGGAAATCCCATTCAGCACGGAATCCTGTCGGTCCACCAGCACCTTCGTATGCCCATATTCTGAAACCGGGGCGGTCTTGACAACACCCCCCAGCTCATAGGCAATGAGCTGTGCACCGTAGCAAATGCCAAGAATCGGAATGCCCATCGAGAAGATGGCCGGATCAATATGCTGCGATTCTTCCTTATATACCGACTGTGGTCCGCCTGTAAAGATGATGCCCTTTGGATTGAGAGCCTTCAGCTTATCGAGGCCGATGGAAGACGGATGCACCTCGGCATATACCCCAAGGTCACGAATACGTCTTGCAATCAGCTGGTTGTACTGTCCACCGAAGTCCAGTACGACGACGAGTTCTTTTGCCATGATCGCTCCTTTATGTTCTTCTGCTCTCCTGCCGCCTGTCAGCAGGGAAAATGGTCTTCTCGTTATTATAGGCGACCTCCTCTGCATGCGCAAGTCAGGTTTTTGCATGCGCCGTAAAACCACCCCTGCCATGCCGGGATCTTCGGTCCTGTCCTCCGCTTTCTCACGTCCTTTTTTGCTTATACGATATGCAGAAGCTCTATGAGCAGAATCCACGCGAGTCCATAGTAGGTCACCACCGCCACGAGGTCGTTCACGGTCGTGATCAGCGGTCCCGAAGCCACCGCTGGATCCACCTTCACCTTATGGAAGAAGAGTGGGACCAGCGTACCAATCAGACTGGAGATCACGATGGCCACTAAAAGGGAGATGCCAACACAGCCTGAAATCAGAAAGGCATGGGTGAAGTCATATCCCTTAAACATCACAATGTAGATACCGAGACAGAGAATCGCCAGACCCCCCAGGATGGAGCCATTACAAAATCCAATCTTCATTTCTTTTCCGATTAAATGAAGTTTGTCCTTGGCATCCAGATTCTCATCCATCAGCACACGAATCGTCACCGCAAGTGACTGCGTGCCCACATTGCCCGCCATATCGAGAATCAAGGACTGGAAGCAGATCACGATGGGCAGAATCGCCACGACGCCTTCGAAGGCGCCCACTACCGATGACACCACCATCCCGAGGAAGAGCAGAATGATCAGCCAAGGGAGCCGCTTCTTCACACTGTCCTTCGTCGTCTCATTGAGGTCCTCTTCTGCGGACAAACCAGCCAGCTTTGCATAATCCTCGCTGATCTCATCATCCACGGCTTCCGTCACATCCTGCGCTGTAATGATACCGATGATCTTCCGATCCTGGTTCAGCACCGGAAGGGAATCCTCCGCATAGTCCTTGATCTTTTCAATGCTATCTGATATCTTTTCATGATCCATCAGGTACGGATAGGAATCAATGATGATGGAATCGAGCGACACATTGTCTCGAGCAATGATGAGGTCCTTCAGATGAATGGCACCATAGTACCGCTTCCGATCATCCACCACATAGATGATGGAGATATTGTCATTCTCTCCGGCCTGCTCGATCAGCTCATGCATGGCTTGACGAATCGTCAGATTCTTCCGCACGCGGATATAGTTGGTCGTGATCAGACTTCCGATCTCATCCTCATCGTAGGAATCGATCAGACGAATCTCGGTCTTCGTTTCATCATTGATCATCGGACGCAGCTTGACCTTTACACTCTCGTCAATGTCCTCCCAGAGATCAAACACGTCGTCGGCATCCATTTCGTTGATAATCTCAGCCAGTTTGTCAATGCCGATTTCTTCAATATAGATAGATGGATTGTCAATATAGGAAATGATGTCCGCCATCCACTCAGCATCCAGCGCACTGTAGAGAAGATTTCGCTCGGCACGGTTCATCAGCTCGAGGCTCTGAGCAATGTCATTTGCATGATAGCCGCGGAGCTCCTCCCGCATTTCCTCCAGCGTCCTGGAAGAGCGCACGATATTTACAATCTCCTCTGCAAAAACTGGTTCCTTTAAAACTTCCTTCATCTTATGAAGCCTCCTTTCGCCCAGAAAAAAGGGCACAAAAAAACACCGTCACAAAACTGTGCACACGAAGAAGTTGTGATTTCAGTTTCGACGATGGTAAAGGCTTCTACACGATACAGGCGACGAACAATCCTCTGTCAAAGAAGGCAAAGCAATTCCCAGCCTGACCGTATATAAGCCTGGTCCCATCGTACCATGTACTTCGACTTTGACCGTCACAACTGTCCATATACTTTTCCTCCTTTGTCAAAATGCCACTTGACTATAGCATCATCTTCATCTTCATTCAAGCAAAGTTCTTGTAAAACCGACGCACGATTCTCCATTCTGGCTACACTCCTACAGTATCTCTCTCCTTCTCGAATTCATCATTTCCAGCGTCATTTTCCCACTAAAAAACCGTCGAGGAAATCCCCGACGGTTTGAATGATTCAAATTACAGCATGATGTACTTCAGAACAAAGAGCACAGCCAGTACATACATCAGCGGTGTGACAGACTTTGCCTTGCCTGCCAGTACGTGCAGAAGTACATAGGAAATGATTCCGAGAGAGATACCCTCTGAAATCGAATACAGGAACGGCATTGCAAAAATCGCAATGTAGGCTGGAATGGCCTCGAGAAGATCATCCCACTGTACCTTGACCACCTGCTGAATCATCAGGAAGCCAACGATCACCAGAGCCGGAGCCGTTGCAAAGCTCGGAATCGACAGGAAGATCGGTGAGAAGAACAGCGCAAGCAGGAAGAAAATACCTGAAACCACGGCCGTCAGACCGCTGCGGCCACCCTCGGCGATACCAGAGCTGGATTCAACGAAGGTCGTAATGGTTGAGGTACCAAGGCAGGCACCGACCATCGTACCGACAGAATCCGCAAGCAGTGCGCCCTTGATGCCAGGCAGCTTTCCGTCCTTATCCAGCATATCCGCCT
>ERZ808246.1598-NODE-1598-length-16083-cov-50.661530_pt1 | contig 16083 bp, 10 predicted proteins | sample MGYA00521083_ERZ808246 | MGnify/ENA primary metagenome ERZ808246 (study PRJEB31516, sample SAMN03275577) | gut metagenome | biome: mammalia-associated habitat; material: feces | host: Papio cynocephalus | place: Kenya | collected 2012-07-07 ...
TCGCGTACTTCGTGCTGCCCATCATCACCACGATCGCGCAGACGTTCCTGTACGGATTCTCGCTGCAAAGCATTTCCGTCGTGATTTCCACGCAGGTCATGTTCGTCGTCGACAACCTTGAAATGGCGCGCAAATTCCAGCAACAGGAAATCGCCTACCAGAAAGCCAGCTTCGCAGCCGAACACGACACGATGACCGGACTGTGGAACAAGTCGTCCGGTCTGCAGCGGATCAACGAACATCTCAACTCGATGGACGCCGGCGACGAGGCCCTGCTCATGTTCGTGGACATCGACGACTTCAAGCACGTGAACGACACGTACGGGCATTCCGACGGCGATTTCTGGATTCGCCAAGTGTCCGACACGTTGCGGAACATCTACCGGCCCGACGACGTGATCTGCCGGTTCGGCGGCGACGAATTCGTGGCGCTCATCAAAGGCACGAGCAGCACCAGCGTGATCCGGACCACTTTGGGGCTGTTCGCCAGGCGGATGCGCGAGACGTCCGTCCAACGCGGGCAGGACGTGCATTGCAGCGTCGGCATATGCCGTGTGGCCGCCGGCGGATACCGGAATCCGGAGCACATCGTGTCCACGGCGGACAAGGCGCTGTACGAGGCGAAGCGCAACGGCAAGCACGCGTATGTGGTCTACGATTCGGACGGGAGCCGGATGGAGTTGGCGCAGTAGGTTTGGCTTCGGCCATGCCTTTGGCAAAGCCTTGCAAGCCTTGCCAGGCAGATTACGCCTTGCCAAGCAACGTCAGCACGATCAGCAGCACGTTCAACGCGACGATCAGCGTCGTGACCATGATGTTCACGACGTGTTTGACCGGACCGTCAACATACTCCCCCATCAGCGTGCGGTCGCGCGTGTAGCGCATCAGCGGGATGATCGCGAACGGGATGCCGACCGACAGCACGACCTGGCCGATGATCAACGCCTGCGTGGGATTCGTGGCGAACCACAGCACCACCAGCGCGGGCACCAGCGTCACCACACGGCACGCCCACATCGGCGCCTTGATGCGCAGCAGCCCATGCATGATCTCGCTGCCCGCGTACGTGCCGACCGACGTGGAGCTCAGGCTCGACGCCAGCAGGCCGACGGAGAAGATCGTGCCGATCACCGGGCCGAGCACATGCTGGATGGCCCGCTGCGCGCCCTCGATCGTATCGGTGCCGGTCATGCCATAGAGCGAATTCGCGGCGAGGATCAGCAGCGCCAGATTCACCGAACCGGCGAGAAGCAACGCCCAGACCACGTCGATCTTGCTGCCGTGAAGCAGCTTCCTGACGCTCGGCTTCCTCTCCCCCGGCGCGTAATGGTCGTTGACAAGCGTGGAGTGCAGGTAGATGGCGTGCGGCATGACCGTGGCTCCCAGCATGGATGTGGCCATCAGCACGGTGTCGGTGCCTTTGAACCGCGGAATCAGGCCGGTAAGCACGTCCTTCGGATTCGGCGGGGCGATGAACAGGCCCGCGATGAAACCGAACGTGATCACCAGCAGCAGGCCGATGATGAGCTTTTCGAACACGCGGTGCGTGGCGCCCTTCTCGAAAATCAGCAATACCGTGGACACCGCGCCGATGATGCAGCCTCCGATGAACAACGGCAGGCCGAACAGCAGCTTCAACGCGATCGCGCCGCCGATCACCTCCGCCAGATCGGTGGCGATGGCGATCACCTCCGCCTGCATGAAGAACATGAACCGGCCCGCGTCGCCCAACCGCTCGCCCAGGATCTCCGGCAGGCTTTTGCCGGTGACGATGCCGAGCTTCGCGGACTGGTATTGGATGAGCACGCTCATGCAGTTGGCCAGGACCAGCACCCACACCAGCAGGTAGCCGTAGCGCGCGCCGGACGTGATGTTCGCGGCCACATTGCCCGGATCCACGTAGGCGACCGCGGCCACGAACGCAGGTCCGAGGATGCCGGCGAGCGCGTGGCCGTGGTGGTGTGGCTGGCTTGGCTGGTTCTGGTTTGATTGGTTCTGTTGGTTTGGCTGTTGCCGGCCGGGCGCGGACTTGTGGTCCAGGTCGGACGCCGGCTTGCAGTTGCGCTCGAGCATGCGATTCTGTCCCTGCTCGGGTACGCCATCGTTCGTCTTCACTCTCTTCCCCCAATGCGTGTTTCCCCGTATATCCGTGCAACGTTATAGCGCGGACGCGCGCACGGAAATGTTACGAAATCTCCGCTGCGGGCCTTCCGCGGATCTTCCGCGGGCGTCCAGCGTGGTCCGGAGCCGTCTGACGCTAAGCTAGGGAAAGATACGTTTGTTTCCTACACGAAAGGTTGTGGAGGATATGGCCACCTTTCATACTCCGATGATCACGCTTGCCGACGGCAACCTGATTCCGCAGATCGGCTTGGGCGTGCTGCGCATCGACGACGAGGGCGTCACTCCCGTGGTCGAAAGCGCGCTGGAAGCCGGATATCGTCATATCGACGGAGCCGCCGGCTACAACAACGAAGCCGGCGTTGGCCGCGCGCTGAAGAACGCTGGTTTCACGCAGGGTGAACGCCGCAAGAGCCTGTGGGTCACGACGAAGCTGCGTGATTCGGAGCAGGGGTATGATTCCGCGCGCAAGGCGTTCGACCGTCAGCTTGGTCTGTTGCAGCTCGACTACGTGGATATGTATATGCTGCATTGGCCGACGCCGTTCGACTGGCGTTCCGGCGAGACGTGGAAGGCGTTCGACGAGTTCCGTTCGGAAGGCCGCGTGCGCACGCTCGGCGTGTGCAATTTCCTGCCGGAGCATCTTGAGCGGCTGCATAAGGAGACGGGCGAGTATCCGGTCGTCGACCAGATCGAATTGCATCCCACGTGGCAGCAGCGTGAGGTGGTGGCGTATTGCAAGGAGCATGGTATCGCGGTCGAAGCGTATTCGCCGATGGCCCGTGGCGCGGATCTGAATGCCGGCGACGGCGTGATCGAGCGCATCGCCGAGGCGCATGGCGTCACGCCCGCGCAGGTGATTCTGCGTTGGCATATCGAGAACGGCACGATCATCATTCCCAAGTCGGTGCATGCGGACAGGCAGCGGCAGAATCTCGACCTGTTCGGTTTCGTGCTCAGCCCGGAAGAGCATGCGGCCATCGATGCGCTCGACGGGCCGACGCGCGCCGGCCATGATCCGATGACGTTCACGTACGCGTGATTACGCACGCAGGCTTGCACGGAGCGTACGGAGTGCGATGACAAGGCGTGGACCGCGTGACGGCACGCATTTTCGCAGACGGCTGTTCAATGCCGACGGGCCGGTGGAACGCATACTGATCCTGCTGGTAGTCGCCGTGGTGGCGGGCGTCACGATCGGCCTGCTCATGCCGAAGGTGAATCCGACCGTCGGCGAATTGACGGGCGAGTATACCGCGTCCGGCACCGCCGCGCAGACATTGCAACAGTTGACGGTGGATGACGAGCCGCGCCGTGCCGGCTACGATCGGGATTCGTTCGGCTTCCGTCAGACGGATGACGACGGCAATGGATGCGACGTGCGCGAGGATGTGTTGGCACGCGATCTGACGGACGTGCGATACCAGCAGGGCTGCAAGGTGCAATCGGGCACATTGGCTGACCCATACACCGGCAAGACGATCCGTTTCGTGCGTGGCGCGCGCACCTCGTCCGCCGTGCAGATCGACCATGTGGTGGCGTTGGAGAACGCGTGGCAGTCGGGTGCGAGCGCGTGGGACCGGACCAAGCGGATCCGGTTCGGCAACGACATGTACAACCTTCTGGCGGTGGACGGTCCCGCCAATCAGGAGAAGGGTTCCGCGTCGGCCGCGTACTGGCTGCCGACGAACGGCGCATACCGGTGCGATTACGTGGCCCGGCAGATCGGTGTAAAGGCCAAGTACGGGCTGACCGTCACCACCAAGGAGAAGCGGGCGATGCTGTCCGTGCTGCACGGATGCCCGGCGCAGGCCGTGCCGGAGGGATAATTCGGCCTGACGCTGTCCAAAATGTGTCACGATTCAAAATTTCAGCCATTTTTTCGGATCGTGACACATTCTCCTTCCGAAAAAGGTAATACGGGGGTATAAATCACCGCTTTTCCAGGGAAAATACCTTAGAAATATACCCCTGAATGGGAAGTGATGTGTCACAATCCAAAATTTTGGTCAAAAATCGAAATCGTGACACAAAAAACAAGCCTCCCTTACACCGCTCACAGACAAATGAGCCCTCGACCCATGCTTCGTCATCAACCGAAAAGCCACGCATCCAGGCAAATCATCAAAACATTCACAGGCAACACTGGATGAAAAGCACGACCCGTAAAAGGGACGGCACCAAGCGAAAGGCACGGCCCACAGAAGACACGGCCAAACACGCTGGAATGACAGACACCGAACATGCCCATCAGCTGCTCTCAAGGATTCCAACCAATTCGACGCGGCACCAAGCAAAAGACACAACGCAAAAGGCACTGCCAAACGTACTGGGCAACGAGAGATGAGCTCGCTTCAAAGGTAGCCACGGATTCCGGTGCCTAGCACAATGCCGAACGAAAGGCACAACCCACGCCGGACGAGGGGCACGATTATGCGGAGCAGACAGCTTATGCGAATGTCGGCGCCAACACACGCTTCATAAACATCGCCAACCCAGAAAACGGCATACGTGCCCAGCAGAACCCATCAGTCAAGCAGCCCGAGTTTGCGGGCCTTCCGGTATCGCAGCACCACTTTGCGCCATGGCAAAGGCGTGGTCACTCCAATCGGCCGACCGACAATCGAAGACAACGCATGGGCGACGTTCATGGCAAACGCGGCCCGATGCAGTTCATCAGACAAATCCAACTGCGTGACCGAAAACACAGTCCAGCCCGCGGCCGCAAGTCGCGACAGCTTGCTCTGGTCGCGCCGGTACTGCGCACGGTCGGTACGGTGATGGTCGCCCTGATAATCCAAACCAAAACGATGCTCGGCATCGACAAGATCCAACGTCACCACAGCGCCGTTCGCAAAATTCACACCGGAAACCACGCAATTCGGCCGCATGATCGGCAGTCCGTAGCGGACGAGCACAAGCCTCATCTCAGTCTCTTTGGGGGAATCGCTCCCCGATTGCACAAGCTCCAACGCATCCAGACACTTACTCCGGTATGGGACATTCTCAGTTTTGGCAAACTCGATCAGCCCCTCGCGAGTGGCGAACCGATGGCGAATCAGAGACTCCGCAACCATGACGACATCCTGGATGTTCCACCGGCCGGCAGCCAAAGCCCACGACGGAACCGGCATAAGCACTGGAACTCCGGCGACTTCGCGCACATGCCGCGCGGACAGGCCTTTCCAGACATGCACGGTCACATTGGCCGACAAGGACGCGTCTTTCTTCACGCGGCCGCGGCGGGCCGGCGATTGGGCGACCGTGTGAAGTTTTGCCGTTGCGTGCGACGAGGATTGCGGAGATTGGGAAGATTGCGATGCCGGCTGCCGAAGACCTGAGATATGGTTCCGCGAAAAATCCTGAGAATCCGGGGAATATTGAAAATCCAAATCCGGAAAATCCTGTCCGGAATGAACGGAGTACTCGGAATGGACGGAGTACTCGGAATGGCCGAAAGCCGGGCCTTCCGGATTCTCTTCATTCCAGCCATACTCCACGTTCGTCCCAGCATAACCGACTTGCGACGAACGCAGTGAAAAAGCCGAACAATCACTGTCGGCAGGCAACTCGACTCCCCAAATCGCGAGCGCGGTCTCATGGCTTATGGGATGACGCAGCTCCACGGACCGAGCGATGCGAAGAATCCGCCAGCTGGCTTCGGACAGGGTCGCCCGCTGGATTGGCTTGTATGCATCATCAGTATTCATGCGTGCAATATAAACGATGGCAATGGTTTGGCGCGCATTTTTCCGGGGTTGTGGTCGGAGAACGTGCGATTTGGAGCGATTCGGCGTGGCATGGCAGCAATTGCAACGATTTTAGGGCGCAATGGGCCTGTGGATAAACAATAGAGACGCAACGAGAACATGGTAGGGATGGATGGTACGCTGCAGGACAATCTTGAATTGCCATCAATGCAATTGGCAATTGGCCGCAAAAAAGCCGTGGAATGTTGCGATGGTTGAAGAATCGTCACTTCCGCACGCTTTTGGAAAACTCCGGAAGCTGCGGAATTGATGATTTCCGGCACTTCCGGAAGTATGTTGTGGTACGGCAAGCAATGTATCGCCGCGCCACAAGTCAGCATTCCTTTCATTTCGGGAATCGGAGGCGGATCAGCCTTTGGAACGAAAAATTCCCACCGCAGATGTGTCACGATCCAAAATTCCGGCCGATTTTTCGAATCGTGACACATTTTCCTTCCGGAAGAAGCAATACGGGGGTATAAATCACCGCTTTTCCAAGTAAAATACCCAGAAAACATACCCCCGAATGGGAAAAGATGTGTCACGATCCAAAATTTTGGCCGTTTTTACGAATCGTGACACAAAACAAGCACCCCCATACCCCATGCGGCCAAACACACCCCACAAAACTCACCAACAGCTCATGTGCGCAACGAACGAATCCGAAGAAAAAAATCGGAACGCGCACGGAAGTCCAGTAGGCAAAAGTCAGAAATCCATCGCCAGCCGCGTCAAAACAATGATCTCAAACCATACCGGAACTACAAACGCAAACCACACCGGAACGATGGGAGATGGGCGCACGGCCGCAGGGCGGTCAAGGTTCCAGCCGATGCTGGAAACGTAAAAAGAGCCTCACGCGCGGGTGGTGGCGCGGGCGATCACACGGGATTGGGTGGTGATGAGTTCCGGTTTCAGCGTGCGGCTGCCGTTGATGCGGTTGATGATGCGGCCAACCGCGGTAGGCGCGATCCAGTCAAGGCAGGAGTCCATGGTGGTCAGCGGCGGCTGGAAGTACGCCGCTTCCTCATTGTTGTCGAAGCCGATCACCTGCACCCGGTCGGGCACGGCGATGCCGTTCGCCGCCAGAGTGAACAGCGCGCCCAATGCAAGCTGGTCGTTGAATGCCACAATGCCGTCGAAGGGGATGCCGGAGTCGACGATGCGCTGAGTCGTGCGCGCTCCCGAGCCGATGGTCCAATCCTGGCCGACGTCAGGCACGAGCCTCGTATCCAACTCGACGCCTTGTCCGGCGCATGCCTCGAGTACGCCTCGCATACGCAGCTGCGCATTGCCTTCCACCGCGTCGCGCAGGTCGAGGATATGTTCCGGATCGGTTCGCGAGCCGATCACCGCGAGATTCGTGGCACCGTGGTCGAACAGGTATCGTGCGGCAAGACGCGCCTCCTGCACGTCGTCCGGGGTGACATGGTCCGCCTTGCCGTACGTGGAGCGCGCGCCCACGCAGACCAGCGGATAGTCCACGTCGAGGTCTTCGGGAGCGAGATCCTCGACTTCGGAAATGGACAGGATCATGCCGTCCGACACGGTGGTGTTGAAGTTCCGCAACAGCGTGCGGGCGCCCTGCGCGGACCCCTCGGCGTATGTGGTGATGTACACGGAGTAGCCGTAGATTCGCGCCGCATCGATCACCCGGTTGGCCAGTTCGGCCAGGTACGGTGCGGTCAGGCTTGGCACCGCAAGCGTTATGAAGCCGGTTTTGCCGCGGTTGAGATTGCGGGCCGACACGTTGACGCGGTAGCCGAGCCGGTCGATGACGTCCTGCACTTTTTCGCGCGTGGCGTCGGCCATGCGTCCGGAATGGTTGATGACGTTCGACGCAGTTTTGAGGGAGACTCCGGCCTCTTGCGCCACTTCACGCAGTGTGACGCGCTTCTTGTCGGTTTTGTCCGGCTTCTCTTCGGCCATGCCTCCCCCTAACCACATCCGTGATCGCTATTCAATTTCCGACTTTACCGCCTTACCACGAGCACGCCGTTGCGATGCACGGTATACGAACCGGATTTCTCCCCCTGTTCGGCTTGGAACAGGATGACCGGCTCGCCTTCGACGCCCTTCAGTTCGACCGTCTTCTTGCCGCGGGGCAGGTAGAAGTCGAAGGTGGCGTCGGCGGACGCGCGCACGGTGTGCAGCACGTCGGCATCGTCCTGCGATGGGGTTGCAAGATACGCGCCGACCAGCTTCGTCAAATCGGCCACATCCAAATCGCAGCCGACGAAGTACGCTTCGCCGGAACCGTACGGATTGCGGGTGACGGCGGCCGTACCATCGAGCTCCCATTCGTCCGCCGCCTCGCCGGCATACGTGGCAAGCACCTGCGCGTGTTCTCCGGTGACGTTCACGTCATTCTGCCACAGGCGGGTCGTGGCGCCGTCCAAAACGGGAGCCACGGAAGCCATAGAATCGTCGGCGGACGCCAGTCGGATCTCGCTCGGCTCGCCTTCGGCTTCGGTGCCGAGGATGTTGAATTCCTCGCCGCGGACGCCCAGCATGTCGCGCAGCAAGCCGTCGCCGGCACCCGGATATCCGCCGAGCCAGGTGTGGAAGTGCTCGTCGAGCAGGCCGGTCGCGTAGCCGATGACCACGCGTCCGCCGGCGGCTGCGAAGTCGGCCAGCCGCTGTGTGTCGGCGGCGCTCAGGATCAGTACGGTCGGCAGTACGACGGTCTTGTATGCGCTCCAGTCGTATTTCAGCGGCACGATGTCGGCGCGCGAGCCGGCGTCGAGGAACGCGCGGTACCAGTCGCGCACGTCGTGCCAATGGCTGAGTTTCATGCTCGGCAGGGTTTCGGAGCGGGTGGCCCATTCCGATTCGGCGCTAAAAAGGATCGCCGTGTCAGAACGCGCCAATTCGCTGCCCTGTACACCGGCGTCGGCAAGCGTCTTCAACGACGAGCCCAGCTCGCACACCTGGCGGAACAGTTTCGTGTCCTCGCCCGCGTGCGGAATCATGGCCGAGTGGAACGATTCGGCGCCAAACGCGGACGCGCGCCACTGGAAGAAGTTGATGGCGTCGGCTCCCATGGCCACGTGGGCCAGGGAGTCGCGAACCGTCTCCCCTTTGCGCTTGCGGACGTTGAGCGGCTTCCACTGCACCGCCGAGGTGGAGTGTTCCATGACGTACCATGGCTTGCCGAGCGCGAGCGAATCCATGAGCGCGTCGGAGCATGCCAGCTCGTCGAGGTGGGATTCGCCTTCGTGGAAGTAGTGGTCGTTGGATACGAAGTTCACTTCGTTGGCCCAGTCGGCGTAGTCCATGCAGCATTGGTCGGTGGAGACCATGAAGTTCGTGGTGAACGGCTTGTCCGGGCAGATTTCGGCGATTGCGTCACGCTCGGCCTTGTAGAAGTCGAGGAGCATGTCGTTGCCGAATCGTTCGAAGTCGAGCTTCTGGCCGGGGTTGACCATGGAATCGGCGCCCATGAACCGTGGGATGAGCACTTCGTCGAAAGCGTTCATCTCCTGGCCCCAGAAGGTGGTGCCCCACGCCTGGTTGAGCGCGTCGATGGTGCCGTACTTGCGGCGGCACCATGCGCGGAAGGCCTCGAGCGCGTTGTCGGAGTAGTCCTCGCGATTGTTCCAGCCGTATTCGTTGCCCATGTGCCATGCGGTCACGTACGGGTTGCCGCCGTATCGTTCGACGAGTTTGCGGCACAGGGTCAGCGCGTATTCCTTGAATACCGGGCTGGTCGGGCTCCAGGATTGGCGCGATCCGGCGTTGACCTGATGGCCGTACTTGTCGCATGGCAGCACTTCGGGGTGCTTTTCATACAGCCACAGCGGCGCGGTGGCCGTTGCGGAGGCCAGATCGGTTGCGATGCCGGCTTTGCCGAGTTTTTCGATGATGCGGTCGAGCCAGCCGAAATCCCAACGATCCTCGGTGGGTTGGATGCGGTCCCAGCTGAAGATGGCGAGGGCCACGGTGTTGACGCCGGCCTGCTTCATCAGGCGGATGTCATCGTCCCAGATGTCCTCGGACCATTGGTCGGGATTGTAGTCGCCGCCGAATGCGATGCCACGGCCGTCCGCGGTCAGCAGTTTCGGCCATTCGAAGTCGCGTCGCGCACTCACGATTATCTCCTTTGGTATTTGGCACAAAGCCATGGTTTGTATATTAAATTCCTCGTTCGCCCACCGACATATGGTACACCGGTGTAGCATACACGTCGGTGACGTCCGAGACGAGCGCATCGGCCTGTTCCAAACGGGCCGCCATTGCCGATGCCACGTTCACGCGTCCCCCATGCCTCAACGGAGTGACGACCAACGTCAGTCTGCCGCCAGCGGCGTCGATGACTTCCGCGTGGCCGCGTAATCCGACCTGCCATGTCTCGCCGTTGCAGAAATTGTCGGCGATCAGGTCGTCTCCGCAGAACAGCCAGCCTATATCGCCCTGGTATCCGATGTTCAGCATGACGTCCGCGATCTGCCGCTTGTCGTGCAAAAGCCGTGCCATGCCATCCGGCAGGACGATTTCGTACCGGTCGGCGTGCAGTCTTCTCAGACGCACGTCCACTTCCACCGGCTCCACTGGACGGGGACCATCGAGCAATCCTTGCGGATATGTAGCGATTCCGTTTTCGGCGTGGGGCGATTCCAGCTTCCATCCGTCGTGGTCCCTGTACAGCAGAGCGTTGTCGTCGTCGACGAAGGCGAGACCTCCGTCCAGCACCGTCGTCATACGTCGGGCGAGCGCCCTGGTGACGCATACGATCTCCACCTTGTCCCGGACCATGAAACGTTCGAAGTCCGTCTTGCCGACGGTGACCGTCGGGAGGCCTTCGAAACGGAACGTCGGCTCGTCCATGCCATCTGGTTTGAGGAACACGAAGGTGCGGAACGGGCGGCCCCGCCGCCGCAGTACGGTGACCGGCTGCAGATTGGCGCTCACAAGCCGCACGCCATCCAGGCCCATGTTGAACGGCAGTATGCAGTTCTCACCCGACGCAAGGCCGATGCCGGTGAATCGTATACATTCGCCGGCGGCCGTTGTCACGTCGAGCTGTTCGCCGTGACGGCTTGGGACAGACGCATGATCCTGGAAGTTGTTGATGAACACGAATCCCCGTTCGCCATCGCTGCGTACGGCGTACCGCAACGTCGTACGGTCACGTGGATCGATGTGGTCCTGACCGCCCTGCAGGGAGACCGGCATTCCTGCGAGTTCCGGCCCGAACGCCTTGACGAACTCGTGCAGGGTGCGCAGTCGTTGGAAGGATTCCCTCATTTGGCCGAATTCTCCAAGTGGTGCCTGGAAATCGTAGGAGCGTTTCGGAGTCTGCCCCTCATTGAGGAATCCGTCCACGCCCTTCGGATTGGTTCCACCGTGGAACATGTAGTATCCGAGGAAATCGCATCCCGAGCCGAGTTTGATGTTGGCCATCGCGTCGACGGAGTGATACGGCAGCGTGAAACGGTAGTCGTACGAGTTGAACATGCCGCCGCCCATCTCGCAGCAGGCGTAGGGCCGGCTGTCCGGATCGTATGGCGGGTCGAAGTCGTCGCTCGTCCGCTGGCCGTGCAGTCTGCGATAGCGGTATTCGTCGGTGGCGGGATGCTCCACCGGCCGTTCGGTGCCGACGCCGTCGTAGAACAGCCATGGCCGGTACGCGTATCCTCCCCACAGCGGCATCATGTCGTCCGGGACCGGCGACTGCCAGCCGGTGCAGGTGAACATCGGCGGGTCGATGCCTTCCTCGACCGCGATGTCCCGCAGCCGTTCCAGGTAGTCGGCCCCGTCGTGGCCGGACGGCACCCATTCCCGGCTGGTGCCTGCGGTCATCTCCCAAGGTGCCGACGACGCCATGTATTCGTTGTCGACCTGCGCGGCGATGATCGGCCCGCCGTCCTTGAAGTACAGGCCGCGCAGTTGTTCGGCGATGTGCGCATAGAGGTCGCGGACTTCGTCGAGGAAGCCGGAGTCGAGGGAACGGACCTCGTACGGCTTGCCGTACAGCCAGTCGGGAAGGCCGCCGTTGCGTACTTCGCCGTGGCAGAACGGTCCAAGCCGCACAATCACGTACAGACCATGTCGTGCGCACAATTCCACGAATCGGCGCACGTTCCTGTTGCCGGAGAAATTCCATTCCCCCTCGCGTTCTTCGTGGTGGTTCCAGAACACGTAGGTGGACACGACGTCGATACCCGCCGCGGCCATCTTCGCGAGTTCCGTATCCCATCTATCGGCGGCAAGCCGTGAATAATGCATTTCGCCGGCAACGGGGATCCACGGCGAGCCGTCGCGGGTCAGGAACCGGTTCGTGGCTCCCAAGGTCCCGCCATCCGGCCCACATGCGGATTCGGTGCGGATGACGGGGATCTCGTATACGGGTGTCCGCGTGAGCTGGCGGGCTTGCGAAAGATCGATCTCATAGCTCATGATGCTGCTCCTTCATTGAATTCCGCAAGAATTCCCGCAGGCATTTTCACAGGCAGGAGGACCGGTCAGCCCTTGACCGAACCGGCGACCAGGCCGGCCACGATCCAACGCTGGCAGAAGATGAAGAACACGAACACCGGGATGAGCGCGATGGTGGTGACCGTCATGAACAGCGGCCAGTTCGTGGTGAAGGTGCTGATCGCGTTGAACACCTGCAGCACGATGGTCTGCTTGTTGGTCGAGGAGATGTACACGCTCGGCGTCATGAAGTCGTTCCATGTGCCCATGGTCTGGAATACGACCACGGTGGTCAGGATCGGACGGATCAGCGGCAGCACGATCGTCCAGAAGATGCGAAACGGACCGGCGCCGTCGATGCGGGCGGCTTCGATGATCTCATACGGCAGGCCGCGCATGTACTGCACGATCAGGAAGTAGCAGAAGGTGGCGCCGCCCGTGTAAAGCACTATCAGACCGAGCAGCGAGTCGACGAGACCTACCTGGGCCTCCATGCGGTACTGCGGGATCAGCAGCGTCTGGCCGGGGATGATGAAGGACAGCATGAGCAGCACACCGATCGCGGCGGTGAACTTGCTTTTCTTCAGGATCATGCCGTATGCGGCGAGCGCGCCGAACAGCACCTGCAGGCCGACGCCGATCACCGTGACGATGATGGTGTTCTTGAAGGCGTTGAGGATGGGCAGGTGTCCGAACGCGTATGTGTAGTTATCGAAGTTCCATGTCTTCGGCAGGCCGATCGGGTCCATGGACATTTCGGCGCTGCTTTTGAACGTGTTGATGACGATGACGTACAGCGGCACCGCACAGATCAGTGCGATGGCGATGACGACGACGGAACGGATGATCGAGCCGATACGCTCGCGTTGCTGCAGTGTCATGACAGCCTCTTTTCTACCAGATTGGTGATTACCTGCTGCAGGGCGACCAGCAGCGCGCAGCAGATGAAGAAGATTACGCCCAGCGCGGAGCCCAGGCCGTACCGGCTTGAGCCGATGCCCGTGAGGATGATGGATTGGGTCACGGTGTAGGTGGAGTATCCCGGGCCGCCGCTGGTGAGGCCGTACGGCAGGTCGTAAACCTTCAGACCGCCGGTGAGCAGCATGAAGATGCTCACGCCCATGGCCGGAACCATCTGGGGCAGGGTGATGTTGAAGAACTGCTGACGGCGGTTCGCGCCGTCGACCGCGGCCTGTTCGTAGATGTCGGCCGGGATGGCCTGCAGATAGGCCAGGTACAGCGTGGCATGCCAGCCGATTTGGGCCCATACCGCCACGAAGATCACGCAGAACTTGGCGAGTCCGGAATTCGACAGCCACGGCACCGCGTCGATGCCGATTTTGGCGAGCAGCGTGTTGACCACGCCGGATTTCAGCGGAGAGAAGATGTACTGCCAGACCAGGCCGAGCACGGCCATGGACGGCACCGAGAAGAAGAAGAACAGGGAGCGGGCGAAGTTGCGGCCGAAGAACTTGCGGTTGAGCACCACGGCCAGCGGCAGCGCGATCACGGTGATGAGCACGGTGGTGGACACTGTGTACAGCAGTGTGAAGCCGAGGCCGGCGAGCAGCGTCGGGTCCTTGAAGCATTGCACGTAATTCGCGAATCCCACGAACTTCGCGTCCGCGAAATTGTATCCGGAGTAGTCGGTGAAGCTGAACACTAGGCTCTGCAGGAACGGGATGAGGATCACCACGATGAACACCACCATGATCGGCAGCAGGAAACGTGCCGAGGCGAAGTTCTCCATGAAGTTGCGGTGGCGGCGCTGCTGGCGATGGAGCGCCTCCACCTGATCAGCGGGATGTGGACGCGCCGCTGACGCTGTTGATACTGACATGTTGGTTGCTTTCTACAAACGTTGCGATTGTCGGGCCGGGCGCGGCGCGGAAAGGGGGATTCGCGCCACGCCCGTTTGCGATGGTTATGCGCTGAGACGGGTCAGGAAAGGGTCTTGAACTTGGAATCGAGGTTCTCGGCGGCCTGCGTGGGGCTGATGGATCCGAGGGCGACCTGCTGCAGCTGGGTGAAGGTCTCGGCGCGCAACGCGGTGGTGCCCTTGCTCCAGTGCGCGGAGTTCAGGTACACGTTGCCGGTCTTGATGTACAGGTTGTAGGCGTCCTTGAAGTGGTCGTCCACCGTGGCGTTGAAGCCCTTGACGGACGGAATCAGGCCCAGTTGCTTCTGGTAGAGCTTGAGGCCCTCGTCGGAGGTCAGGAAGGTGAAGAACTTCTCGGCGGCCTTGAGCTTGTCTCCGGAGATCTTGCTGTTGATGCCGAAGGCCGGATCGATGTAGCCCGGCGCGTACGGAGTATCGCCCTTCTTCAGCATAGGGATCTGACCGAAACCGTAGTTGAGGCCGGTCTCGTTGAAGCTGTCGATGTCCCACGGGCCGGAAGGATAGACGGCGAGACGGCCGGCGGTGAATTCCGACTTGACCTGGTCGCCGCTCAGTCCGGACACGTCGGAGCTCATCAGGTTCTTCTTGAGCAGCTTGTCCCATTCGCCGTAGTATTTGCCGTACACGTTCTTAAAGGTGTCCTTGCCGGCATCGATCCTGGCGTCAAGCGCCTCGCCCTGCTTGGCGGATTCGGCGCCAATCCAGCCCTCGACGGCGTTGCCCAGGCCGTCCTTCGGCTCGAGGTACGGGGTGATTCCCGCGGCCTTGAGCTTGCCGCACATGGTCAGGAACTCGTCCCACGTGGCCGGGATGGAGTCATAGCCGACCTTCTTCAGCAGATCCTTGTTGTACACCCAGGCGTTGGTCCAGGTGCTCACGCCCATGGCGTACACCTTGCCGTCCACACTGTAGGCTTTCTTGGCGGAATCGCCGATCTTATCCATGAAGCTTTCATTGGTCAGGTCCTTGGCGTAGTTGCCTTTGACCAAATCGTTGAGCGCCTCGGGCGGCACGATGTACACGTCGGCCAGGTTGCCGCCGGAGATTCGGGTCTGCAACGTCTGCTGGTAGCCACTCTGGGAGCCGGTGGTGGTGCTGTAGTCGATCTTGATGTCCGGATTGGCCTTCTCGAATGCGTCGATGATCGGCTGGTACTTGTCCTGCGAGTTGTTCGAGAAGAACGACAGCGTGGTCTTACCGTCCGCAGCGCTTCCCCCACCGCACGCGGCCAGTGGAACAAGCATCGCCGCAGCGGCCATCGCCGCGATCATCCTGATGGATTTCTTCTCCATGATGTACTCCTCCTTGTGTTCCATCATTGGCACTCCGCCTTGTGTGCGTTCATTCGGTGAACCCACTCCGGCTGTGGCAGGTACACATCGACATGTTCCCAACTGACCATTCAGTTGTTTTGAGACATTTCCTTCCTTTTTTGGTTCAACTGTGTACCTGTTGAAACAGTATAGATACTCCGGTGTACCATGTCAATTCGGATTCACATTTTCGCACCATATCGGAGCTCCCCCCTACAAAACATCGGCGTGTCGGTCGCGGACGCTCCCCTCCACGACGCGCGATGCCGGCGTCGTCGGTCGGCGCCTCGGTCGCCGACCGTCATGTCCATACCCGTAAAACGGCAAAAACGCAGGCATGGGGCGCATGGCCACGCCCAGGAAACACGGTGTGGATAAGTCGGTGTATTACGGAGGATTGATATTCCGCCGAATTCCCCAGTATCTGCGGTGATTGAAAAGTGAACGAAAATCCCCGGATAATAAACGGCGGCTTCCAAGAAGATGAATCTTGGAAGCCGCCGAAATGCCAGCCCAGGCCGCGCACCATATAAGTTCACGGGCCACAGGCCGCGGACTACAGGCTTAGGAAGAGCTCGTGGAT
>ERZ808246.1599-NODE-1599-length-16081-cov-4.340260_pt1 | contig 16081 bp, 15 predicted proteins | sample MGYA00521083_ERZ808246 | MGnify/ENA primary metagenome ERZ808246 (study PRJEB31516, sample SAMN03275577) | gut metagenome | biome: mammalia-associated habitat; material: feces | host: Papio cynocephalus | place: Kenya | collected 2012-07-07 ...
GTGTCTCTTTCAGCATTTTGCACATCTGAAACTTGTTTTCAGATACACTCTAAAACAATGCAAAGGAGTGTTCTTATGGAAAAGAAAATGATGATGCCCGCTTGCTATAACGTCATGACCGAAGAAGAAATGACCTATACCAACGGTGGTGCTGCTCCTGATCTGGGCGGCGTTGTCCGTGCTACTGTCGGCATTGTTGCAACTGCACTGTCCATTTACAACGAAGTCAAGGTCGCTCCTACCATCAAGAGCTTCGTGGATCAGAACAAGAACAACAGCTTCGTCGGCTTTGTCAATTCCGCCGTCCGTGACTTCACTACTTACGTCAGCAAGGATGTTGAGAGTGCCGTTGTCGGCGTTTACTCCGCTGTGAATCAGGGCTTCTGGTGGCCCATCACTGCAATCTACTGCATCCTGACCTGATCTGCCATAAGCACAGATTGGAGTACTCCAAAGGGCTAAATAGCGCAGAGACCCTTCCCAACCGGGAAGGGCCTCTGCTTTTTGTTTTATTTACTTCGTCTCCACAAAATCGTGGGTAGCTTCATCGTAGGTGAAGTAGTGGTCGATATAGTCGTGATGGCTCATCGAACTGAAATCATCAGTCTGCGCAGCAAAACGTCCATCTGCATCCTGATAGAACCACTCGTATTCCCGGGAGATGGCCGATTCAAAGGGCTTGCCGTCCCGCACACCGAAGATGACCGAACTGGACCCGCTGCCGCCTGCGCTGCGCTCCCAGACCATGAACTTTGCGCTTCCGGCGGTGAGCAGTGCTGCGGACTGGTCTTCGCCGGTAGGCGGTTCCTCGGTGTTGGAGAGATATCCGTACAGGTCCGGGCCGATGGGGTCATTTTCCTTGTACTCCATGATGGTATAACCGTTCCGGACTCCGCCCCCTGCACTGACAAAATAGACAAATGCATCGGCGCACTCGGTGCCGTCAAAGTCACCCACAACGAGATAGGCTTCCTTTCTGCCGTCATCGTCATAGTCGGCGGGCAGGAAGTAGTAATCGCTGCCGTAGAGGTAAGTACCGGTCTTGTTGAAATAATCCTCCCAGACTGCCTTGAGGCCCGCTGTGGAGAGGCCATCGCCTTCAGCAGCACCGGCTGCTTTTTCCTTGGGGAGAAAGGCCCCATTGACATACTGGCATTCCTGTGCTTCCTCGCCGTAGAGCTGGATGGTGAAGAGATCGTTTCCCTCCGGCTCAAAGCGGGTGCAGAGATTGGACTGCCACGGCTGATAGGACTCTCCCCGGGCCGCACCCAGAACGATGTTGTTGTATTCCCCATCAGCATTGTAATCCACCTGACAGATCAGATATTTCTGGCCGCCTGCCGGGACGTAACAGCCGGAGAAATCATCTCCTGCGGCAGAGCCGTAGAGCGTAACGTTGTAGAAAGGCTCTTCAAGATCTTCATCGCTGTAGCCGTACAGGCACTCCACTTCACCCTCTGCACTGCAATAGAAGATCACCACGTCGCTCCACCAGACTTTGCCGTCCTGCTGGGACTTGGCTTCATCGGGTGTTGCCGAAAAGACATAGGCTTCCGCCCTGCCGTCCCCGTCGTAATCGTTCTGCAGGACATAGAGCTGACCGGTCACCGCAGAGCTGTAAGCCGCCATGACCGCCTGCCTGAACTCCTCGCTGCGGTCCTCAAAGACCGGTTCTGCTGCTTCCGAGGCCGCAGCGGACTCGCTGGCAGCGGGGAGCTGCCGCAAAGAAGTACTGCTACCGGTAACACGGCGGGTGTTGCCGCCGGAGCCGCAGGCCGTCAGCGAAAGCAGGACCGCTCCGCAGACCAGCCCTGCGGCCAGCTGTTTGCTGAAACATCTCATATCGTTTGTATTCTCCAAAGCCCGCTGCCGGGCGGTGCAATAAAAAAACTGGAAGAGCCGCTTTATTTTGTGTGTAGGTTCAGTGATTCAAAGGTTCAGCCGCAAAGGCTTCCGAAAAAACGATTACAGGCCAAAGACCTTGAACAGATCGCCGATGCCGTAGAAAAAGTCGCCGATGGTCATGCTCAGAGAAGAGCCATGAGCTGCGCTGTAGGTGTAGCCGTCAGAGTAAGTGTACACGCCGTCCTTCTGAGAGACAACAGCACCGTGAGACTGCGTCAGGGTCTGAGCCTCGCTGTCCCAGTTGTTGTAACGGGTGTTCTTGAACATCTGGCCAAATGCGTAGAAGATGCCGGAGATGATGCCGTAGCCGCCATCGATGGTGGACATCTCATCTTCGTTCAGCATCACGCAATTTGCAGGCAGGTGCAGGTTTTCATTCTTCATAAAGCAACACTCCTTCAATTTGCGTCTCGTTCCAGTTTTTTTATTGCACCTCCCTTGTGCAGGCTGCTGTGTTCGGTCTGTTCTCAGCCCTTATAGCGGGTGAGGACCACCGAGGTATTATCGTGAGGGCCGGGCAGGCAGACCGCATTTTCCACCATGGTCCGGGCCGCAGTCTTGAGGTCCGGGGCAACGGCAAGCACCTGTGCCATATCCTCGTCGCTCATGCAGCGGTACAGACCGTCGGAGCACTGGATGATCACATCGTCCTTCTGCAAAGTCATTGGGGTGCGGTTGCCGCCGATCAGGGTCAGCTCGGTGATGCCCAAATAGCTGGTCAGGGCCGCACGCTGGGGGTGGTTCATAGCCTCCTCCTGCGTCATCTGGCCGTTCTGGACCAGCTGATCCAGATGGGTGCCGAGGTTGTGGTCAATGTTCAGCTGCTCCACCTTGCCGTCCCGGCACAGGTAGATATGGCTGTCGCCGATGTTGCTCCAGAACATCTGCCCGTTCCGGATATAGATCACCGTGAGGGTGGTTCCGGCCTCAATGGGCTTGCCCTGCGGGTCGGTCAGAGCCCGCACCTCGCTGTTCAGGCGGAGGGCAGCACGACCGATCTCGGTGGGGATATCCTCCCCGGTAGTGCCCAGCAGATGCCGGAGCATCCCGCCCGCCGCCAGTGCGCTAGCACGCTCGCCGCCGGACAGGCCGCCCATGCCGTCGCAGAGGACGCAGACCACACGGTCATCCCCGCCGTCAAAGCGGAGGGAATCCTGCTGATTCTTACGGGTGCCCACCGACATATAGCTTGCCACGTTCACCGAGGCGGTCTCCATGGTCTTGTCCGGTGCCGGAGCTTCCTCCACCAGCGGCAGATCCATGTCCATGGGCATCACAAGGGTCTCGGTCACGTCGTCCATTCCGACGCCGTCGGCCCCGTCTGCCTTGGGGCGTGACTTGAAGATGTTCATAAAAGACTTCATGATTCAATCACCAATCTAAACATATATTCCGGCGACAGCACATAGAATACCCCGCCCTCTTTCAGGGTGTAGACCTTTTCCTTTACCATCGGGGTGCCGTCTTCCAGCAGGGTGCCGAACTTGGACTTATCCTTCACCGCAAATTCGCCCCGCTTTTCATTGTAGACGAGCTCGCAGTGGATCCGGCTGATGTTGTTGTCTGCCGGCATCATCACCTCGCAGGTGGGGTGGCGGCCGATCTTGATGGCACGGTTGGGCTGGATGAGCCACCGGCGTTTCGAACGGCCCCACTCCCGCTGGATGGTCAGTTCCAGATAGGCCATCTTCTGCTTCTTCCGACCAAAGGGCCAGAAGGTGTGGGGCTCCGGCATACTCTCCACCGACACCGACTGGACTTTTTCGGAATCCTGCTTCCGCAGTTCTTCCTGACGGCGGCGTTCCTGCTCCTTCCGCTTTTCTTCCTGCTCTTCGAGGAAGATCGTCTCCTGCGTCTTGGGCATCATCTCAGCCAGATCAATGTTGTAATCCTCCGGCGAGACCACCTGTTCCAGATCAGCAAAGAACTCCTTCATGGAAGAATAGCGGTCGTGGTAATCAAAGGCAAGAGCATGGTCAATGACCGCCGACAGCCCCGGCGAGACCTGACTGCACAGCTGGCTGAGGGGTGTGTACTTTGCTCCCTTGGCCCGGCTGGGTGCATCGACCATCTTCTGGTTGGAGACGATGTAATAGAAGGTCGCCGCCAGTGCATAGATGTCCGTCCATGGACCTTGGCAGGGCCGGAGGCTGTACTGCTCGTAAGGAGCATAGTTGGGCTTGAGGTAAATTTTTCCTGTCTGCTGGGCCCCGGAACCCCGGAACGCCCGGGCTGCACCAAAATCAATGAGCTTGATCTCGCCGTGCTGGGTCACAATGATATTTTCCGGGCTGATATCGCCGTGGATGATGCCGAAACGGTGAACTTCAGCCAGAGCACTGCCCACCAGCAGAAGCATCTGAAGGGACATTTTGTAGTTTTCCTCGGGCTTGTGCTCCCGCTGGAAAGTCCGGAGATTGCATCCGTCCAGATATTCCATGACGAAGTAAGCCGTGGCGTTCTCCTCAAAGAAATCCCAGATGTTCACCACCGTGATGTTGCCCTGCAGCTCCTGCAAAGCCCGGGTCTCATCCAGAAAACGCTGACGGCCCTGCTCAAACTCTGCCCGGCAGTCCTCACTGTTCAGCAGAACCCTGCCCTCGGCATCCCGGCCCCGGATGAGCCCGATGGGATAGTACTCCTTAATGCAGCACAGTTTGCCGCTGACCATATCTTTGGCAAGATATGTGATGCCAAATCCGCCCTGACCCAGATCCCGGCCCAGAAGATAACGGGTCTTGAGGATGGTAAAGGGGGGCAGATGGCCTTCACTGGCCGTGTGCTCTGCCTTGCTGTAGCCACAGACAGTACAGGTACCGTTGACCACCGTCTCCCGGAAACAGGAAGGACAGAGCGTATCCATCAGGGATGCCATTTGGGTTTCACCTCACTGCATCGTGTTGCTTGCTTCCGGCTCATGCCCGGAACTCAAAGATCTCATTGCCCAGCGTCAGGTAGGCACCGTTGGTCAGGGCCACGGTCATATTGCCGGTGAGCTTCTGGTCCCCCACAAACGTACCGTTCTTGGAGTCCAGATCCTGCACATAGTAGCTGCCGTTGCGGGCAATGATCTTGGCATGGGTGCGGCTGATGATGGGGTTGGCCACGATAATGTTGGCCTGAGAACCCTTGCCGAGGATGACTTCGCCGGTAGCAGGCAGATTGAAGGCCTTGCCGGTGTTCATCTGGATGATGACAGCGGTGGCCTTTGCGGTGTTGTTCACGCCGGTGGCTGCGCCGGAATTGCTGTTGCCATAGCCCTGATCCACAAGGCCGGTATCCTGATTGCGTGCGTCGGAATCCGTGTCGTCCCAGTCGTATCCATCGTCCTCGTTCTCACCGTGAATAGCAAAGTGGAGAATGATGCCCACCACCTGCAGGATGGCAGCAGCGGCCAGAACCACGATCAGGATCATGTTGAAAGCAGGGGTCATAGCGATGTTCACGCCGTTCACGTCAAAGACGCCCGCCACATTGCTGATGATATCCGCTGCACCCTTGAAGCTGATGAAATAGACCAGCACGGCCTCAATGACTGCGGCCAGCGTGGTGAACAGGCTGATGATGTTCATGGTGAACAGGCTGCACACCACGGTTGCCACCACCAGAACAGCAAACACCACCAGCAGAACAATGCCCATGGTAGAGCTTGCAGTCTGTGCGCTGCCGGTCAGAATGGCCTTGGTGCCGGAAAGTTTGGTCATGTAGCTGAACAGGCTGATGCTCTGGCCTTCCAGCACGCCCTGCCATACAGCCTGATCGGCATCGGACAGATCTGCATACTTGTCTACGGCCTGCTGCGCAGCCGACTGGACCTGAGCTGCGGTAATGTTGGTGTAATCGTAATTAGCTGCACCGTTTTCTTCGGTGTAGATGCCGCTCTTGATCTGGAAGGCGGGCACAAAGAGGGCTGCGATCAGCACCACAGCAGCCAGCCAGGACAGCACAGCACCCAGCTTGCGGCCCTTGGAAGCCTCCGAGAAGAAGGTTGCAAATTTCTGATTGTTTTCCATAAGATCATACCTCCTGATCTGTTTATCGGATGGATTTTACCTGGAAGATCTCGTTTGCGAGGGTAATGTAATCGCCCTCGTGCAGCTCCTTTGGAGCATCCGGGGCAAGACAGCCGTCATTCACAAAGGTCTTGTTGGTGGAGTGGAGATCGACGATGTAGAAATACCAGCGGCCATTCTCCGGCCGGGCAACGATCCGTGCATGGCGGCGGCCGATCTGGTTGTTGTTCCGGATGATGACCCCGTTCTCGCCGGGTTCCACTTCCGGGGCACGGCCCAGAATGGCAGCACTTCCATTGGTGATTTCCCAGCTTTCGCCGGTGTTCAGACGCACCAGCGTAAGATAGGTCTGCCCGGGCAATCCCGGATTGGTGATCTGTTTGTTCGGCCCGGCAGGGGCAGGACCGGAAGGATCATAGCGGAACTTGCTGGGATCCGAATTCGAAACCGGGCCGTCCACGCCTGCGGAGAGGATCTCTGCCACGCAGATCAGCACCGCCGCTGCAAACCAGATCAGCACGCTCAGAACGGTGGGGTAGATGCCTTCCACGATGCCAAGCATCATCACAATGATAAAGGGCAGAGCACCCACCGCACCGCCGACGCCGCCCAGCCAGTAAGGGCCGGCCTTTTTCTGCTCACCGTTGGGGTCGCAGAGATACCAGATGCCTGCGCCCAAAGCTGCAAGGGTGCCGCCGATGGCGCAGATCAGCAGGAAGATGGCAAAAGCACTGTAATCCCCCAGCAGATAAGAGCCCATCTGACCGCCCGCCGTTTCCAGAAGCTGGAACAGCGTCAGCTTGACCGCAAAAAACAGGGCGTCCACCTTGAACATGGGAACGACAAAGTAGCACAGCAGCAGGACGATGGAGCCGCCCAGATAAAATCCTGCGGCGTACTGCCTCTGCTCCCGGGGAGTCTTGATCTTGTTGTTCATCGTTGTTTATCCTCGCACTTTCGTTTGCTTTGGCTTGTCGGTCAGCCCTCCGAACCATTCCGCTTGGTATGCTCCAACAGCGTTTCGCTCAGCTTACAGTAGCCGCCGCAGCCCTTGGATTTATGCAGAAAATGGAACAGCCCGGGCTTCACGCTGCCCACCAGGATGCTGGTGATGTTGTCATGTTCGCCACGCTTTTTGCACAGTTCCGTGTTTTTCTCAAGAGCCTCCTGCATTTTGTCCTCCTTGCAGGGGACATGGCAGTTCTTTTCGATCTCCGCTTCAGTCACACGGCGGCGGAAGCCGTCGCAGCAGAGCAAAAACTGCTGGCCCGGGCGGATGGTGCCGGACAAAAAGTCCGGTTTGACTGCATTTCCGGCACCCACGCATTGAAGCAGCAGGTTCTGGCGGGGGTCCTTGCGGGCCTGCTGAGGCGTGAGCCGCCCTGCATCGATCTCCTGCTGCACCACCGAGTGATCCACCGTGAGCTGCTTTGCGGGACCGTCGCCAAAGCTATACACCCGGCAGTCGCCCACATGGCAGATGTAGTACCGCCCGCCCAGCAGCAGCAGAGCCTCCACCGTCGTTCCCAGCCGGAAGCCCTCTTTTTCCGAGGAGTCCTTGAGGGTGGTGTGGATCTTCTGCACCAGCTCATCCCACTCATCAAAGATGTCGTCTCTGGGATTTTCCTCCCGGCAAAGGACGGGCATCCGCTCGTCGAACCAGTCCCGGAACGCCCAGACCACCGCTGCGCTGGCAAGCTCGCCCATTTTCAGGCCGCCCACGCCGTCGCAAATGACCGCAAGAACGATTTCATCATCCCTGCCTCTCTGGGCCCGGGCCAGCAGAAGCGAGTCCTGATTGGTTTCTTTTTTGATCCCGATATCGGAATCACAGGCGGCACAAAAATTCATAGTCTGATTGCTCCTGCGTTATTTTTTAGCGATATTCCCGCTCGATCTCATGGAGTACGGCTTTTTTGCGGCTGTGGAGCACCACGCCCCCGATCACCGCCAGAAGCACCGCTGCCACCAGCAGTGCGATCCCGACCGCCACCATTATCTGTCCTACCGACATCTGACCGCTCCTTTCCGCTTACTTCCAGTAGTTGAGCATCATCCGGTTCAGCTCTTCCATCTGGGGGTCGTACACGCCGGAGGCCTGTGCTTCCTTGTAGAGCTGCTGCGCCTGCTGCCCATCGTTCCGGGTCTCGGCATAGTTGGGGCTGCTCTTCTGCGCAGCCAGCTCACCCTTGACGAAAGCCAGCCACATGAACACCCGGTAATCCTTGGGGTAATCCTGCACCAGGGCTTCCAGCGTGGTCTCGGCATCGGCAAAGCTCTTGAGCTGATACTGAAGCATGGCCGTGTTCAGCCGCACTTCCAGACTGGTGTTGCCGTTTTCCTGCATCTTCTGGTAGATCTCCAGTGCATTTCTGCGGCCGGTATCGCTGCCGGTGGCGTTCGCCTGCCGGATGTAAGCTTCAGCCAGCGGACCGCCCAGAACATTATAATAGCTGTCCGGCAGCTCGCTCAGGCCCAGTTCCAGCAGATGGATCTCATCATCCAGCGCATCGTCGCCCATTTCGGTGCAGACATCGGCGGCAAGGCGGTAAGCCCGTGCCCGCTGCTCCGGGTCGTCGTCGGTGCTGGCCGCAATGGCTTCCCGGGCGTCATACAGAGCCGATTCCAAATCGCCGCTGCGGCGGGCGATCTCGCCCTCCACGATGAAGTAATCGCTGCTCTGCTCCGAGCCGGGAATCGCCTGCGCCATCTGGCTCAGGGTCTCTTCCGCACTGGAAAAATCGCCCAGCTGGAGCTGTGCCGTGGCAAGCTCCTGATAGTACTGAGACACCCGGGGTGCAAACTGGATGGCAGACTGATACATCGTCACTGCCGATGCATAATCGCCCAGCGCATAGTTGGCCTCGGCCCCTACACAGTAGAGGTTGGCTGCACTCTGGCTGCTGTAGTATTTCAGATCCCGGGAGCGGGCATTTTCCACCGCATCCAGACACTCCTGATACCGGCCCTGCCGGTAGAGGAGGACAGCCTTTTCCACATAGGCTTCCAGCTGGTCGTCGTAGATGGCAATGGCCTCGTCCAGAGCCTTTTCGGCCTCGTCGAACTGCAGATTCTCGCCCGCCGTCCGGCCCTTGCGGACCAGAGAATCGTAGGCGGAATACCGCTCCACGCCGATGCGCTGCACGCCCAGACCGATAGTCACGCCACCGGCAATGGCCAGCAGCACCGAGAACACGGCCACCATCCGCTGCCCAAAGACGACACTCTTGTACCGGCCGTCAATGGCGTGGATGTCCTGCAAAGCACGCAGCATCTCCTGCGCATCACAGAACCGGTCCTCCTGCCTTTTCTGCATGGCCCGGGTCAGGATGGACTGGAAGCTCCGGCTGAGCTTGAGCTTGTAGGTCGTGATGGGCCGCACTTCTTTGAGGGAGTGGGCCGGAGCGTTTCCCGTGACTGCAAAGTACAGCGTTGCACCGATGCCATATACATCGGTCCGCTTGCTGATGGTGCCATAACCGCCCGCTCCGGTAGCCATAGCCGCCGTTGCCGAGTAATTTGCGCTGCTGCCGGTGGAGGACGCTGCATTCTGGTATGCCGCCGCACTGCCGTAGCCCCGCAAGGGCATGGTGCCGTCCAGCGGCAGGGTCTCATCATTTACGCCGCCGCCGGGCACAGTGTCCACCGGGCGGGTATACTGCTCCGGAGCTGCATAGCCCGGCGTTGCGCCGATGGCCAGCACACCCTTGGAGAACACCAGAGAGGTGTTGAAATCGATCAGACAGATATCCCCATTGGGGGTGATCATGATATTGCTGGGTTTGATGTCGCAGTGGAGGATGGGCGGCACCTGCGAGTGCAGGTAGGCGATGACCTCACAGAGCTGGCAGGCCCAGCGGTACGCCAGCTTCTGGCCCACCGGGCCGTGAGAAGTGACGTACTTCTGCATATTCTCGCCCTCGATCAGGTCCATGATGGTATACACATAGCCGCTGGGGCTCTCGATCACATCATAGATGCGGGGGAGGTATTTGTGCTTGAGGGTCTTGAGGATGTTGGCTTCCGCCCGCTCATCCAGCCGGCCCTTGAACTTCTGCTTGACCCGCTTGATGACCACATCCACATCAAGGCTGTCCTTGTGGGCCTGATACAGGGTGCCCATGCCGCCTTCGCCCAGAGGGCGGATGCTGCTGTAGCCGCTGCCCAAATCGGTCATCCACTGCTGGTATTCATTATAATCCATGGTCGTGATTCTCCGATCCTCAGTTGGGAAGGCTGAAGCTGGACATATCGATGCCCGGCACCGACATTGCGCTCAGACCCTGCTGAATGGCTTCCTGTGCCATCGAGTTTGCGATGCTGGCCGCTTCGCCCTCAAGGCCGCTCTGCTGCACCACTTCCTGTGCTGCACTGCTGGCAACGCTCTCGGTGACCTTCTGGACCACCTTCTGGGCGTTGTCGTCCGGCTTCACTTCCACCTTGACCGGCTTGTCGTCCGATTTCTGGACGTTCTCGATCTTCAGGCTCAGGGTGTAGCTGCCGTCGGTCTTGGTCTCCACTTCGGTCTCGATCTCATTCCACTCGATGCCGTGTTCCTTGGCGGATTCCATCAGCTTCTGCGCACTCTCTTCGTCGCCGCTGCAGGCATATGCCGCACCCAGAGCTGCGTATGCGGAGGGGTTCTCCGGTTCTTTTTCCAGCCAGGCCTCTGCCACCTGCTGCAGGTAGGGAGAGTTGGTCTCGTCCAGCTCACTCATGTATCCATCGGCCATGCCGCTGTACACAGCGTTGCCGCCGCCATTCTCCATCAGCAGGGCCGCATCATCCAGCACCTTGCCCATGATGGGCTCCACGCTGCCAAAGGTCTCCTCAGCCTGCGTCATGATTTCCTGCGCCTTCTCAGTCTGGCCCAAAGCGGTATAAGCTGCATACAGGCCCGCAAAGGCATCCTTGTTCTTGGGATCGTGCTGGATGATCTCAACGTACTGCTGGATCGCATTTTCGTAATCCAGCGAGATCAGGTAGTTCACGCCCAGATCCAGAACCTTGGTCAGCGAAAACACCGACGACTCCGCAGAGCTTGCCGAATCCGCCGAGAGGGTAGCCATGGAGCTGCGGGGGCTGCATCCGGTGAGGACCACCGCCGCAGCAAGGGCCGCAGCAGCGGCAATACGCAATTTTTTCATTTTTCTTCCCAACTTTCTAAGTGTGCACCGCACACAAGATCATAGCAGCTGAAACCGGTTTTTTCCGTCTGCCAGTGCGATCAGGTCGCCCCGTTTCGCATGAGCAGGCTGGTTGAGCGGAAGCTGCCGTCCGCTTAAAGTCACGCCGTTGGCCGAGAAATTGGTCACGCAGTAGCCCAGCTTTTCGCCGTCGAACTGGACGGCGCAGTGGACACGGCCCACATGGGGGTCGTCCAGCACCACGCTGACCCGGGATGCATCCCGCCCAAGGAGGATCTTCTCCCCGGGCCGGAGCTCCACTTTGGCCCCGGCGTAAGTGCCGGATACTCCAAGCAGCGTCCCCCGCTCCGCAATGGGCGTGGAATGCTGCTCTTTGGGCAGGGCAGAAGCTTCCGGGCGATGTTCTGCCGCAGCGGGCCGGGCCGGCTGCTCCGGCCGTTTCCGGGGAGCAGCGGCCTGTTCGGCCCATGCAGCGGTCAGGCGGTTCATATCCCGGATGGCAAAGTACATCGCTATGAAGTACCCAACTACCGGGACCAGCATCACCCAGAGGAAAAAGCTTTCGCCATCCTGCCGGATCTCTGCGCCGAGGTCATCGGCGTTGTTGTACATCCGGTCGATGATCCCCGCCAGCCAGACGTATTTGTATACGCCCAGCGTTGCAAGGGATAAAAGGATCATCCAGCCCACACCCAGCGTTTTCTCTCCGTCCTTTTTGCAGACGATGTTCAGATCCTGCACCCATCCGGACAAAAACCAGTAGTGATAGCCCGAAAAAGTGACGATGCTGAGCAGGAGATAGAGCGCAAAGCTGCGGTTCCGGTTCACCTGCGGCAGGCTTTGCCTGCGGGGCGGGGGAGCCGTCTGCCGGGAGCGGGGCTGCTGGTTTTGTACATTCTGTACGACTGCCATAAATCAGACCAGACGCACCACGTTGCTGTTATTGCCCAGTGCGATCTCGGTGCCTCGTGCCAGCGATACCGGCACATTGGCCTGCAGACGGCTGCCCTTGACGTAGGTGCCGTTGCTGGAATAATCCACCACAATGTACATCTGGGTGCGGCTGTCGAACATCACCGAGCAGTGACGGCGGCTGATCTTCTCTGCGCCCTGATTGAACACGATCTGTGCCGAAGCTGCATCACGGCCCAGAACCACCACCTGATCCGCCTTGAGCGGGAAGCTGGAACCGGCATACATACCGGCCACGCCCTCGATGGTGGGCTTTGCTGCATCGTTCTGGGGAGCCGGGGGAGTCACCGGGATGCTGTTGGCTTTGGGGGTGTAGACCGGATCATAAATGGTGCCGGGATAACCGCCGGTCAGTGCGCCGCCGTTGGGGTCGATGCCGATGGTCATGCCGTAGGGGTCGATGTTGGACTTGATGCCATCCAGCGAGATGGCACGGCCCTTGAGCTCCTCATAGAGGATGGCAGAGGTCATGTTCTCATAGGGGATGGAGTAGAGCAGGCCCACCAGACCGCCGGTCAGGCCGCTGAGGAAATGCCAGCCGATGAAGCTGAGCTCGAAAACAAAGAGGTCCATCAGATGGCCCTTGGTCATCTCACGGCTCCGCTCCAGCACCTGCTGGGCGGTCAGCTGGGGATGGTCAGCCTGAATCATGGGTACCGGCCAGTACATCAGGTTCCGACGGATGGTCACGACAAAACCGGCGATCATGCCGGCAGCGATGACCACCAGACCAAAGACGATACCGCCCCAGGACTGCGTTGCCACGATGATAATGCCGCCAACAATGCCAGCACCCACCTCGATGACCAGCGGCAGCCACAGGACCGACAGCTCCCTGACTGCTTCCACATAGGCGAACTGCACAAAGAAATCAAAGGTCTCAAAGATGCTGCTTGCGCTGGAACGGATGCCATTTTTCTTGAGGGCAAGGTAGTACCGTGACCGTCCGACATTGAAGGGCGTCGCAATGACATTGCCCAGAATACCGATGATCACACCCACTGCATAAGCCAGAACCAGACCGATCGGCAGCAGCAGGAACGTAAAAATGGTCGAGATCCCGATGCCGTAACCTGCCACGACTGCAATGAAGCCGGCCAGAGCCGCCACGGTGATGCTGCTGATGACCCGGTACAGGATCTCCATGCCCACCATGCCGGACTGGTTTCCGTTTTCCGCCAGATAGCGTTTCGCCTGATCTTTATCCGCAACTCGATTGATCATTGTTGTTCCTCCGTTCTTTTTTCTTACCAGTGGAAGTTCTCACCGCAGAGAGGAACGAACATCAGCTTGGTGCTGCCAATGCTCAGCTTATCCATGGGCTTGAGCTCCACGGGGTTGAGCACCAGAGCATCGTTGATGTAGAACAGCTCCTTGGAATCGCCGGGCTGTGCCAGATAGACATTGCCCCGGGGATCATAGACCACCACAGCGTGAGAGCTGCGGGAAACGGTGTTGTCGCCGCTGATGCAGACGTCCATCTCGGGGGAACGGCCCACGAAATTGCGGCCCTGATGCAGGCGGTAATCGCTGCCCTTGTTCACGCCCTCGACACAGACCAGCCAGCCCACGACCGGAGCAGCCTTCTCAATGGAGCCGTCCAGCATATCAGCGGTAACAGGCAGGGTCTTGTCGTTGTCCACAGCTGCGGGCTTTGCCGGAGGAGTGATGCCGGTCAGGGGCTCCGTGGGGACGTTGGAGGGAGTGGCCGGTGCAGCGGTGCTGTTCAGGGGAACCGTCACCTCATTGCCGTTGTTGGCATCGGCGGCCACACCGCTCATTCCGCAGTGGGGGCAGTTGTTGCCAAAACGTGCAGCGTCATAGAAGTGTCCGTTGGGGCATTTTACGAGAGTCATAATAAGTTCCTCCTCAGTTTTAGAAAAATATTGCAACCATGCCCGGGCCCGCCCAAACAGGCCGGGGCACGGTACTTCCAACAAATTCAGGGGCTCAGACCCAGATGGACCGGACTTTCAGGCAGGTATCGCCGATCTGCAGCCGGTCGCCGGGGCGGAGCGGCGCAGGAGCAGTGAGCCGGATGCCGTTGATGTAGGTGCCATTGCTGGATCCAAGGTCCGTGACCCGGATCTGGCCGTTCTCCAGCTCCATCACGCACTGCTGGCGGGAGATGCGCTGGTCGTCCAGACAGACATCACACATCTCCTTGCTGCGGCCCCAGATAGCACTTTTGTACACCTTAATGTCAAAGTTCTGCCCAGCCTGACGCCCGCCGATGATCTCAAATTCCAGCCGGGCGGTAGTGCCGGGTGCTCCCATATCGCCAAGATCCTCCCGGGGCTTGCCAGGGGTCGTCTCGATGTGCTGCACCTCGTATTGGACCTTTTTGGTCTTTTTCCGGGCCAGCACAAAGATCAGCACAGCGGCAAATACAACGGCCACTCCGCCGATGATCCAAGGCAGAAAATCCCGGAAAGTAAACGGCTTTTTGAAGGTCATTCCGGAGTCAGCCAGCGGATTTTCCTCCATGGAGTCGTCCCGGATGCCGCTGCAGGTCACCGTCACCGTGCCATGCTTCACACTGTCGGGCAGGGCCAGCTGATACCGACCATCCTCCAGCACCGTTACCGATGCCGGGGCCAGCTTTTTTCCGCCGGACGTGATCTCATAGGAAGCCGGGTCCTCGGCTCCCAGCACCGGCTCCGAGAAGGTTAGGGTCAGAGTTCCTGCCTTGGCGTTGTATCGGTAATCCGAAATGACCGGAGCCTCGGTATCCGGCACCCAATCCGCCAGCGTCACCTGCCGGGAATAATTGGTATCCGGTTCCGTCCGCCGCAGCAGCACCGTATGTGCCTTGCCGTCCACCCGGTTGGAACCAGCGGTGTAGCAGTACACCACAGCCTGATTCAGGTAAGTTTCCCATTCCTGCCAGACCTGCGCCGCATCAGAAGGGGAGAAGGCCGAGAATGTGCCGCCGGTGGTCCGGGCAAAGCGTCCGAACTCTTCCTGCGCCGCCCGGTCGGCGTAATCCACACAGAAGGAGTAGACCGGCATATTGGCGGCTTCCAGCCGGGATTCGATCTCGTCCCGGGTAATGCCCACGCTGCCGGTATCCTGAATTCCATCCGACACGATCAGCATGACCTGCCGTTTGCTGCCATCCGATGCCTCGGCGTACTCCAGCCCCTTGTCAATGGCCTCGTACAGTCGGGTCTTTTGGTCCCGGGCCGTCAGGACATTCAGCACACTGTCCAGCTCCCCGGCAGTCCGGCAGCCGGAAGCCTGCAGGGTCACGGTATCGCCAAAGGTGATGAGGGTGACCTCATCGTTGGGACCCAGCCGTCCGGCCAACGCCAGCACCTGCTGCCGGGCAGCGTTGAAGTACTCCGCCCGGATGGACCCCGAGACATCCAGCATTACGATGTAGGAAATGCCCATCTCGCTGCTGTCGATGGTCTTCTCATAGGTCAGCGGCGTGCCGTCCAGATAGGCATCCGGCTCTGCCGCTGCTGCGGTATCGTAGGCCACCACCCGCACCTGCGGCATATCGGCCCGCACCTGCTCCACAGTCAGGCCGGAAAGTGCCCCCTCTGCAATGGGCTGCGTCTTATTCACAGGCAAAAAAAGCGCAAATGCCGGTAAGGCGGTCCCCAAAAGAACCGCCAGAACCAGCACTTGCGCTGCAATTTTTGTTAAAATTTGTCTTTTCCGCAAAAGCTTTGAAAGCATAGCACAGTCTCCTCTGCGCTGATCTCGTCGCCGTCCCGGATCTCTTCCGGCCGTGCGAGCAACACCCCATTCAAATAGATCAGCGTTCCTTTTCCCGGCACCGCCAGGAAATTTTGATGTTTTCCGTCGTATACCACCGAGAAGAGCTTGCGATAGTACGGCTCATTTTCCTCATTCAGCAGGTCGATATCGACATCGTACATGGCACCGATATCATTCCAGCCTTCCTGCAGCGGGAAATCCATCCCTCTGCACAGTCCCTTGATGCTGACCAGCCAGCCCACGACAGGCTTATGCATGGTGCGGGGGACCGGAGTGTGTTCCACGGCCTGATACCCGACCGTTACATCCGACGCA
>ERZ808246.1604-NODE-1604-length-16061-cov-3.052168_pt1 | contig 16061 bp, 14 predicted proteins | sample MGYA00521083_ERZ808246 | MGnify/ENA primary metagenome ERZ808246 (study PRJEB31516, sample SAMN03275577) | gut metagenome | biome: mammalia-associated habitat; material: feces | host: Papio cynocephalus | place: Kenya | collected 2012-07-07 ...
GAGAATTTGAACTGAATATCATACTGCGGATGATTCACGTATTCTCCCTCTGCAATCACATAGAGACCTTCACCGGCACCCGGCAGGGTGCCAACGAAGATCTCTTCTCCTTCTTCGCCCGCCACGGACATCACACAATAGCCCGTTTCGTCGCTCTTATATACGATTTTTTCTATGTAGCCTTCTCTAATCATGTCATGATCCTATTTGTATCTTATGCATTTTGTGTCTGCGTAGCCGCAGCCTGTTCCTGCTCATGCAGTTCCTCCGGGGTAATCGCTGCATTCTGTTTCTTCATGGATTCGTATAGCTGCTGTGCCAGACCAAGCTTGCCCTGGTCGCTGACCAGCTTTGCATACTGTTGTGCCTGCAGGTCATATGCATAGTCTGCATATGGGTTATCGTCCTCGTCGCTGTCGGACTTGATCGTGGATTGTACCTGCTTATACACCTGCTCAACCAGATATGCTTCGAACTCCTTGCATGCTGCAAGCATCTCGTCATCGGTTGCATCCGAGGAGGTTGATTTTTTGATCTGGTTGGTTAAACTGCTCGTCTGCGCCTGTGTCACATACGAGGAATAATCTTGATTGGTTAAATTTGTGATATTGTCCATAAGGTCACCTTTCCTCTACCTAACGAAGAGCATTAGCCTGTTGCATCATTTCGTCGGATGCCTGAATTGCCTTGGAATTCATTTCGTATGCACGCTGTGCCACGATCAGGTTAACCATCTCGTTTGCTACATCGACATTTGATGCCTCCGTATAATACTGATGCGTCTTTGTCTGCTTCACTGCCGCATTTCCATTCTCCGCAACAGCCGCACCACTTGCTACGGTTACCGAATAATTATTGCCGCCTTCCTTGGAAAGACCTGCCGGATTATTAAACTGGTAAATACCAAACTTCACCGGACGTCCATTGGCATCGGTCAGCACAGCTGGATTTCCGCTTGCATCCGGGAATGCCAGTGTTCCATCCTGATTGACGACCAGATCGGTCGCCACACGGTTGGATGGCAATATGATCTCATTTCCATATGCATCCAGAACCGGATTTCCGTCGGATGTGCAAAGCATGTTTCCATTTGCAACCGGCGAGATTTCAAACGAACCATCTCTTGTGTACTGCAGCTCTCCACTCTCCGTGCGAATCTGGAAGAAACCATCACCCTCGAGCGCTACGCTGAACGGATTCTCCACATGCGTCAGATTTCCCTGTGTAAATGTACTTGTAATCGCTGCCACACGGCTTCCAAGTCCAACCTCTGCCGCAACGGGCTTGTTCTCACCTGCATTGTTCGTCGATGTCGACTGCAGGTTCTGATACAGCAGTGACTTGAAGCTCGCCTGCTGTGATTTATAACCAATCGTATTGATATTTGCTACGTTATTTGCAATTGTATCTACATTGACCTGCTGCGCCCGCATTCCGGATGCAGCCGTCCAAAGTGATCGCATCATATGCTGCTACCTCCTATCTTCCACTATAACCGTCCGATTTCATTGACTGCCTTGTCCAAAGTCTGATCGATCGTCTGAACCATCTTCTGATTTGTCTCATACGCTCTTGTGACCGCGATCATATCAACCATCTCTGTGACCATATTGACATTTGACATTTCCAGATATCCCTGATTGACTGTCGCATCCGCCTGCGTCTGTACAGCACCATCTACTGCCTCGTACATGTTCTCTCCATAGCTGGATAACGCATCGTAACTCTGAAAATCAACCAACTGCAATTTCGCAACATACGTGTTGCCGGAGTAGATTTCTCCCGCCTGATTTACGCTGATCTTGACCAGATTTGCATTCGGAATCTGTATACGATTACCGCCTTCCGCCAGCACATAATCGCCATCCTTTGTCACAAGATAACCGTCCCTGGTTACAGTGAAATCGCCATCGCGCGTGTAGCGTGTCGTTGTCGTTCCACTCTTGTCTGTTGTGCTGATGGTAAAAAATCCGCTGCCGGATAATGCCAAATTGTACTGGTCTTCTGTCTGTCTGAAATTTCCCTGAGACATATCATAATACGTCTCTCCGATCTTCACGCCGAGGTTCACGCCGCCGATGCCCTGCTTTATGTTCGGTCCGATCGTTGGATCGTCAATCTTGACTGCCAGCTGGCGGTCAAAAGACTGCGATGTAACGTCCACCTTTTTGTAGCCGGTCGTGTCCGCATTCGCCATGTTGTTTGTGACAACATCCATTCTCTTTTCCACGTTGTGAAGTCCGGTCCATGCCGTGTACAACCCTCTTACCATCGTTTCCCTGCTTTCTACTTTCGTTCACTCAAAAACTCAATATACTTACCTGTACCGATTGCCACTGCGGTCAGTGGTTCCTCGGCTGTCATCGTTGTGATTCCGGTGTTCTCCTCAATCAGATCTTCGAGTCCGTGCAGTAATGCACCGCCACCAGTCAACACGATTCCACGGTCTGCGATATCGGCTGCCAGCTCTGGTGGCGTACGTTCCAATACCGAATGTACCGCATCCACGATCTGGGATGTCACCTCGCGCAGCGCCTCTTCGGTCTCATCCGAAGATACCGTTACCGTCTTTGGAAGTCCGGTTACCAGATTTCTTCCACGGATATCCATAGAGATATTCTCTGGTCGTTTGTAACAAGTTCCAATATTGATCTTAATCTCCTCTGCTGAACGCTCACCAATCAACAGATTATGACGTTTCCGCATAAAACGGACAATTGCGTCGTCGAAATCATCACCCGCTACCTTGATGGACGATGATACAACCACTCCATCCAGTGAAATAACTGCGATGTCTGAAGTACCGCCTCCGATATCCACGATCATATTTCCGCATGGTCTGGAAATGTCGATACCGGCTCCGATTGCGGCTGCAACCGGTTCCTCAATAATATATACATCTCTGGCACCCGCCTGATAGGTCGCATCCTCGACAGCCCGCTTCTCTACATCCGTAACGCCGGATGGCACGCATACGCTGATACGTGGTCTTCTTCCGAAGAAGCTCTTGCCTACTGCCTTCTGGATAAAATATTTCAGCATCTTTTCTGTCGTTTTATAATCGGAGATAACGCCCTGTCTGAGCGGACGCACCGCAATGATGTTTCCAGGTGTTCTTCCGAGCATCAATCTTGCCTCTTCCCCGATTGCCATGATCTGTTCGGTATCCCTGTCATAGGCAACTACGGACGGCTCCTTCAATACGACGCCCTTTCCCTTGACATAGACTAATATACTGGCGGTTCCTAAGTCGATTCCAATGTCTGAACTTGCCACGTCTTGTTCCTCCTATCTATATATCGGAAATTTCCTAATTATCCTTAGCTTTTTTCATAATAATCATGGTTGCAGCGCCTCCCTGTAACCATTCAATTGGCACTTCCGTGATATCCATGATCTCGTCGAGTGCCGGCACATAGCTGCACCAATTTGTAACCTTACGTCCTGCAATATCCTTGCGGACGCCATCCATATGCTCAAATTTATCACGCAGATTTTTCAGAATCTTACGGCTGTCACCTCCGGTCAGATCATATCCAAGCATATCATTGAGCGCCTTGTTCGAGAAGAATACATAACCTGTGTACAAATCCCGGATAAAAATGCCCTCATGGAAACTATTGTATGTTTCTATCAGATGTTTATTCACATTTCGCACATTATCATCACCGTCTGCATTTTCCAGCATGTTCTGAATCAACAGGGAGATACTCTGCGAGAAACGAAGCTCCTCTTTCGTCCAGATCCGTTCCGATTTCGACTCTGCAAAAATCAAAACACCATACAGTCTTCCTTCCAGATAGATCGGATATGCAATCTCTGCCCGGAAATTATACCGCATCAGATTGATCACATCGCGCTGCGTCATATTTGTACGATCCAACATACAACAGCCGTTACCGCTTTTGATGGCATCCATCACAAGATACAGACGTTCTGGCAGCAATGTCAGTATGTCATCCCCTGGCAGTTCACCCGATACATCGAAATAACTCCGCAGGCTGTATGCTTTTGGATTCTCCTTGTCAAAGGTATATAAAAACATGCGGTCCAGATCCATATGCAGCGCAACCTCACGCAGGGTCTCACCAATGACCTGTTCTACATCTTCGCTCAACTTGCTGTTGATCTTCGACAAAGCATTGTTAACAATACTCTGTCGTGCCAGCTCCTCGCGCAGCTTCTTGCCTGCACCACGGGACTTCGCAGATTCCACAATGGAATTATAGCTTTGCAGCAGGAAGTCCGATACCAGCTCTGCCGCTGTCCAATGAAGCTCGTAGATCTCCTCCAGATGCTCCGTCTCATCCGGTGTATAAGAGCCAAGCACCCAGAACCCCTGCAGATTATCACCGACACAAATTGGTGCCATTGCAAGCTTACCATCTCCGCCTTCCTCGCGATCAAAGATATGTGGCTTCATCTCTGCCAGCACTTCTTCTTTCATCGTCTTAAAGAATTCCTTGTAAGTCGGTGTCTCAAACAGATCATAGAAATCACCCAGATCTGTTGCCGGACCAACAGGCGTGGATTCTACTTTTCCATTTTCATCCACAAACACCGAATAGAGCTGGGCAAGCTGTGAAAATCCACTCATGATCATCTCCATCTTCTGGATCTGAGGTATCATGCCTGGATTGTCTAATTTACTGATTACCAACGAACCTGTCGGGGAGATCTGCATCCGTTTACTTGGCTGCTCAATTGCCTGCTTGATCTCTGCCTGCTTTTCCTCTTCCTTCTCTGCAGAGATATCACGGATATAAAATTCTACTTCATACGTGTTTTCTTCCTCTGACACAACTTCAATACAGATATTCACACGTGCCTGACGAAGTATTCCATCATCCCCAACCATACGATATTCATGCACATAATCCTGCACGCGATTGTCAATCGCATTATGAATCGTCTTCATTACCATCTCTCGATCCGATGGATAAATATAATCCTCGGACAATTTCATTCCTTTGTTCAGCATCTCGACATTCATACCAATTTCGGATGCATTTGGTGAAACGTACACCAGACTGGAACCCGGCACGCCAATAATATATCGTTTCACAAGTACGATATATCCTGTTTTTTCGATTGCTTTTCTGAGGTATTTGTTTTCAATTACCATGCCACTCGCCCCCCTCTTATCGTATCGTAAAGCCTCGGTATCTAATAAGGCTGTCACACACAATGTGCGACAGCCCCGTCTATACTGCTTTCTAAATCTGACTAGTTGTTGCTGATCTCAGGGAATGCCTGATCTGCAACCTTAATCGTATTGTCTACGGAAATAACAACATTATCAAGTGCTGCTTTCATCTGTGCCATATATTCGCTTACGCTCTCGCACTCACGCTTCACAGACATACGTGTATTGTATGCCTCTGTTCTAGCCTGATTCCGCATCTCCTCGCACTCTGCAGTTGCCTCAGCGCGCATATTGGCACATGTCTCCTCTGTATGATCATTCAAAGACTGGCATGCACTCTCCGTATCTGCACGCAATTTATCTGTTTCTTCTCTTGTCTCACGCTTCACACGCTCGCACTCTGCATATGTGGATTCCTTACGCTCCTGACATTTGCTCTTTGTCTCTGCATCCAGTCTCTCACAGGCTGCAACCGTCTCTGCATGCATACGCTGGCACTCAGCGGTTGTCTCCTCTGACATCTGACGGCAGGCATCGCTTGTCTCCTGTGTCTGTCTGTCGCACTCTTCCTCTGTCTTCGCGCGCAGTTCTTCACACTCCTTCTGTGTCTGCTTTGTCAATGCATCTGCACTCTCACGTGCCTCCAGCAAAGTTCTGGAAATTGACTCATAACGGCTGGCTGACTCTTCTTCCCTTGTCTCATACGCTGACATCTTGTCACGGAGCTGTGTCACTTCTACCTGCAGCTCATCATTTACCTTCTTGAGGTTCTCAATCGTGCTGGAAGATTCGTTCAGGTTTACCTCTCGCATCGTGTGGAGATTCTTTACTGTCTCTGACAGCTTCAATACGTTTGCCTTTAAATCTGCAACTTCCTTCTCGTGTTCTGCTGTCAATTCGTCTATATAATTTTCTACTGCCTTCTTGTCATATCCACCAAACGATGTGGTCTTCAACGTTACATCCATTCTACAATTCTCCTTTCGAATGTCCATTATCCAATATGTTTCTTAATTATACCATAAGAATTTCGTTTATGCATCATTTTTTTATTATAACATGACGGTACATTTCTATCGCAGTTTACATTTTGCAATTTTCTTATTACTCTGATTGCGATAGAAAACGGATATCAAAAAGGAATAAGAAAAATGGTGTATTGATATTTACTTTCACTTTATGATACACTAAGGGCATGTTTAATCATATAAAAATTATTACGAGGTGATCTTTAAATGAACTTTGTCATGAAATGTCATGCAAAAAAATACAAGCGAATCTCCCTTGTGCCGATTTGTATGCTTTTAATTTTTTCCTTAACGGCGTGTACCGCAAATGTGGAGAAGCGGTATCAGACCTACATCAAGAGTTTGATCGCAATCAATTATCTCGGTGCAACCAAAGATTACATTGCTGCGTCCGGTGCCAATCAGGAGGATGCAGATGCCCTTTATCAGGCAAACATCGATCTGCTCACCGACAATATCCTCACTTATTACAGTGTGAATATCGATGATGCGCCAGAGATGCGGGAGCAGTTTGAATCTCTTGCCAAGAATATTTACAGCAAGGTCAATTACAAGGTGGATAAAGCACGAAAAGACGGCAGTGTTTATCTGGTAGATATCACAATTTACCCGATCAACCTGTTTGCCCAGACCTCGGCAGATGTCACCGCTTACGTGGATACGTTTAACAACGATGTCAAAGCAGGAACCTACAACGATTATTCTCTCACTGATTACGAAACATTATTCGCGCAGGGGTTGATTGATATCCTGAATGCGGGTTGCGAAAATATGAGTTATGCAGATCCACAGGTTGTAACCGTTGAAATTATCGAAGATGGAAATAAATATTATATCAGCGATCGTGATTTCATGCAGATTGACGCCGCTATGATCAGTTCCGCAATTGTCACAGAAACCGCAACATCGACAGATGCGAACTAAGTAATTAAATATGTATATAAAAAACGACCGGCTGGTTTAAAACCAACCGGTCATTTTTTACTTGTTAATATTCTAATTCCTAGCTGATCATTGCTCCAGCCGGCATATCCTTCTCAGCGGTAAGCAGTGCCAGATTTCCATCGAAATCCTCAGCACAGAGGAGCATACCTTCGGATAACACGCCCGCAAGCTTTGTCGGCTTCAGGTTCGTGATGACAACAACCTTCTTACCAACCATCTGCTCTGGTGTATAGTAATGCTTGATTCCTGATACGATCTGCAGGGTTCTGCCCTGTACCTTTACCTGAGAGCAAAGCAGCTTCTTCGACTTTGCGACTTCCTCACAGGAGATGATCTCTCCCATCTGCAGCTGCATACGGCTGAACTCATCGATTGTGATCTCTTCTTTCACTACAGCATCGAGGGTAGGAATCTCAACCTTTTCCTCTTTCTTTTCCTTCTTCGGCTTTGGCTCCTCAACAACCTTCGATGGGAAACGCTTCTCAATTTCCTCCAGCATCTTTGGTGCATCGATTCTAGCGAAGAGAATCTCTGGCTGATCGGTTACCTTGTTTCCAGATGGATACAGTCCAAAGTTTGAAAGCTCTGTCACGCGGCGTTTCTCTGCATTGAGCTGCTTTAAGATCTTCTCTGAAGTCTCTGGCATATATGGCTCCAGCAGGCTTGCACCGATCACGATGCTCTCTACCAGATTGTACAAAACGGTATTCAGACGATCTGCCTTCTCCGGATCCTTGGCAAGTGCCCAAGGCATCGTCTCATCGATATACTTATTGCATCGCTTAAACAATGCGAAGATTTCTGTGATCGCATCTGCCACACGGAGCTTGTCCATGCATGCATTCACACGGAGTCTGGTGTCGGTTACAACCGCCTTTAAGTCATCATCGACCGGCTCATGTGCACCGGCATTTGTCACAACGCCATCAAAATATTTATTCGACATGGAAATCGTACGATTTACGAGGTTTCCAAGTGTATTTGCAAGTTCTGAATTGATACGCTCAATTACAAGCTCCCACGAAATAATACCATCATTTTCAAATGGCATCTCATGCAGCAGGAAGTAACGGACGGCATCCACGCCGAACAGATCTACCATATCATCTGCATAGATTACATTTCCACGGGACTTACTCATCTTTCCGTCGCTCTGAATCAGCCAAGGATGTCCGAATACCTGCTTCGGAAGCGGCTCACCAAGTGCCATCAGGATACATGGCCAGTAAATCGTATGGAAACGAATGATATCCTTACCAATCAGATGCAGATCTGCAGGCCAGTAACGATGGTACAGTTCGTCCGAATTGCCATCCACGTCATAGCCAAGGCCTGTAATATAGTTTGTCAAAGCATCAATCCATACATATACGATATGTCCCGGATCGAAGTCTACCGGAATACCCCACTTAAAGGAGGTTCTTGACACACAGAGATCCTGCAGTCCTGGAAGCAGGAAATTGTTCATCATTTCGTTCTTACGGGACTCTGGCTGGATAAAATCCGGATGTGTATTGATATGCTCGATCAGTCGGTCAGCGTATTTGCTGAGCTTGAAGAAATATGCTTCTTCCTTCGCCGGCTGTACCTCACGTCCACAGTCCGGACATTTGCCATCGACAAGCTGTGCTTTCGTGAAGAAGGACTCACAAGGTGTACAATACATGCCCTCGTACTCGCCCTTGTAGATATCTCCCTGATCGTATAATTTTCTGAAAATCTTCTGTACCTGCTTCTCATGATATTCGTCCGTTGTACGGATAAACTTATCATAAGAAGTGTTCATCAGATCCCAGATACGCTTGATCTCAGCAGATGTCTCATCCACAAACTCCTTCGGTGTGGAGAGATTCTCAAATGCTTTAATCTCGATCTTCTGACCATGTTCGTCAGTTCCTGTCTGGAAACGCACATCGTATCCGACGTATCTCTTGTATCTGGCAATGCTGTCTGCAAGTACAATCTCATACGTATTGCCTATATGAGGCTTACCAGATGTGTATGCGATTGCGGTTGTAATGTAGTACGGTTTTTTAGGCATATGAAACCCCTCCCTTATTTTTCTTGATTGACCGATTACAAATCATGTACATAATGATATCCATGTATCCGAATATAAATGCATTCCATATACGATGTATTGAAACTAAGAAGTACTAAATGTTCTGATATATGTATTCTCTCCGTACGCAACCACCGCCAATTCGCCATCCATGGCTCAGTGGCGGCTTGTTTGAACATCGTGTTCAAACATTGCTGATACTCACAGAACATCAAGTACTTCTAAGTTCCAAACATATGTATATATCATGCATTCACATTCGAATACATGATATACATTTTATCTGCATGATTTGTAATCGGTCAATTATATTTTTGTTTTTAACCCACTCTTAATTTGAATTTCTGGATATCGCGCTCGTCATCGACTACCTCGATCTGACCGCCAAGTCCACGGATTTTTCCATCGAAATCTTCGTAACCACGCAAAATATACTTGATGTCGTCAATGGTGCTGAACCCATCGGCCGCCAGTGCTGCAATGACAAGTGCGGCACCTGCACGCAGATCCGGTGCTACCAGATTCGCGCCGGTATAGCCATCCACGCCGGTAATGACTGCGGAATTTCCTTCTACTTTGATGCGTGCTCCCATACGGGAAAGCTCGCTCACATATTTAAATCGATTTTCGAAAATACTCTCTGTAATCACACTTGTTCCCTGTGACAGCGCCAGTGTTACCGCCATCTGCGGCTGCATGTCTGTCGGGAATCCCGGATATGGAAGTGTCTTGATCTGTGTTGCCTTGAATCTGCCGTCCGCCATGACACGGACTGCATCATCGTATTCGATTACGCGTGCACCAATCTCGTTCAGCTTCGAAGAGATTGCCTCTAAGTGCTTTGGAATTACATTCTTAATCAGAACATTTCCCTTGGTGGCTGCTGCCATCGTCATAAATGTTCCCGCCTCAATCTGATCCGGAATAATCGAATATTCCGTTCCTCTCAGCTTCTGAACGCCACGGATACGAATCACATCCGTTCCGGCGCCCTTGATATTTGCACCCATACTGTTCAGGAAGTTTGCCACATCTACGATGTGTGGCTCCTTCGCAGCATTCTCGATCGTGGTCTTGCCCTCTGCAAGAACGGCCGCCATCATGATATTGATAGTGGCTCCAACCGTTACCACATCAAGATAAATGTGATTGCCAATCAACTGTTCCGCTTTCGCAACGACCTTACCACCATTTACGATCTCTACCTTCGCACCAAGTGCCTCAAAGCCCTTGATATGCTGGTCGATCGGACGCAGTCCGATATCACAGCCGCCCGGTAAAGCAACCTGAGCATAGTTGTACTTTCCAAGCAAAGCTCCAAGCAAATAGTAGGATGCACGTATCTTCCGAATATATTCATCATCCACACAGACATCCTCGCCGGTTCTAATCGTTCCGCCGCAGATAGAAACTGTATGGTTATCAATGTATTTTACCTTAGCGCCAATTGTCTCGATCGCACGAAGTAATGTCTTTGTATCTTCCACATATGGTACATTCTCAATAATGCATTCTTCGTCTGTCATGACTGCTGCTGCAAGGATACCAAGTGCGGCGTTTTTCGCACCGGCAATTGAAACTTCACCCTCCAGAACATTGCCGCCTTTTATAACATATTTTTCCATTTCACACCTCTGTGCTGCCAGTTATTTTTTACGCTACTAGCCCATAATCTCAATAATTATAACACATTCCATTATTTTGTAAAGCATTTTACTTGTCTGCCTCACAATAAATGCATCGATAAATACGATTTTTTTCATCGGCTAATTTAAATATATGCACAATTCCTGGTTCTGTCGATGTGATACAACGAGGATTTTTACATTTTTTCACATTAATCAGTTTTTTCGGCAATGCAAGCTTCTTTTTTTCAACCGTCTGTCCATCTTTAATAATGCTGACTGTAATGTCCGGATCGATATAGCCGAGCACGTCTAAGTTCACATCGTATTCTTTGTCGATCTTCAGGATATCCTTCTTTCCCATCTTGCTGCTCTTGACGTTCTGTAAAATGGCTACGGAGCAGTCGAGCTTGTCAAGTTCGAGGTCGTGATATACCTGAAGTGCCTTACCGGCAGTAATATGATCCAACACAATACCATTTTGAATACTATCTATCTTCATTTGATTTCCTCCTTCATGCAAATCCATTTATTATACTCAGAGTTGTATATAATTGCAATTCTACGCAGACGCGCTCTCGCTCACTTCCACACGTAGCGGTACTAAATTCACGACTACGTCGTTCATTAAGTACCGACGTGTTCCAATGGTCTGCTTAAGAATATGCAATTACATACAACTCGATTTACATTTTTGGGATTTGCATTTGTCGTCATTTACCTTGTTTATGTTCTCATATCCTTACTCTGGGATCTGAGTGGGCTTTTTCGCGAGTTTTCTCTCTCAAAAACACACAGCGTGGGTTTTTTCACCCATTTTTTCTTTCTCTACACACACTTTTCCCGCCGGAGCACATCCGGCAGCTTCCTGCATGGGTTTTTCCACAGGTTACTCCGGAATCTTCGCAAGCTTGTCCACGGACAGATTCAGCTTCGCGCCATTCGCCTTGAGCAGTGTCAGCATCAGTGCCATACGCACGAATTTTCCGTTCATAACCTGTCGGAAATAGCAGGCACGTGGATCGTCATCGATTTCCACAGAGATCTCGTTGACACGTGGAAGCGGATGCAGGATTGCAAGGTCGGACTTTGCATTTTTCAGCTTCTTTCCGTCAAGAATATAGGTATCCTTCAATCTGACATAATCAGCCTCGTTGAAGAAACGTTCCTTCTGCACTCTTGTCATATAGAGCACATCGAGCTCGCCCATCACTTCTTCCATCGATTCTACTTCCTTATACGGAATATTGTTTGCTTCGAGCACTTCCGAGATAATATATTCCGGCACGCGGAGTTCCTTCGGAGCGATCAGGATAAATTTGATATTTTCATAACGGGATAACGCCTTGATCAGCGAATGTACGGTACGTCCAAACTTCAGATCACCGCACAGACCAATCGTGAAATTATCCAGTCTGCCCTTCTCACGCAGGATTGTGAGCAGATCTGTCAGTGTCTGTGTCGGGTGGTTATGTCCACCATCGCCGGCGTTGATGATCGGTACACTGCTTACCATAGAAGCACGCATCGGCGCACCTTCCTTCGGATGACGCATCGCAATGATATCTGCATAGCAGCTTACGACTCTCGTTGTATCACCCACGCTCTCACCCTTCGTCGCAGACGAAGAATCAGCCGAAGAAAAACCAAGTACATTTCCGCCAAGCTCCATCATTGCTGATTCAAAGCTAAGTCTTGTTCTTGTACTTGGTTCAAAAAATAATGTTGCAAGTTTTTTGCCCTTACATGCTTCACTATATGCTTCTTTGTCGTCGATGATATCCTGCGCCAGTTTCAAAATGCCATCAATTTCTTCTACGGTCAGGTCTGTTGAGTCAATTACATGTTTCATTTCTGGTTTCCTCCCATTGAACGCACGTTATTTTTCTTGAATATCTCATCGATTGCAAACCGGTCTTCCCGATTGCACACGAGGATATACGTTTTTCGATTCGCACGAATCTTCAGCACGATTACATTGCTGTCCTCCCCCTGGTTTTCCAGGAGGAAGGACCGCATGAATTCCCATTCAATAAATGTGGTTCCAACCAGCACACCCTCTTCTGTGATACCACTCTGTATCCGGGTAGACAGCACGACGAACAACACAAACATCAATACCGCAGGCACAAATATGTAAATCTTAAAATACACCAACACAACAAGTCCCACAAGTCCAAGGTTCGCATAGACAACCTCAGAGATATTTAATTTGTGATGCAGCCGGCTCTTTATGACGATCCCCGACTGTTTTTTCACGGCAGAGGCGCAGACAAGCACACCCGTGCCAAAGCCAAGGAAAAGCACAAACGCCAGTACCGAAAGCCACACATCCATATATTATACCACTTAGATTCCTTTTATCAATGTATACATGACAGCTTTTTCTGCGTGTCTTCTGTTTTCTGCCTGGTCGAGAATATGATTGAGATTCTTCATCTCCACTTCCTTCGAAATCTCGAAGCCTACATGCATTGGCATGTCGTGGAAGACAAGTGCATGGCTGCCCTCCAAGAACTCATCGTTCAACTGATATGGCATCATCTTGTCCATAAGTTCCTTCTTCTTATCCTGATATGCAGGATCGTTGAAGAACTCCATGTCAAGCCATGTGTCAGTATAGCAGATATCCATGTCTTTCACATATTTCTTCGCTTCGTCCATCGGCATGTTCGGATCAAGCTCTACGTAGTAGCCTGTCTTCTTTGCTTCCTCATAGAAGTCCGGCCCGCAGGCAGTGTCATTTACAAGCGGGGTAAGTCCGTACAAGGTTCCCTGCTTCATCTTGGAGAAAAATTCTACCAGTGAATTGAATACGTTGTTCTTTGCGCCGATGTATAAGAACTTGACATTCAGGCTTCCGAACTTCTCGATGATCGTCAGTGCATCTGCCAGAATCTGGCATGGATGATACGAGTTATCGCAGCCATTGATAAATGGTACGGTTACATTATCACCGAACAGCTCAACGGTCTCATTTTTCACGAGACGAGCCATGATGATGTCGACATTACGGCATACATATTTGATCTCAGAAACCGGCTCACCAAGAACAAAGTTACTGTCTCTCCAAAGCTGGTTGTAATAAGTTCCACCAAGCTCTGTCATACCTGTCGTAAAGGAAAGGAATGTACGGGTACTTGTCTTCTCAAACAAAGTATAGAGCTTTTTGCCCTCCAATGCATGGCTGTACTTCTCCGGATTCTTCTTCATATCCAGCGCAAGGTCAAGAATCTTCTGCAGCTCCTCCGCAGAGAAATTCTTGAAATTCAACATATTTTTCATGATATCTTCCTCCCATTTTATAAATATTTCTTTAAGTCGTCTGCCTTGTCGGTCTTCTCCCACGGAAGGTCGATATCGGTTCTTCCAAAATGTCCATAAGCGGCTGTCTGCTTATAGATTGGTCTGCGCAGATCAAGCATCTTGATGATGCCTGCCGGGCGCAGGTCAAAGTTCTCACGGATAATCTCTACGAGTTTATCATCTGCAAGCCTGCCTGTGCCAAATGTATCTACCATGATCGAAGTTGGTCTTGCAACACCGATCGCATAAGAAAGCTGAATCTCGCACTTTTCAGCCAGTCCGGCTGCCACGATATTTTTCGCTACATAACGAGCAGCATACGCTGCGGAACGGTCAACCTTTGTGCAGTCCTTTCCAGAAAATGCTCCGCCGCCATGACGTGCATATCCACCATAGGTGTCTACGATGATCTTACGTCCAGTTACACCGGAGTCACCGTTTGGTCCACCGATAACAAAACGTCCGGTTGGGTTGATGAAAAACTTTGTCTCATCGTCAATCATATCCTGTGGAAGGACTGGATCAAACACATATTTCTTGATATCCGCATGAATCTGCTCCTGCGATACATTCTCGTCATGCTGGGTAGAAAGCACAACTGCCTCTAATCTGCAAGGCTTTCCGTTCTCGTCATACTCTACAGATACCTGTGTCTTGCCGTCCGGTCTTAAATAAGAAAGTGTACCGTTCTTACGAACCTCTGTCAGTTTTCTTGCAAGCTTGTGTGCCAGTGAGATTGGATATGGCATAAGCTCTGGTGTCTCGTTTGTTGCATAGCCGAACATCATACCCTGATCGCCGGCACCGATTGCCTCGATCTCTTCGTCTGACATATGATTTTCCTTTGCTTCGAGTGCCTTGTCAACACCCATTGCGATATCGGTTGACTGCTTGTCAAGTGCTACGATCACGCCACAGGTATCACAATCAAATCCGTACTTTGCACGGTCATAACCGATCTCGCGGATTGTCTCACGGACGATTGTCTGAATATCGATCTGTGCCTTTGTTGTGATCTCACCCATAACAAGTACCAGTCCGGTTGTTACGGCTGTCTCACAGGCAACACGGCTCATAGGATCCTGTGCCAGAAGTGCGTCTAATACGGCATCACTAATCTGATCACAGATCTTGTCAGGATGGCCTTCGGTTACTGATTCTGAAGTAAATAATAACTTCTCCATTTGTTCCTCCTTTTGAACTCGCTCTCCTTGATAGTGGAATATACGCTATGGTTATATACGATGTCTATTTAATAATTCCACACAGACACGTTCGCACTCATAGAAACACGTAGCGGATACTAAATTCGTGCTGTGCACTCATTAAGTACCGACGTGTTTCTAATGGTCTGTTTAGGAATTATTATAATAGACATCTCACTTTACCCATGTTTTATTGTTCCACTACTGGTTCGCTTTACCTTGTGTATATTGTGGTTGTCTCTTAATCAGCGGCAATTCATAAAAAATAAATCCGGCTGCAAGCAACCGGATTTGAAAGTCGTTATCAAATCTTCTTATTGCTCGACAACTTAATCTAAGTATCGCTCAGGTCGGCACCTTCCGTCTCCGGGGTTGCCGTGGCTTCTTCGTCCCTTATGACTCCACCACTCTGAATAAGAGAGACATGTCTAACATATATCATATATTTCTAATTGTCAATGGTTTTATTTGCTATTCTCGTTGTATTTTCGCATGTTCTGGCATATTTTCATCCGGATGATGTCTGTTTGTCAGTTCCGTCATCATGCTGCCTACGGAAAACACGGAGCAACAGCATCACCAGCATCAAAAGCAGCACACCCCCGGCTGCTCCACAGCTATCGAGCAGTACATCTTTTGCCTGTCCGCTTCGCCCGGGAACAAACAACTGATGAAACTCGTCCGTCATCGCATACACCGTTGCGGTTCCCCATGCGAAAAGTGCCGACAACTTCCGTTTCCTGC
>ERZ808246.1605-NODE-1605-length-16038-cov-6.485453_pt1 | contig 16038 bp, 20 predicted proteins | sample MGYA00521083_ERZ808246 | MGnify/ENA primary metagenome ERZ808246 (study PRJEB31516, sample SAMN03275577) | gut metagenome | biome: mammalia-associated habitat; material: feces | host: Papio cynocephalus | place: Kenya | collected 2012-07-07 ...
GCCGCCCTGCACGTCCCAGAACCGCGCCATGAGATTGCACAGCGTGGTCTTGCCGGAGCCGGACGGGCCGACAATGGCGACGATGGCCTTTTCCGGAATGGTCAGGGACACATCATGCAGAATGGGTTTGCTGTCATAGGAGAAATCCACATGGGAGAGGGCGATATCCTCTCTCTCCGGCGTCAGTTCCTCTCCGTCAATGTCCATGGGTTCCACACGCAGAATGGAATTTGCCTTGTCCACGCCGATGTCAATGGATCGGAACAGGGAGGAAAAGCTTCCGGCGCTGTCCAGCTGTTCAAAGAGGATAAACGAGCAGATGAGCATCAGCAGGCAGTTCGTCAGCTCCATGGTACCGCCGAAGTAAAAGACGATGGCGGCCGCGCAGACGGCAATGCCGGTCAGCTTGTTGACAATGAACTGTGCCAGCATATAGAGAACCGACGGAAGCTCCATGGCAAACGATGCTTTCCGCGCTTCCTCCACAGCGCCGTGTACCTGCGTGGCGGAATCGTGGGTCAGGTCGAAATTCTTGACCTCGGCGATACCCTGCACATATTCCAACACCTTGGAGACAAGGCACTCATCGGCGTTGAACTTGCGCTGCGCCAGCGACTGCTCCGCCCGCTGCATGGCGGCATTGACGGCAAAGAACAGCACCAGCCCTGCCAGCGTGATAAGCCCCATGCGCCAGTCAAAGAGGAACATCATCACCGCGATGATGCCGGAGGTCAGGAAGCCCCGAGTGGTGACCATGACGACGCGGGTGGCCACATTAGCCATATTCTCCATGGTGTTGGTGGTAACAGACGTGACCTCACCCAGGCTGTTGTCGTTGAACCAGCCCATGGGGAGGTAGCGCAGATGCTCCGCGATCTCGATGCGCTTGTTGGCGCAGGCACGGTAGCCCGCGCAGGTCTGGAGCATGGTGGCCTTCATGTTGATGGCGATAGTCACGATCAGAGAGACGACAATGATGCCAAGGCTCGTCCATAAAGTCGCCATCGTGACGTTCTTTTGCAGCAGCGCCTGAATGACAACGGCGGCTGCCGGAATACGCATGGCGGAGCAGATGGCGCTGACCACGCCCAGCCAGATGGACGCAACAAACAGCTTGCGGTTATCCGCACCGCAGAAGGCAAAAAATTTTCTCAGTGTCTTGAGCATTACGCCACCTCCCCCTCGTCTTTCACGCTGATGTGGGCCTCCCACATGGTTTTATACAGTGGGCAGGACGCAAGGAGCTCGTCCTGCGTACCGGTCGCTTCGATCTTGCCCTGATTGACAACGATGATCTGGTCGGCATCCGCGATGGTGGACAGGCGGTGGGCGATGACCAGCAGCGTTTTTCCCTGCATCAGCCGTGCCAGCGCCGACTGGATGACCGCCTCGTTCTCGGGGTCTGTATAGGAGGTGGCCTCGTCCAGGATGACGATGGGTGCGTCCTTCAGCATGGCCCGGGCAATGGAGATGCGCTGGCGCTCACCGCCGGACAGATGTCCGCCGGACGCGCCGCACACGGTCTGATAACCATTTTCAAGACCCATAATGAACTCATGGCAGCCACAGGCTTTGGCGGCAGCGATAACATCCTCATCGGTCGCGCCCTTTCTGCCCATACGGATATTGTCCATAACGGAAAGGTCAAAAAGGTAGTTGTCCTGCGACACATAGGCAATGCGCTTCGTGCACTCCGCCAGCGGCAGCGTCCGAATATCCACGCCGCCCAGCTCGATCGTGCCAGCCTTCACATCCCAGAGAGAGGCGATCAGGCGGGCGATGGTGGACTTTCCACTTCCGGAGGGCCCGACCAGTGCGTTGACCGTTCCCTGCTCGATTTGCAGGCTCACATCGTGCAGCACCTCCTTTTCACGATATGCAAAGCGGACGTTTTTCAACTCAATGGAATTGTCTGCCGGCAGTTTCTCCGCCGTCTCCGGGCGCTGCATATCCTCGCCGGAGAGCACCTCGGCCACCTCACCCACGATCGTCGTCACCTGGGCGATATCATCGGTATAGGAAAAGGCGGTGATCAGTGGCTGCATGACACCAAAGGACAGGACAATGACCGTCAGGAATGTCTCCACCGATAGGGTACCGCGCATATAGAGCAGGCAGCCCACCGGCAGAATGCCCAGCAGCGTGGAAGGGAGGATGGCCATGCCTGCCACCTGCCCGAACAGGCTGCCGCGCATCCATTCGATGAAGCAGTCCGCGCCCTCCCTGGCGGCGGAGACGAACTTTGCGTAGCTGGTTTTTGACTGGCCAAAGGCTTTGATGACCTCAATGCCGTTGATATACTCCACAGCCGTGTCGTTCAGGGCTTTTGTGGAGGTCACGGTGCGCTGGAACTTCTCCTGATACCCGCTGAACATGGACATAAAGCCCAGGACACCCAGCGGCACGACGATGAACATGGAAAGGCCCATGCGCCAATCCTCGATAAACAGCAGCACCAGTACCGCCAGTGCACCGACAATGTTCGTCGTCATCTCCGGCAGCAGGTGGGCAAGGGTCGTCTCGATGGAGTCGACGCGCTCTACAATGATATTCTTGTACGAGCCGGAGGAACGGTCCAGCACCGTGCCCAGCGGCAGCGTGGCCAGCTTATCCAGCAGCCTTGTGCGGGTGTTGGCCAGCACATGAAAGGTGGCATGGTGGGAGAGTGAAGTGGACACACTGTGCAGCACATAGCGCAGCACCCAGAAGCCCGCCATCCACGCGCAGAGCGTCAGGCACTGCGTCAGCTCCGCCGTGCCGCTGACCAGCGCGGTGATGATTCGAATGATGATGAAATACGGTGCCAGTGAGCAGGCCACGCCCAACAGTGCCGTCAGGACACTCAGCGCATATTCGCCCCGGCGCCCTTCCGCCAGTTCCACCAGCCACGAGGCGGCGGAGCGTTTTGCGTTTGCTTCTTTGTTCATCGGATGATCTCTCCTTTACAATATCAAGTTTTGATATTGCACGACTTTTTTCAGTTAGTGTTCTCTAATCTCTGAGCAAAGGTCTGGGCGGCTTTGCCGCCCGAAACCCCATATTTGTACCGTCCGATCTGCTTTCATATCCTTATGGCTTCAGATACGGCAGCTCCGGCAAAGCGTTCTTCTCCATGATCGACCTGAGCATCTCCGCAAAGCCCCGCGGATCGCAAATCTGATACTGCATATGGTCATAACCTTCAAAAACCGGATAGTGACCCTGTGGATATGCTTTCATAACCGCCTCCCGGTATTTCCAGTGGTCCTCCGCGCTGCCGAAGGCAAAGTATGTATTCCTTTGCAGCGCTTCCGGCAGCGGCGAAAACGGCTTGTTCTCCAGGCTGTCTGACAGCTGGCGGCACAGGCTGCCGTAAGTCAGTGCCTTACCCGCAGCGATGAAATAGGGCTTGATAGCGGCATCGTCACACCAGAGCAGCTTTTTCAGCGTCCCGCCTTTTGACCAATACAGGCTCTTGATGGCAAGGTACAGAAACGGCGTCATGATGCGGCGCACGGTCTTGCCGATCTGCGCGAACTGCCCGCCGTCAAAGAAGATATGCGCCACAGGCAGCGTGGTCTGCGTCAGGAACGCCAGCGCGAGGTCCGCGCCGATAGATGAAGCGACGACCAGCGCAAGTCTTTTCACACCCTGCTCATGGAGGAATTGCTCCACCTGCCGCACCTCGTCCGCTTTGCTGCGGTATTTTTGTCCCGCGCAATAGACGGTGGAAGTCGGCAGAATGCAGAAATACCTGTCCTGCAAATACTGAGCTACCGGCTCGCTGCTCTCCCCCGTTACGCCCATGGCATGGAAAAACAGCACTGCGGGCGCTTGTTGATCTCCCCGTGTTTCAAAACGCATCGTATCACCCCGAATTCAGCGAACGAACAACAGCATGATCCCCGACAATATCGCGGCTATGACCGCCATGCCGACCGTACCGAAGATCCACTTTCTGCCCCTGTCTTTTGCGGTGATGTACGGTTTCAGGTCCTCCGTACCCGGGATCGTCCACGCCCTCGTATGTCCGACCCAAAAATCGTCGATCAGAAAGCGGTCGATCAGGTTCATAACGGACAGGATAAGAAGCAGCTGCCAAAAGCCCGCAAGAAAGCCCCTTGTTCCGTTGATCGCGTAGACACAGACCAGCACGTAGGCGATATATCCCGGAACGCAGATCACCTTAAACAGCAGAGCATTCCTCCGAATCTTCTCATGGGTCGTCAAGCCCAACTTTACGCACCTGTCCTGTACCTCCTGACTGTAAAGATGCACCATCCCAACGGCGCCCTTCCGGATACCGACCGCGCAGACCAGTACCAGCAATACGCCAAGGCCGAGGCCCTCTATGATCGTTTGAACTACCATTGCAAACATCTCCTGTCTCTGTCAGGCTGTCCGCACCGTCTTCTCCGGGAAGGCCGGTGCACCGCCTGCACCTCTTTTAAAAATCGCCCCGCCCATCATAGTCATAAACGCCTTCACATACGCCCCCATCTCCGCCGCCCGCTTTTCCAGCCGCTTCTGTAAAAAGCGGCTCTTGAACCGTCCGTCCCGGATGAAGGCATAGACCTTCATCGTCCCACACCTTTCAGATAGCCGCTTTTCGCGTTCTCCTCCGTGTCATCCGATTCGTCGTAGGCGTCATAGGGGGCGGCCGGGTCATGGACCCGTTTCCTGAAGGGCGAGCACAGCGCTTCCTTATGGGCGAAGGCAAACTCAAAATTATCCGTCCAGCCGGTGTGACCGGTGATAAACAAGGGCCGCAGGCCGCGGGCACGCAGCTTCTCCTCCAGCGCCGAGAGCGACTTTACCGCCAGCTTGTTGTCCTCCGCCAGCGAAGAGATAAAGCTGTAACCGCCATCCGCCCCGAACCAGATGGTGTCCCCGGTAAAGAGATACTTGTCGTCGATAAGGTATACCATATGGCCCCAGGTATGACCGGGGACCTGAAAGCACTCGATCCTAATACCGTCGATATTCAGCACCTGTCCGTCCCGCAGCAGCACCTTCTCGTTATTGATCGTTACCTGCGGCAGCTTGTACATATGGTAGATGACCCAGCGGCGGACCTCGCCCGTCAGATAACGGTTCTCGACCTCGCCCACATATAGCTTTGCGTGACTGAACAGCCCGGGACTGTCAGCCTCCACAGCACCCACATGGTCCGTATCCTGATGGGTAATGAGAATGTGCCGGATGGGTCGCGGCGCAATACCCAGCCACGCCATCTTCTCCGCCAGCCGTTCGTAGTTATAGCCGGCGTCGATCATGATGGTCGTCTCGCCCTTGCGGTAGAAAAAGATGTTGGCCACCCACTCCCGCACACAGGCCACATTCTCGTCGATCCAACCTGTGTTCAGGGGCTTGAATATTTCCTTGCCCCGGTACATTCGGCTCATTTCCCTTTTCTGGAACTCTGTCGCCTTTTTAGACATCTGCTTCGCCTCCGTTTTCCTCAGCGGTACGCCCCTGCTTTTCCGCCGCAGTTAGAGTAGACTAACCGTCGTGGCCATATTGTAGCACCCCCGCCGCCTGTTTTCAAGACGCTGTCTGCTCTTTTCTCACATTTTTTCGTCAAATACCCCCGCAGGAAAAGCAAAAATACACGTCCGGCCCAGTCAGGCCGGACGTGCGTATATTCTCAGGCTGCACAGGAAGCGAGACCCGGTCAAAGCGCAGTCCCCTTCTTCGGCACAAACAAACCATGCATATCGGCACGCTCCAGCTCCAGCAATGCTTTCTTCCTCTGGATGCCGCCCCCATAGCCGGTAAGGCTGCCGTTTGTACCCACCACACGGTGGCACGGGATCATGAGGGAGATCGGGTTGTGCCCCACCGCGCCGCCCACCGCCTGCGCGGACATTTTGGCCAGCCCCTGCTGGCGAGCCGCTTCAGCGGCGATCTCTCCGTAGGTCATGGTCTTTCCATACGGTATCGTCAGCATGATGTCACAGATACACTTGCGGAACGGTGTGGTATCATAGCGCAGCGGCGGCAGAAACCCCGGTTCCTTGCCGGAAAAATAGATATCCAGCCAACGACCGGCCTCTGCAAACAACGGGTGTTCCCTTTGTGCAGTCACTTCCGGCAGAACACTGCCGAAATACCGCTGTCCGTTGAACCATAGACCAACGATCGCCTCGTCGTCGCAGGCCAGCGTGATCGTACCCAGCGGCGACACATACTCGGATGTCCAAATCATCTCTTTCCCTCCACGCTCTTTTTCGGCTTATGATCTTTCAGCTCCGGGATCGCTCCGCCGGCCACCGCCCACAGATACAGGCTCGCCACGCTGCCATACGGGCTAAACCGACGGCGGTACATCTCAAACCGCTTACGGTCAATGCTGCGGTGGTGATAGAGCATCCGCAGCCCGCGCTGGATGGCCAGATCGTCATAACTAAACACATCGGGCCGCTGCATACAGAACAGCAGGATCATCTCCGCCGTCCAGACGCCTATGCCCTTCAGACTGCTCAGTTCACGGATCGCCTCTTCGTCCGCCTTCTGCCATATGCCGTCCGGATCAAACGTACCATCACGGACCTTTTGTGCCAGATCCGTGATATATTCCGCCTTGCGGAAGGTCATACCCAGGGCTTGCAGCTTGGGAACTCCCGCCGCAAGGACGGTCTCCGCGTTCACCTCACCCAGCGCGTCCTGCAGTCTCTGCCAGATGGTCGCCTGCGCCTTGGTGGATATCTGCTGGCCGATGATATGATGGACAATGGAAGAAAACAAGTCCGGATCCACGGCGCGCTCGATATGCCCGATGCGGTCAATGACCTCACCAAGCCGCTTATCCTTTTGCCGCAGATAGGAGAGCTCCGTTTCTCCGTATTCGAAATACACCGCCGTCACCGTCCTCACTCACATTTACACAGGCATTGCCGCCAAAAGCCAACGCCGGATCGGCGGCCGGATACGTTTTTTCCGACACAGACTGCCCGCTGACACAAAGTATACCATCCGTCCCGGCTATTTGCAATCATTGCCCGCGTGTATGGTCAAACCCGCCTCAAACGATACGTTCATGGCGGGTTTGGTGCAGCGATCCAGATCGTTCTCCGCTGTTCCGTGGTTTCGCATTTTCCTATCGGCAGCATCCGTTTCGGTTCGTCGAAAACGCCGACGCGCCGGTATCTCCTCTTATGCTCCCATTTCCTTCGCCTTCCATCGTGGTTCATAAAGTCATTGAACCCCATAGAAAATTCCCTTTTTGAAGGAGAGGTAGATTGGCAGTCCCGAAGCAAAATTCAGAAAGCCGCCGGTGACGATCCACACAAGCTCCGGTGAAGCACCTGCATAGAGCACGGCCTGAAGTATTCCGATCACAGCCCCCACCAGCCCGGAATAGGCTGTCACGCCAAAACTCAGATTCTTCTGAAGTCTTGTGGCGATCTCCTTTTCATGGAGCTTGTTCAGATAAATCAGATACGCAACACCGAACAGGACGCCCGCCAGCGCAAGGAGCGCCGCATAGTCCAGCGCATGGCAAAAGCCGTTTCTACAAAAGTAAATAACGCCTGCGATCAAGTGGATCATCCAGCCAATATCGCTGATCAGCCCCAACATCAGAAACGGAGCATCCGGCATCATCGCGGTATAGCGGATTTCTTGCTTTTCCTCATGTTGAAGTTGTTTGATATGGTCTTCTGTTGTTTTCCTTTTTTCATGCAGAGTTTCTTTTATCGTGCTCATAGACAGCCTCCGGTTCTCAAAATCTATTGCTTCTGTCACACGCCCTCAAAGCAACGCGCAAAGCCACGCCGCTGCAGCGGAGGCGGGAATGTAGATCACAAAGTACCGGATATGTGTTCCCTTGTTATAGCCAAACATATGCGGGCCGACTACGCCCTTCAGCTCCGGATAGAAATGGGGGAAGAAATTTGAGTGACACAGCAGCACCCAGTCAAAGAAAACGATATCGTAGATCTCCGTGGCATAGAGTACGATAAGAAACCTCGCAAAAAAGCGCAGAAAGCCAAAGCCGTTTCTGACGCCGTCCCATACGCTGAGCGCCGCCGCAGAGAGGAAAAGCAGGATGGCAATGCCCTCGATCACCCAGCCGAGGATATGTGCACCGGGAAACCTCTCCTGTTTGTCGGGTATCGCCTCCAGATTTTCCTTCGGCGCAGAGGAGAAAAACCGCTTATCCTGAATGAAGCCTACTCCACCGTACAAAGGCAAGGAAATACGCCAGAAAAGCCATGAGCGCTGCAAGGGCCGTGATCTTCATTTTGGCATTGCCGCCCCCTCTATGACAGACTGTCGCTTTTTGCGTCAGGGTATTTGATCAGGTCATACAGCTTTCCAAATGCGCCGATGTCGCGTATCCCGGCGAGCTCCATGCCGAGATGGACATACTTATCGCACTTGGACTTGGCATCGGTCTCCAGGATCACCGGCACGCCCAGTCGGTCGCCCTCGGCAAAGGCAATGTCCATGACCTTGTGCATATAGCCCTGTCCCTGATACTGTTCCCGCACGCAGACAAGTCCCACAAAGATATACGGCTTCTTCTCCTTATCCATGCGATCCTGCAGCGACGTGCCGCCGCGTTTGATGGCCGCAGCGAAACGCACGAGCCGTTTCAGGTTGGAATTGCACAGCATCCCGCTGGCGATAGGCCACAGGGTCTTGAGCCCCAACTTCTCCTTTGGCAGCTTGTAGGCGATATAGCCCTCGCCGCGCCCGCTGGTGGTGTGCAGCAGGCCGCCCCGCAGCATCCCCCGCACATAGGCGCAGATATAGTCCGCTGTCGCCTCCTGACCGGAAAAGGCGGAGGTCATCCCCGTCTCCTGCCCGTAATCGTAATAGCCGAAGGCGTGGCCGATGTCGTGGATCTCCTCCTCCGTTATGGCTCTGACAAGCATTGCTTCACACCTCTTTCCTGCACCCGCAGCTCTCTCCGCTTTTTGTCATCTCCCGCAGCAGCACCAGCCCCAGCGCCAAAACCAGCAGGTGTCCCGCTGACTCCGTTCCGTGGTCCAGCTGGTCAAGCGGCCACGGGAGAAGCGTGAACAGGTTGCCTACGATCCCGGCAAAGGCGATGGGATTGCAGAGGGACGCAAATATCCGCTGGGCTGTGTTCTTCAGCGGGAGCATCCGCTTCCAGATCAGCACGAGCATCACGACGAAAAGCAGCACGTCGCACAGCAGATACGCTGCCAGCAGCGGTGCGGCATTGCAGTAAAAGACCTTATTGGCGATCTCTGCCGCCGCCTGCATATCGCCGTATTTTCCAAAGGTGAACTTGAAGATCAGCGCTACATTCATGAACATGGCGTGGACATAGCCCCAGCAGACCGTACCGGTGAGATAGGCGACCTGAAACATCTTGACCCACTTCTGCTGTTTCGGTTGGGTGAGGTGCAGCTTCAGGAGCTTCCACATCTGATGAAATCCGATGTAATACAGCGCCGTTCCGAGAACGCCGCAAATGATGCTGACCACCATACGCCATGTGGCCATGTCGAGATAGGCGACCTTGACCATCAGGCCGATGGATTCCGCGCTTTGGTTTTTCCCGATCGCCGCAAATAAAAAGTCACCGATCACATAGAGTAAACACCCGATCATGCCCGCGATAAGTGCTTTCTTTTCTTTCCTTGTTTTCATTGCCTGCCTCCGAATTCGATTTTCACGATCTACTCACACAGCTGCCGCATTTCATCCAGCGCTCTCATGGCATGACGGTACATAAACACATCACGCCCGCCCCCGTAGATCAAAACACTCGTCGTTCCTCCTTTTTTCCAAAAAGCCACATCCAAATACCATTATGAGTCTGAATTTCGCTGCAAAGAACGCCGTTCCAAGGTTCGAGTACCGCCGCGCGGGATCCGGAGCACCGCCACCGCGCACGGTATCCTGCCGCCGCACATGGTATAGCTCGTATCGGTATATCCGGCTTCGGCAAAAAAACGTCGGTAGGTGGCAAGTGTGAATTCCCGTTTAAAATCTGCACCGGCTTTGCCGATAGCATCCGATACACCGTTTGTTGTTCCTCTATCTGTCTGATTCATATATGTAGGAATAATGATCCTGCCGCCTCGCCTGCACACGCGATCAAGCTCGCGCAATGCACGGTACGGCTCATCCAGCAGGTGGATCACATTCGCCGCTATGACCAAATCGAAACACTCGTCCGAATAAGGAAGCCGCAGAATATCCGCCTGCTCAAAGCGTACATTGCTGTACTTTCCGCATTTCTTTTTTGCCCGCTTCAGCATTTTCGCAGAGAAGTCGGTGGCGACGATGGTCCTGCACCTCGGCGCGATCACGCCGGTCAAAAGTCCCGTACCGCAGGCGCATTCCAAAACCTCATCGGCGGGGGAGATCATTCTTTTCACTGTCTCGCACAATGCTCTATTCGCCTTTCGGTTGATGACATTCGCGAAAACGTCATATATCCATGCAACATTATCCCAAAACATAGCGCCACCTCCGTATCACTTGTACCCTTTTCACCGCGCAAATACCGGCAGGCCAAAGGCTTTCTTCGCGCCGGAGAGCCTGTACGCCGTACGCAGCATAGATGCAAAAACGCTCACGGATTCGACCTCCCCTCATTTCTGTGCTGTGATACACAGCCAACCTTTCTCGTTCTTATGTATCTGAATATTGCGGAACCCCGCCTGCTTTAGGTGTGCTTTCAATTCCGTATCCCGGTAGATGGTCATGCCGTCGATCTTCTCCGTCCACTTCTCGTCTTCGGCCCTGTCTCCGCTGCACTCGTTGCAGATAAGGAATGCGCCTCCAGGCTTCAGTACCCGGTAAACCTCCCGGAAGCACTGCGGCAGATCAGGCCAAAAGTACACCGTCTCAAAAGCCGTCGCCGCATCGAACCAGTTGTCTGCAAAAATGATCCGTTCTACGCTGCCCTGCCATACAACGCAGCGCCCCTCCTGAATTGCAGCCTGGTTGAGCTTCCGCGCTTTTTCTATGCTGACAGCAGAATAATCTACGCCCTTAACGATCCCCTGCGGACACCTTTTCAGCAGCGCTTTGATGTTCGCCCCGCCGCCGCAGCCGCAGTCCAGCACCCGCGCCTCCGCAGAAACGTCCAGAAACCGCATCCCCCAATCTGCCAAAGCCCGATGACCAATATTCATCATATCGACCATGACTTTCCCACCAAGCCCCTTCGGCTTGCGGGTATTCTCAAAGAATGACATATCATACCTCCACTTATCGGCTCAAAATCCCTCCGTGTATCGGTAGAATTCCTTCGGGCGGATCATCACCGACTCCGCGTGATCTGTACTTTGCAGGCGTCAGTTAGAGTAGGCTAACCAACTCTCTTATGAAAAGCCGCCATCCGGCAGCTTTCAACTGATTTAAAAGTCTTCCAGTAAAATCTCTTCTTCTACTTATATGGTAACAAAAAAACGTTCCTGTGTCAAGATTACCCGATGGCTCTCTGCTGCGCTTTGATTTACACTTCTATCCGAAAGGTGCTATTGCACCAAAATTAACGAAAGAAGGTATTTCAATCATGCGTATCAAGGTTTATGGCAAGGCTCATTTGGAAGGTGTGGCCAAGAAGTCCGGCAATCCCTACAACTTCAATCAGGTACACTATCTCGGCAAGGCCCGTGGTGTCGAGGGACAGGCCGCCCAGACTTTGGCTCTGGATCCTTTCGACTATCCTATCGACCGTATCGAGGTCGGCCGCGAGTACGATGTCGAGTTCGACAACCGCGGCTATGTCGTTGGCTTCACCCCCGCCAAGTAAGGCCATGCCATCTTTCCCACATCAGTTTCAGCGTGTCTCTCCTCACCATCCCCCATAGTGCAGCCGTCCGGGGCGCAGCCCCGGACCGTTGCAGGGGGCCAGTATTACCCCCCTGCAACTTCTGAGAATTTGAGACTCTTTGACAAAAATCGTCAATCATGGTGAGGTGCCTTAAATGGCTGTTGCACGTTCGAGAAAATGGCTCATAACCATTAACAACCCTTTGGAGCATGGGTTTGACCACGCCCGCATCAGGGCCGCTGTGCTGGACTTGCCCGGTATCGTCTACTGGTGTCTCTGTGACGAACAGGGCGATGAGTGCGAAACGCTCCATACCCACGTTTTCTTCGTCTGCGAAAACCAGCTTTCCCATACACAGGTGGATGCCCGCTTTCCCTCTTTTCACCGTGATATTGCCCGTGGCAAGTCCTCCGAAAATCGCGCCTACGTCCTCAAGGACGGCGAGAAATTCAACAAGCAGCCGGACGGCTCCTACTCCTACAAAGACACCGGTGGTCACGTCCATGAAGGTATCAACTTCTCCGACACATTCGAGGAAGGCGGCGAATTGCCCAACGAAAGGCAGGGCAAGAGCCGTGATGCCGATATTATCGTGGACATGATAAAGGCCGGTGCTTCCAACGAGGACATTGTAGACGCCGTGGCTTCTGCCTACCGCGATCTCGAGAAAGTAGAGCGTGTCCGTTCCATGTACCGTGACGCTCAATTCAAGGATACATGGCGTGAATTGGAAGTTACCTACATATTCGGCAAGACCGGCAGCGGCAAGACACGTTCCGTTATGGATAAGTACGGATACTCCAACTGCTACCGTGTCACCGACTACAAGCACCCGTTTGATACCTATGACGGGCAGGACGTTATCATCTTTGAGGAATTTCGCGGCGGTCTCAAACACGGCGATATGCTGAACTATCTGGACGGCTACCCCTTGCTGCTCCCTTGCCGCTACTTCAATCGGCAAGCCTGTTACACCAAGGTGTTCATCATCACCAACGTACCCCCGGATGCTCAGTATACGTCTATCGACACGGAAACTCGCAAGGCTTTCTTCCGCCGTATCCACACGGTACGAGAATACGACGATTACGGTCATGTGTCCGACTATGCCGGTGTAGATGCTTATCTCCACCGGCACGACTGGGCGAAGGACGATAATGTGACCATCAGACTGTGAGGTATTTCATGTACGAATATAACTGCTACCGGCTGCAAGACCTCAAGGACGGCTTGCAGACCGTTCTTGACCAGCTTGAAGCTATGGGCTATCCCTATCCCGCCTGTGCCGATTTCAAGGTAACTATCCTGTGGCGAAAGGGCCGCCCGGAGTTCTCCGTTTCGTTCTCCACTATCAAGGTGTAAGCCATGTTCAAACGCTTTAAGTTTTGGCTGACCTGTCGCCGCTACTGCTGGTGCCATGGCTTCTGTCCCTCCTGCCGGCATTTCGAGGTATGCTGTGAAACGTACCTCTCGGAAGTATCTGCGCTTCCGTGGAAGATGCCCAAGGTATAAGACTGCTATACCGCCCTCTGGGGCGGTTATAGCAGACCATCCGATTGAATATGCACTTTCAATTTTTGGCGTACCTCTATCGCCGCTACCGGCGCTGGCGGTACAAGTTAAGACGTACACGCTATATGACGATGAAGTTTTTTGACCGCTTCAAGTGGTGTCTGATAGGCGGCTTCGCCTATGCTCTCGGTCGGTTCCTATTCGACTATCTGAAAGATTTGATTTGAGGTATTGCAACGAACGTGAATAGCTTTAAGGTATTTCGTATTGCCTTTGAGTGTGTCGGCGGCGATCTCTTTGCCGTAGATGTCATTGCAAAGGATTTCCGCATAGCTGCCCTCCGGGCTATCGCTCAGTGTCCTGCCCGTCCGGTGTCGCTGCTCTATTCCTACGCCGTTGCGGTGTAGTTCATCCTGCGGGGTGGTGTAATGGTAACATACCGGTTTCGTTGTCCGGTGCTGCTGGTTCAATTCCAGCCCCCGCATCCACATTCTAAAACAACGAGGTATTCCCTATGGTCCGCTTTCTTATTATTGCCGGTCTTGTGCTGCTGTTCCTGTTTGTGACCGCTGTGCTGGTCTCTCTCGGTCTGTGGGTGGTGGTAAAGGTGCTCCGCGTAATTTTCCCCGGACGGTTCACAGCTGGCACAGAACGCGAAAGGGACGAGGCGTAACACGCCCCGTCCCCGGATATTCCCGCTGGTCGCCCCTGCTCTGTTTTTACCCACGGTAAAATATACGTTCTGAAAGGACAATGACATGATAGACATTCTGAGGTATATCGGTGCGTTTGCCATGTTTCTTTTTCTCGGTGCGCTCGTCAGCTTCGGCGCGAATATTGGCAATGACATTTTTGACCATTTGAAAGCGCACTTTCAAAATCGCAAGAAAGATTAAATCCCCCGCCTTTCGGCGGAGGACTTAGGTTTAACTTCGGACAACACGCTTACCTATGCCGATTAGGACGAAAATCAATAGTACCGGGTTAGACACTACGATTTTTACTCCACTCCATAGCGTAAGCGCGAGGTCATATAGTGCAGTCATGGGTTCACCTCCTTTGCTCTGTGTTGATAGCTTGGGGCATTGGAGGTGCCCGGACGCAATATTCGCTTTTTCTCGTTAGGCTCCTTTCTCCTTAGTCCTTCACTCTATCCAGTTCCTTACAAAACGCCTCCACGGCGGCTTTGATACGCTTCAGCTGCTTGGCTTCGTCCTTGCTAATCTGGCCGTCATCCTTCATGGCCGCCAGTTCGCAGGACTGCCCAAAGGTTTTTGCCATGGCCTGCATATTCAGTATCTGGGCGTATATGTAGTGGTTCATATTCTCTCCTCCGGGTGGTGATTTTTTGTATCTCCCTAAACGCATTATATCAGTTATTTGCGCGATTACAATAGCATTTTCGTGCATTTCCCCGGTTTTTGCCGACGGCTTCGGCGGCGGCAGCCGTACATACAAGCCGACCACCTTTTGGGACATCGTCTATGATCTGCTCTTTGGCGGCAGCAGTTCCGGCACCGGTATCAGCGGCGGCAGTCGCGGCGGCTGGTCCGGCGGTGGTGGTTTCAGCGGCGGCAGCCGTGGCGGAGGCTTTGGCGGTGGCGGCTTTGGTGGTTCCGGTGGCAGTTCCGGCTCCGGCAGCGGCTCCGGCGAGACTGGCGGCGGTAGCTCCGGAGGTGGTTCTGATACCCCCACCACGCCCACATGGACAAGCCCGGATGATATGAAGCTGGACTATAACCAGTATGTTGATCAGCTTCCGGCCACGGGGTATACCAGCGATGGTAAGCTGTTGTGGCGAGCAGACTGGATAGACTGCGCGAACAATAACGCCATTATGCGCGTTATATGTGACAATAAAACCATTTTTGACGTACAGACTGCCGACCTTATTACCATTCCCGATGCCCTTACTTCGTATGTTAGCATCTCTATTTCAGGTTCCTTTGCACATTTTGTCATTTCTAAGGTGTCATCTTCGTCCCTTCAATTCTTTTCTAAAGGATTTAGGGTAGTAGCTCCGGTTTCCGGCTCTTATCAAGTCGTTAAGTCTTTGTTTTGTACTGGTGGCATAGAAACCACGCATGAATCAAATTGGTTTAATCCCCGAAATTACTATTGGCGTGCTGCTTCTTCTGGTACCAACTATGGTGCCGGAGGCCTTATTGAGACTTCGTGGGCTACTTATGATGAAGATGGCAAAGCCTACGAGGCTGGAAATGGCGGCATTCGTTTAGGGGGATACCGTAAAGATTTCATTATTTCTCCACCCACATATCTTATTACACCACTTGACTCCACTACGGTCATCAACAACTACTACACCATCAACAATCGCGTCGACAACCTCACCGGCATTTACGTCGACAACTCCGACAACTACTATACGGATGTCACCATTGTCGATGAGACCAACAACAAGTATTACGATATGACCACCAACACCTACTATGACATCAAATCATGGTCGTACGATTACTCGTCCCGGACGTATTTCCTCACTCTGGACAATGACGTTGAACTGACGGTTCAATTTGGCGATACCAACGTGACCATTACGAATAACAATGTTTCCAACACCTACAACTATGTGGTCGAGACTGACGATGATACGGATCCCGACACCCCCACCACCTGCAAGCACGACTGGCAGGAGACCATAGACACGGCTCCTACCTGCCTGGAGGGCGGCCATGCGTCCTACACCTGCTCCTTCTGCGGTGAGACCTACGAACAAAACCTCTCCGCCAAAGGCCATAGCTGGACGGTGGCCGAACACG
>ERZ808246.1606-NODE-1606-length-16030-cov-8.101033_pt1 | contig 16030 bp, 14 predicted proteins | sample MGYA00521083_ERZ808246 | MGnify/ENA primary metagenome ERZ808246 (study PRJEB31516, sample SAMN03275577) | gut metagenome | biome: mammalia-associated habitat; material: feces | host: Papio cynocephalus | place: Kenya | collected 2012-07-07 ...
GATCAAGCTACTAGCGAAAGTGATCAAGTTGCCGGCGAAAATGATTGGATTGTCGATTTTTGCGCCGTTCCGCGTTCGTTGACGGAAATTATGAAGCAGACAAAATACACGGCGCGCGTTTATTTTAAGAAGACGGTCTTGCAGCCGCTGATCGACCGCGGCGTCATCGCGCCCGTGTTTGCCGACAAACCGAATCATCCGAAACAAAAATACATCGCGGTCGGGCGCGGAAAAAGCTCTTGACTTAAAGTCGTGTTTAACAGCTATCTTTGTTGAAAACGCAAACAAGGAGTGTTGATTATGGCTAAAAAAGTTCTGGTTTTGGCGGGCAGTTTCCGCAAAAAAGGCAATTCCGACCTGTTGTGCGACGCGTTTATCGACGGGGCGCGGTCGGCCGGCCATTCGGCGGAAAAAATCTATGTCAACGACAAGAAAATCGGGTTTTGCCGCGGGTGCGGCGTTTGCAACGAAACGCACAAATGCGTTCAAAACGACGATATGCCCGAAATCATGGAAAAAATGATTCAAACGGACGTGATCGTCATGGCGACGCCGGTGTATTTTTACGCCATGAACGGACAGATGAAAACCCTGATCGACCGTTGCGTCCCCCGTTACACCGAAATGACGGGCAAGGATTTTTATTTCATCGTCGCCGCCGCCGACGAAGACCACGCCGCGATGGAAAAGACTTTGGCCGGATTCCGCGGTTTTCTGGAATGTCTGGACGATTCACATGAAAAAGGCGTGATTTACGGCACGGGCGCGTGGAAAATCGGCGATATCAAGGGCAAACCAGCCCTGGCGAACGCTTTCAACGCCGGAAAAAGCATCTGACGAATCGAAACGGCGCTTCTTTTTTTGTTATTTTTCAAACAATTAAAGAAACGCCAATTCAAACATTTCCATTTAACTTGCAAAAACGGCAAAAATGTGAGATATTAAGAGTATGGAGTGAGATTATCTTCTGGTAGCTTAAGGTAAAGCAATTCTCTCTCAAAGAATAGATACGGCCACGAATCCGTCCAGAAGACCAATTTAAAAGCCGGAGATTTTTTCTCCGGCTTTTTTTGGTTTCAATCAAGCAACGCGGGGTACGTCCGGTTTCATTTTCCGGCAATCAAACGTCGTTTTTTCAAATTCCGTCCCGTCCGCCGTCATTTTCATCTTGCAAAAACGGCAAAAATGTGAGATGTTGAAAGTATGGGGTGAGATTATCTTCTGGTAGCTTAAGGTAAAGCAATTCTCTCTCAAAGAATAGATACGGCTACGAATCCGTCCAGAAGACCAATTTAAAAGCCGGAGATTTTTCTCCGGCTTTTTTGTTTCAATCAAACAACAGACGGTACGTCATATCCGCCGCCGCCCGCTCATCGGCCGGACGGGCTTTCCACAGCTTGATTGTCAACGACGCGGGCGCGCCGGTCACTTCAAAATGATATCCCCGTTCATAGGGCGAATAGTTGTTGCATCCGCCCGCTTTGCCGCACGATCCGCCGCGGTGGTAAAATCCCGCCGTACCGATGACGCGCGTGGACAGGTTTGATCCGTCTTTAAACCGGACATTGGCGACCGACGACGCAAAAGCGTACCGGTACCCCAAATCGCGCGCGTTCGCGTCGGCCAAAACTATGGTGCTGTAGTATCCGTTTTTCTTATAAAAGGACGTGATATCAATTCGCGCCGTTATGGTTTGCGTGCGCGCGTCGTAATCGACGCTGTACGGCGCCAGATAATCGACGGACGAGCAATAACCGCCCCTGTGTTTGAAACCGAACGACGGAATAGTGGCGTAAAACAGCACTTCGGGGTTCAGAATGCCCAAGCTTTCGCGCGACGCGCCCGCGCCGATGTCGGGGGAATGTTCGACGCCGTTGCACGCGATTTCATACGCGCCGATCCACGGCGCGCCGTCGTCAATTTGAAAAACGGCGGGCGACGGCGTGTAATTCGCGTTGCCGAACACGATCGAACGGCGGACGGCGTCCGTTCTTTTTTGCAAAATCGCGTTCTTGCTCAATCCGGAAAAGGGCTGCATATCGCGCAAAAACACGGTGCGCGCTTCGGCCGGAAAAGTAGCCAGCATCAAAATGAAAAACAGTTTAAACATAGTCCCCCGCTTGCTTTTTTATTATTGTGGCCGCACCGCCGCTTTTCTGTCAAGAAAAAGCGAAAAGCCGACGTTTGCGCGTCGGCTTTCGTTTTCAATCATCGAAAAGATCAATAATTTTCGGCGCGAACCTCGAAATAGCTTTGCGGGTGGGCGCAAACGGGGCAGATTTCCGGAGCTTTTTTGCCCATGACCAAATGACCGCAGTTGCGGCATTCCCACATGGTTTCGCCGGATTTTTCAAACACGGCCTGCATTTCGACGTTTTTCAGCAAAGCGCGATAACGTTCCTCGTGCGCTTTTTCGATCAAAGCGACGGCGCGGAACTGGGCGGCCAACTGGGTGAAGCCTTCTTCTTCGGCTTCTTTGGCGAATGTAGCGTACATATCCGTCCATTCGTAATTTTCGCCCGCGGCGGCGGCGGCCAGATTGTGCGCGGTGTCGCCCAATTCACCCAAAGCCTTGAACCACAGTTTGGCGTGTTCCTTTTCGTTTTCGGCCGTTTTGGTGAACAGGGCGGAAATCTGTTCATAGCCTTCCTTTTTCGCGACGCTGGCGAAATAGGTGTATTTGTTGCGCGCCTGCGATTCGCCCGCGAAAGCGGTCATCAGGTTCTTTTCGGTTTTGCTGCCTTTCAATTCCATCGTTTTTCTCCTGTTTGGAAAGGGGTTTTAGAACGACTCTACACGCTTTGAAAAACAAATCAAGCAAAGGATTGCGACCGCTATGCGAAAGAACTATACTGACCGCGGATTTTCAAAGGAGATTTCGCCATGACCGACCGTGTTCAAACCGCCGTCGCCCTGCGCAACGAAAAGGGATACAACTGCGCCCAAGCCGTTTTGGCCGCCTACGCCGACCTGTTCGGGCTGGACGAAGCGACCGCGTTGAAAATCGCCGAAGGGTTCGGCACGGGCATGGGCGGTATGGGCGAAACGTGCGGCGCCGTCACGGCCGCGTATATGCTGATCGGGTTGATGAACGCGACCGGATCGCCGGACAAGGCCGTGCGAGCGGACACATACAAAAAGGTGCGCGAATTCGCCGCCGCCTTTGCCGAACGGCACAAAACGACCGTTTGCCGCGAATTGAAAGGCGAGGACGGCCGCCCCGCCGTGCCGTGTCCCGTGTGCATCCAAACCGCGGCGGAATTGTTCGAGGAAATGTTGCGGCATAAAAATCAATCAAACGATTGACTTTTATCATTACCGCCGTTATAGTCCTTTGCGTTATCGACAAAAGGACGAAACGATGAAAGATTCCAAAAGCAGGTTGTTTGAAACGGCGCGCCATTTGTTCGCGCTGAAAGGGTATCAGGCGACTTCGACACGCGACATCGCCGACAAGGCGCGCGTCAACATTTCCGCCATCACTTATTATTTCGACAGCAAACTGGGGCTGTACCGCGCCGTTTTGTCGGACATCGCCCGCCGCGTCAAAAACGAGCTGAGCGACAAAACGACGATCGCGACGGATTTGATGAACAATCCGGAAACGACGCCGCAGCAGGCGCAGGATCTGCTGTTCGGATTGATTTCGGATTTGTGCGTCCTGCTGTGTTCCCAACGCCTGCCCAGCGAGGATGTCGTCATTTTCCTGCACGAGTATTCCGTCCCCGGCGAAGCGTTCGACACCCTGTATCAGGAACTGATCTGTCCGGTTTATGAAAATTGCGCCGATTTGATCGTCAAAGCGACCGGCGACAAAATCGACCGCGAAGACGCGATCCTCTATACGTTCCAGCTGTTCGCGCAGATGTTCGTGTTCAAATCCCGCAAACAAACGATTTTGCAGCATTTGAACTGGACGGAATACGGCGAACGGGAGGTCGAAAAGATCATCACGATGATTTTGGAACACACCCGCGCCATTTTGGCTTTGTATAAAAATAAAGATTGAGAGAGAAGAACACACCTATGACTTTTTCCATTTCCAAAACAGCCCTGCCCCTGTGCGCTTTGGCCGCGGGCGTCATGTTTTCCGGCCGCGCGGACGCCGCGGGTTTCCAGCTGACCGATTTTTCGATGACGGGGCTGGGTCGTTCCTACGCGGGCGCGGGCGTCGTCGGCGACGATTATTCCGCGATCGCCGCGAACCCCGCCGGCATGACGTTGAAAGGCACGGGCGGACAGGCCGGCGCCGCCGTCATCTGGCAGCACGGCACGGTCAAGGGATCGGCGGATAAAAACGATGGCGCGCCCTATTACCAAACCAGCCGCGTTTCCGGCAAAGACGACGTCAACATTCCCGTCGCCGTCCCCAACCTGTTCGCGCAATATAAAGTCAGCGACGATTTCCGTTTCGGCGTCGGCGTTTACGCGCCGTTCGGTTTGGCCACGGAATATCAGGACGGGTGGTTCGGTTCCGATCTGGCCGTCGATTCGGAATTGGAAGTCATTGATGTCGCCCCGTCGCTGGCCTACCGGCTGAACGACAACTGGAGCTTCGGCGCGTCCCTGATCGCCCGTTGGGGCAAGGTCAAAATGACCAACACGTCCTATGGCGCGGGATTCAGCGATTTTGAAATCGACGGATGGGGATGGTACGGCCGGTTCGGCGTGATGTACGAAGCCGACGAAAACACCCGCTTGGGATTGGTGTATCAGACGAAATCGACCGAAGTCGAACACACGCTGAAAGGGTCGCACGATATGTACGGCATTCCCAATCCCGCCCCTAACATAAATATGAACGGTGAATTTGTCGGCGGCACGGTCACGCGCCTGCCCGAACATTGGCAGCTGTCCGGATACCGCAAAATCGGCAACTTCGGCTATTCCGCGTCGGTTCGCCGCACACATTGGCAGAATTTCAACGAATTCACGCTGACCTCCACGTCGCCGCTGGGATACCACACGTCGTACTATAAATGGAAAAACACGTGGACGGTCGCGCTGGGCGTCGATTGGTTCTACAACGACACGTGGACGTGGCGCGCAGGCGTCGCCTATGACGAATCGCCCGTTCCGAACGCCGAAGCGCGCACGGTGCGCATCCCCGACAACGACCGTTACTGGCTGTCGGCGGGCTTCACCTATAAAATCAACGAAAACGTCAAAATGGATGTCGGCTACGCGCATTTGTACCTGCCGACCTACAAGGCCAGAAACGGCGCGAGCAAAAGCGCAACCGGTTACAAAACGCAGTTTGTTGACGCGAAATACGATGTCAACGCCGAAATTCTGGGCGTCCAGTTCCAGTACGATTTCTAAAAACCTTATCAATGAGAAAGCGGAGCTTGCGCTCCGCTTTTTTATATATACTCCCCCTTGGGGCGCGTAATTACGGAAAGCTTGGCGTGTGCGAAATTACAGCCAAGCCATGGCGGCGGTGATGAACGCGCCGACGATGACGGGGATGGACAGGTTGTCGTCCGCTTTAATTCTGTTTTCATAGACTTCGGCGAACATGGCGGCGAAAACGCCGGCCAATCCGCCGCACACGAACGTGTCGGGCAATCCGCGTATCGCGGCGAACGTGGCGACGACGCCCGCGCCGAACGCAAAGAAAGCGGCCGCGCCCTCGACGCTTTTTTTGCCCTGATTGATTTTATGTTTGCCGAACGGCCGACCGACCAGCGCGGCGGCGGTGTCGGAAATCAGCATTACGGCCATGGCGCACGCGGCAACGTCGGGCGCGAACAACACGGATGCGGCCAAAGCCCCGCCCAGCACATAGGGCGACCCGCTCAGCCGGAATTTGCCGTCGGTTTCCTTTTCGCGCAACATTTTGCCGAACATCCGGCCGTAGGTTTGCATCACGAACGGCCATTTTTTGAAATACCCGTATTCGATGAACACGTTTCCGGCCAGCAAAACGGCGAATACGGCGGCCGGCCAATACGGCGGAACGAACAAGATCAGCGCGGACATCCACAGCGAAGACAAATGCACGGATTTGCGCAAAACCTCTTGCGTATAAGGAATATCGGACACAGGCGTTTCCCCGATCAGTTAAACATGACGGCGTTGCACATATTCGGCGTTCCGGCGGTCAGGTTTTCGCCGTGATCCAAACCGCCCATCAACGACAGCGCAACCAAATACCCGTTGGCCGACGGCATATTTCCCAACACGCCGGACGTTCCGGACGGGTTGTCCACCAACGGGAAATTGCATACGACATAATTCGGGACATAGACGCTGTTGACCGGCGCGACGCCGGCGGACATGATGTAATACGCCGCGCCCAGCGGCTGGTGCTGGGTGATCGCGCCGACGGCGGGGTTCGTGTTCGCGACCAGCGGCTGCCAATCCTTTTGCAGCATACCGACAAAACGGGATTGTCCGGTAGCGTCGGAAATGGCGCGCAGGGCGGTCATTTTATCGGCGCCGTCGTAACGCGGCGGAATGGCGCGGATCGTCACGATATAGCGCACGACATCCGACGCGCCGCACGACACGGTTATATTTTGGCTTTTGGCGACGCAGAACAAATAGGTGCGCGTGCCGCTTTGCGGTTTATAGGTGGACGGCAGACGGGCGGTAATATGCGAAAAAATCACATTACCGGCATCCACCTGATTCAACACGCCCGCGGCGTTCGTCGTAACCAACGGCACGACGCCGTCGGCTTTGGATTGCAGATAGGCTTCAGTCGTCGCGGCGTTGGCGTTCATCGCGTCGATGTATCCGTGTTCGGCCGACGAATGTTGTTGATACATACTCAACACCATGGTCTGATACACGGGGGCGATAAAGTTTTCCTGCGGCTTTGTTTTTTCGTACAGGTTGCCGTACATGACGACCCCCATCAACGATGCCAGCATCATCCAAAAAAACATAACAGCCTCCTTTCCCTATCGCCCCGCGGGGATCAGTTCATCCACCGTTTGTACGTGCTGTCGTCCAAGATCGGGTTGTCCATCGGCGTCAGGATAATGTCGTTGACTTCTCCGTTGTAGGACGACGTGCCGTTGTCGTTCAGTTTTATGAACCGCATATTGGGCATATCGAAACGCTGCGGGTTGAAATAACAATAGGTGTGCGCCAACGCGCTCCACGATCCGGTACCGACCCCGCCGACGTTCCACACGAACTTGCCTTCGTCGTCGTTGTAATAGGACGCGAAACCCATTGCGATTTTCCACCCCAAAACCTGACCGCTACTGTTCACTCTCGGCTGCTGCATCACGATCATGCGTTGCGACGGCTGCATGATGCGGATGCCGTGCACTGCGTAGTTGTTGGACGAATCCTCAAAATTCTGCCATCCGGGGTTGTACGAAATCGGATAGCCGTCGTCGTGGCGGGAATACAGCACCCGCGCGACGTCGAACGAATTCGGGGTCAGTGTCATGACCGCCTGATACCCGTCGGGGCAAACGCCTTCATCCTGTGCGCTTTGGATTTCCGTAACCGAAGCACCGGACGCGTTCACCGCGGCATAGGACACCGTCCGTCCGGGGGCGGGAACAATGCCCATGAACGGATGCGCCCAACAAAAAGAACCCGTAGGACATTCCCTGTACGGTGTATTACGGTTATTGAGATCGGGCTCGGGATCCGGTGTATCCGGACCGAAAGTGAACGTAACGTATTTGCCGTTCTTCTCCGTTCCGGACGCCCCGTCGCACTTCCCCTCCCCCTCCGAACAGGCACATGAACCGCCGCCGGCTTTGACCGGATGTTCGTGCGAGGAATCAACCTTGGAACAGTTGAATTCCCAACCGCCGTTGACCATGCCCAGCTGGTCGAACGTCATATACGGCATGGAATAGGAACACAGGCTTTTCCACGGCGGCGTTTCGCCGGACGCCGACGATTCGCCGCACGGCCACCCGCCATAGGCGTAATCGTTCGACAGTTGGTAAATGCCTTTCAGAATATAGTTGGGCAACGCTTCGCTGAGCCGCGCGCCGCCGCGCGACGTGATTTTGATGTCGTTCATCACGGAAACGAACGCCGGATCGACGCGGAAGTTTTTGTATTTGTCGCGATCGTTGGTCAAATGCGCCTGATACGGCGAATACGCCCCGCCCAAATCGTTGGTGTTGATATCGACATAGGCTGTACGATAATAGCTGTCTGTATTCGATATCGTGCCGCCGCTGGCGGTGCGTCCGGTATTCTCGTCAATCTGGATGCGGGCGCGGTTGACGACCGCGTTGTTGTAAGTGTGAGCATTAACGCTCAAGTCCCTAGGTTGGAAAAACGTGCCGCTGACCCGTCCGGAATCGCCGTAAAGGTAAACCGGATTGAAGCTGTTCAAATTCTCAAGAGAGTTAAATTTTCCCATATTGCCAAAAACGACCACCGCTTCTCCTAAGTCGTTATTTGCTATCGCTCTGATTTGAGAACGCTGGCCATTGCCATCCGCAAACGTGATAAATTGTCCTATCCCGGTTCTACCTATGCCGCCTGCCGTGTTTGCAAACAAGGTCAGGCCTTCTTGGTTATAAATCATACGCCGCGCGTAATTGCCGCTGACGTTAAACAGGTTGACCTGAAACGTCGCATTGGTACCGCGCATATTATACAATCCAAATGAAGCCATATTATTGTCGATGCGAGGGTGCGTTGCGCTTGAGCTTTCTCTACTGGATATGACGCTAAAATTGTCTTCATCCTGCTTTACTGCCGCCCCATTTCTTATGCTTGATGTTAGATATCTATTTGCAATCTGTATATGTGTTCCATAATTTCTGTCTGTTATGTTTAAAGTATATAGGAAGGGCGACATGTATTGCTGAAAACTGCCAGCTCTCTCTCTTACAACATTCATCCAAATCGCATTCTCCGCATTGATATATTGGTACGGAGAGTTCACAGACAAGCTATTTGTCGCGTTTACATACATACGTTTTCTTGACCGCAGTTGCATCTGCTCGTTCGCCGTCAGGTACATCTTGTTTTGCGAATAAATATCCATTGTCCGCGCCGCCGACAGGTTTACATCCTGACTGGACATGATGTCGAGCCAATCGTTCGCGTATATCAAAGCTTCACGACCGGAAAGGGACGCCTGATTGTTGGCGGTAAGGTACATATTCGGCGCGTTTAAGTCGGTTTGAAAATTCGTCATGTTCAAAGTGGACGATGTCGATCCGCTGACCCCTAATGACAAACTGTTCGTCATGTTGATGTGCGACGAAGCCGATCCCAATGAAACGCGGGCGTATCCGAACCCCTCGCCTTCCTCTTGATCATTGCCGTTGGCGGTGTTTCGCGAACGGATCAGGATTTTGCCGCCGACAACCTCCAACCCGCCGGCGTTGTTGATTTTATGGCATTGCGTGCCGTTGCATTCGATCGCCCCGCCCATGTCCAGATTGGTGAACATGCTGTTCGCGCCGGGCAGGCCGTCCACCTGTTTGCGGTACAGGTAATCGCCCGAAAATCCCGACGAATAAATCGTCGTCGCCGCGACGCGCCCGCCGACGGAGCTGTTGTACCCGACGATGTAATTTGTCGCGTCGCCTTCCCAAATACCCTGCGCGCCGACGATCGTCGTGCGGCCGCTGTTGTTCAAAACGTTGCTGACCATGTTCGACGTGCGCACGAAACCGCCGTCCGCCCCGATCATCGTCGCGATGCGCGCCGCGCGGCGGTCGTCGATTTCCGCCGCCCCGTTCGACAACACGACGCCGGTCACTTTATACCGCGAACACTTGCAGGCGGAATCCAGTCCCGTCCAAACGCCGTCCGCCCCCATGCTGCCGCACGTCGCGCCGGTGGATGTGTTTGTCCCTTCGGTGCATTGGGCGCGCACGCCGATGTCGAACCCGTCGGCCAGCTTGTTGCCCCGCAACCGGTACGATGTCGAATTGTTACTGCCCGTCACGGTTTCCAAATACGTCGCCGGCAAATACGGCGCCAACCCCGCAACCGGTACGGCGAAATGGCTGTCCGCCGGATCGGAACAGCTCGCCCCGCCCGCGGCCGCGATCGTGCCGCCCGCGGAACACGCCGATTTAATGCCGGCATAGTTCGCTTCGATCCAGTTGGACAGCGCGTCCTTCAACTCTTTCATCTGGCCGGCGATGGCGACATCCTCCATTTCCACGGTGCGGTCGGCCGTTTGACGCACGACCATCGGCGACATCATCGTCATCAAACCCAACAGCGCGATCGCTTCGATCATCAGCGCGCCGCGTTCATCGGTTCTTTTGTTCATCAGGGGCGTAAACATGGCAACCTCCCATTCGGAAATTCGTTCCAGCCGCACTTCGGGCTTTGGTTATTTGCCCCATTGTAAAGGCAAAATCACGGCGCAATCAACCCAAATCGTGTATATCCGACGTTATATTCCGCGGTTTTCCGCCATTTTTCGCGCATTTATGACGAAAGATATAGAAACATCGCAACCCGTTGAAAAATAACGTTTCATGTATGAAACATCGCTTTCGCCGCCCCGATGCCGGATCGCGCGGCCGCCCTACCCCGACACGGGCAATACCGCAAAAACGGCGGGTAGTGACTCCCGCCGTTCCCACCGTCCTTATCGGAATACCGACATCAGGACAACGATGATCAGTTTAATAATGTAAATTAAAACTCTCATCATAGCTCTCTCCTTGGCGGAAACATGACCGCGTTGGGAAGGAGCCAACCGAAAACAGGTTGACAAATACAACCCGTTTTCGTATCCTAAAACCATCAGGTCGGAGTTAGGCTGTTAGCTCCTTCCAAGTTTTTGGATGAAGTCCGGTGTTCGTAGCACCGGACTTTTCTTTTATAAACGATTTCATCCGTCCGGACAAGGGCGTTTCGGAAAGCGCAAAAACGGCGGAGTCTTACCCCCGCCGTTTCCACCGCCCCTTTATCGGAATATCGACATCAGGACATTGATGATCAGTTTTATGATATAAATTAAAACTCTCATCATAGCTCTCTCCTTACGGCAACATAACCGCGTTGGGAAAAGAGCTGTCGGAAATCCGTTGACAAAAACAAACGGATTCCTTATCCTAGAAACATGGTTAGAGCTTCTAGTCAGCTCTTTTCCGTGTTTCGGAAATTGTCCGGTGCTGCAACACCGGACTTTTCTTTTATAGATGATATTATTTAACAGAACAAGATTTTGATGCCGCCCCGAGCGGGTAGCACCGCGAATCGCTTCGCCGACGTGCCGTTTCAACCGTCAGCGCGATTAAATCGCGCCGGATCGTTTCATATTTTCGATTTCTTCGCCGGAAAATCCCAGATCCCGCAGAACGGCCGTCGTGTCCTGTCCCAATTCGGGGGCGGCGGGGCGCGATCCGGCCGCGGGCAGAGATGTCATCTTGATCGGGCAGGCGATCATTTTCACGTCCGCCAATTCGGGCGTTTCCGATTTGATCAGCATTTGGCGCGCCTGCACCTGCGGGTCGGCCTCGACCTCTTGCAAATCGTGGATCAGGGAAACGGGAATCGCGTTTTCCTCCAGCAATTTCACCCATTCGGCGGCCGTTTTGCCGTTAAACACGCGTTGCAACGCCGCCCCCAGCTCGTCAACATGGTCGTGACGCGCCGCCGTCGTCGAAAAGCGCGGATCGGCGCCGATCTCCGCGTGGCCGATCGCTTGGCACAGCCGTTGGAACATCGCTTCGCCCGCAATGGCGGCCAGAACGAACGGACGATCGGACGCTTGAAACATCTGGAACGGCGCTTCGGTCGCGTGGCGGCATCCGACGCGTTTCGGCGGAATTTTCGTCGCCTGATACCGCATCATCGCGCTTTCCAGCATGGCGACCTGACAATCCAGCATGGAAATGTCGATGTGTTCGCTTTCGCCCGTTTTTTCGCGGTGGTAAAGCGCGGTCGTGATGGCGGTCGCGGCGAAAACGCCGGCGATCACGTCGCTGAGCGATATGCCCGTCATCATCGGGTTGCCGTCGGGTTCGCCCGTCAGGCTCATCAACCCGCCGCGCGCCTGCGCCAGAATGTCATACGACGGTTTCAACGCGTCGGGCCCCGTCTGGCCGAATCCGGAAATGGACGCGTAAATCAGTTTCGGATTGATTTTTTTCGCGTTTTCGTAATCCAGCCCGAACTTCGCCATAATTCCGGGGCGAAAATTTTCAACCAGCACGTCCGCCCGCGCGATCAGCCGTTTCAGCACTTCAATCGCCGCCGGATTTTTCAAATTCAGCGTCAGGCTTTTCTTGCCGCCGTTGATCGATTCAAAATACAAGCTCTTGCCCGATTTGAACGGTTCGAACAATCGGGAATCGTCCCCGTGCTGCGGATTTTCGATCTTCACGACCTCCGCCCCCAGATCAAACAGGGTCTGCGTACAATAGGGGCCGGACAGGACGCGCGTCATATCCAATATTTTAACGCCGGCAAGCGGTTTCGTCTGAGTCATATTTAAACTTTCACTTCAAAAAACGGAAAAGCGGCGGCTTTTCTTATTTTTTACGCAACAAAGGAACGGGTTCGACAGCCGGATGCGGGTGGCGCAACATATCGATCAACCGAATCAGCGTTTCGCGAATCCGGCGGCGGTCAACAACCATGTCCACCATGCCGTGTTCTTTCAGATATTCGGCCTTTTGAAAACCGTCGGGCAAACTGGCGCGAATCGTCTGTTCAATCACGCGCGCGCCCGCGAATCCGATCAAAGCGTCGGGTTCGGCGATCGCGATGTCGCCCAGCATGGCGAACGACGCCGTCACGCCGCCCATCGTCGGATCGGTCAGGACGACGAAATACGGCAGCCCCTTTTCCTTTAATTTACGGACGGCCATGGTCGTTCTGGCCATTTGCATCAACGACAGGATGCCTTCCTGCATACGCGCGCCGCCCGACGCGGGGATCAAAATCAGCGCCGCGTCCTGCAAAATCGCCAAATCGACGGCGGCGACGATGCTTTCGCCCACGGCCGTTCCCATCGACCCGCCCATAAAGGCGAAGTTGAACACGGCGACGACGACGTTCATGCCGCCCATCGTTCCGGTCGCGACCGTAATGGCGTCGTCCTGCTTTGTTTTCTTACGGGCGTCCTTTAAACGGTCGGCGTAATCTTTCAAATCCGAAAAGCCCAGCGGATCCTCTTTGACCGCGGGCAGTTCGATCGGATTGTATTTGCCGTCGTCGAACATCATTTCCAGACGCTTGGCGGGATCCAGCCGCATATGGTGGCTGCATTGCGGGCAGATGTTATAATTCTGTTCCAATTCGCGGTGATAGATCATCGCGCCGCAAGCCGGACATTTTTCCCACAGATTGTCGGGAATTTCCTTGACACCGACCAAACTTTGCAGTTTCGGACGAACATAGCTTGTCAACCAATTCATACTGACACCTTTATCGTTACGATCATTTACGGGCAACGTTTTAACAGAAAGCGATCGGGATTGCGACCAAAAAAGCGCACCCCGACGCGTTTGCGCGCGTTTTTTTCAGCGCGTTTCCTCCAACTCGGCGACTTTTTTGGTCAATTCCTTGATCTTTTTTCCCTGCCGATAGCGGTCGTTGCGCACGGGAATTGTCAATATCCAGCCGTAAACGCCGCCGAAAATGAAAAACAGCAACGCGAACGACAGCACGACAAAACTGACCGGCAACGTGATTTCAAACGGAAACGGCCACAGGGTCAAAGCGAAACTTTGGTGATTGGAAACGGCGAAAGACACCGTGAAAAACAATACGACGCAACTGAAAACAAATTGAATGATTTTCAAAATCTTCATCCTTATGCGGTTGTCAACCTTCGGCGTTCAGACGGTCTTTCAATTTCTTTCCCGCCTTGAAAAAAGGAACGTTTTTGGCTTCGACGCTGACCTTTTCGCCCGTTCTGGGATTGCGCCCCGCCCGCGCGTTTCGGGCGCGCACGGAAAAAACGCCGAATCCGCGCAGTTCGACGCGGTGCCCGTCGGACAACGCCGCGGCGATTTCGTCGAAAATCGTTGTGACGATCTTTTCGGCGTCGCTTTGATACAAGTGCGGGTTCAGCTCCGCAATACGTGCGATCAATTCGGATTTTGTCATTTCAACCCCGATTGTTGTGGATAAACTCGGCATTTATGATGCCAAACGCGGGGCGACCCGTCAACGTAATTTAAAAAATTTTCAAAAACACGCGACAGACGATTGAATTTTCGTCGTTTTTATTTTACAAAATAGACTTAAGGCATAGTGATTCTTTCGAGGAAAAACGCGATGAGTGGTGATCAGGTTTGGGAACTCTTGGCCTTTTTGGCGGCCGTTGTTATTTTTATCCCCGTTTTTTACCGGTTGAAAGTCAACCCGTTGTTGGCGTTTATCGTCGCCGGCATCGTTCTGGGTCCCCATATGCTGGGGCTGATCAAGGACACGCACGTCACCGAAAACATCGGCGAACTGGGGTTGTTGTTTTTGATGTTCACAATCGGGCTTGACCTGTCGTTTCACCGGTTCAAGGCCATGCGCCTATACATTTTCGGATTCGGGTTGCTGCAGCTGTTGCTGACGGCGGCCGTATTGGGCGGCGCGGCGTTTTTGATGCACAAAAACCTGAACGAAGCAATCATCATCGGGCTGGGACTGGCGATGTCGTCCACCGCGATCGCCTTGCGTTTGATGCAGGAACGCGGGGAAATGCACACCAACGCGGGGCGTGCGACCGTCGGCATATTGCTGATGCAGGATCTGGCCGTCATCCCCATCATGGTGTTGTTGCCCAGAATGGCGCAAACGGATTCAACGGCCATCGGCAATATGGGACAGGCGTTCACGCAGGCGATCGGCGCGGTCACGCTGATCATGGTCGTCGGCCGCATGGTGGTCAAGCCTTTGTTTAAAATCGTCGTTTCCACGAAAAACGCCGAAGCGTTCACCGCCGTCACATTCTTTACCTTTTTGGCGACGGCTTGGGCGACGAACGCCGCGGGGCTGTCGATTTCGTTGGGCGCGTTTCTGGCCGGCATGCTGATCGCCGAAACGGATTTCGGCCACGAAGTCGAAGCGGAAATCGCGTCGTTCAGCGGTATGTTGCTGGGGATTTTCTTCCTGTCCGTCGGCATGATGATCGACATCAGCTACGCGTGGGCGCACATTTTGCAGATTCTGGCTTTGACAGCCGGCGTCATGGTGGCGAAATTCTTTGTCCTGTACGCGATTGAACGCCGGATGAAAGTTGACAAGACCGGCACGATCACGTCGTCCGTGTTCTTGTGCCAGGCCGGCGAATTCGGTTTCGTCGTGTTCAATCTGGCGGCGCAAAACTTCCATTTGATGAGCGTCCAGACCTCTTCTTTATTGCAGGTGGTGATCGCTTTGTCGATGTCCCTGACCCCGTTTGTCAGCACGTTCGTTTTGAAAATCGTTGACAAGAAAAAGGCGGCCGAAGACGCGGCGAAAAACGAAAACGCCCCCGAACCCGAAGAGGACGAGGAAAAGGAATTGGAAAACCACGTCCTGCTGGTCGGATACGGCCGCGTCGGACAGGCGGCGGCGCGTATGCTGGCGCGCAACGACGTGCCGTTTTTGGTCATGGACACGGATGTGCCGCATATTGAAAAAGCCAAAAAGAACAAACGCGACTATTTGTTCGGCAACGCCGGCAACGTCCGTATTCTGGAAGCCGCCAACATCGACAAGGCCAAAGCCGTCATGATTTGCATCAGCGGCCTGCCCTCCGCCATCCGCGTGTTGCAGGCCGTGCGCGAAATCTCGTCCTCCATCCCCGTGTTCATCCGTTGCAACGACGACACGCGGTGGGAGGAATTGGTGCGGTTGGGCGCGACGGGCGTCATTTCCGAAACGCAGGAATGCGGCATCCGTTTGGCCGCCGCGACGATTTTGTGTTTGGACGGCGACGAAGACCGCTTGCGCGAAACGGCCGCCGTTCTGCGTCAGGAAAACACGGTCAACGCTTCTTTGCCGACGGCCACCGCCACGGCGGTTTAAGAACCGCACCCACATCCACCATTTAAAACGCGCCTTTCGATCAAGGCGCGTTTTTTGTGTCCCGAAAACCACGTGCTAGGCACGTGGTTCCGGAAAGCTTACAGCTATG
>ERZ808246.1607-NODE-1607-length-16023-cov-3.440193_pt1 | contig 16023 bp, 13 predicted proteins | sample MGYA00521083_ERZ808246 | MGnify/ENA primary metagenome ERZ808246 (study PRJEB31516, sample SAMN03275577) | gut metagenome | biome: mammalia-associated habitat; material: feces | host: Papio cynocephalus | place: Kenya | collected 2012-07-07 ...
GGCACCGAGGCTCGCCACATAGACGGCTGTTATGTCTCTGATAGAGGAATTCTATTGAAGAAGGATGGCGAAAGTGCCCGCCGCGTGCTATAATTCACAATTGTTTCCGAAAATGTACAGGGTGGACCGTTTGAGAGCGCTTCTCTTCAGGAGACGCAGCAGAGACGGTGGCGCATGTGACATTCAGGAGACAGAATCTATATTTAAATGAAAGCAAGGGTGCTTCAGGATCGTTCCTGAGGCACCTTTTTCATTGCATGCAGTCTGAAATGGGGAGGAAATCATGCGTACAGCAGCAAAATTAATGGTGGAATGTCTGGTAACAGAGGGGGTCAAGTACATCTTCGGTATTCCAGGTGAGGAGAATCTCGAGCTTATTCAGGCGATTGCCGATGAGCCTCGGCTTCATTTCGTGGTCGTGCGACACGAGCAGGGTGCCGCCTTCATGGCGGATGTCTACGGACGTCTTACCGGAAAGGCCGGGGTTTGTCTCGCAACGCTCGGCCCGGGCGCAACGAATCTCGTGACGGGTGTTGCCGATGCGAACCTCGATGGTGCGCCACTCGTCGCCATCACGGGACAGGTAAGCTCGGATCAGATGCATCTCACGAGCCATCAGAATCTCGACCTTGCGAAGATCTTCGAACCGATCACAAAGCGTACGAAGCTCGTCATGCGTCCGGATACGGTTAATGAAATCGTCCGTCTCGCCTTCAAGTACGCGGAGGGTGGTGCCGGCCGCATGGGGGCTGCCCACATTGACCTGCCAGTGGACATCGCGAAGATGCAGGTGAGCGGACTCGAGATGCCGCTCATGAAGGATGTGGTGAGTCAGCAGGAGGCCGAAGAGGCAGAGATCCAAATGGCCGTGGAGTCCATCCGAAGCGCCCGGAAGCCACTTATCTTCGTCGGAAACAATGCGGTCCATTATGCATCCTCGAAGGTTATTACAGAATTCGCAGAGAAGCTGCACATTCCGGTCGTGAATACCATGATGGCGAAGGGCATCGTATCGGCAGATAATCCTTATTCCATGATGACCATCGGAATTCCGCAGCGTGACTATGTGAATCGTCTCTTTGAAGAAGCGGATCTCGTCATCTGCATCGGCTATGATCTGATGGAGCTGAAACCTTCGAAGTGGAACAACGAGCGAAATCATCGCATCGTGCATATTTCGAACTGGCAGGCGGATATCAGCAAGTACTACCAGTGTGAGGTGCAGGTCAATGGTGACATTGACTCCTCCCTCAAGCGTCTCGGACAGCAGCTCGAGGCAAAGGAGGAGCCGGAGTGGGCCTTCGCCATCAAGCGTCGCTTCGAGGAATCCATTGCGGAAGCGGTGAAGTCAGATGCTTTTCCGATGAAGCCGCAGCGCATCGTCGCTGATATCCGAAAGGCTCTGTCGGATCCGGAAGATATTCTGATTTCGGATGTCGGTGCCCACAAGATGTGGATCGGTCGTCTGTATGGCTGCTACAAGCCGGAGACCTGTATCATTTCGAATGGCTTCGCCAGCATGGGCATTGGCGTGCCAGGAGCCGTCGCAGCGAAGCTTGTGTACCCGGAGCGTCATGTACTCGTGGCAACGGGCGACGGTGGTTTCATGATGAATTCGCAGGAGCTGGAGACCGCCGTGCGCTTAGGCCTCAACTTCGTTGTGGTGATCTTCCATGACAGCGAGTATGGTCTCATTAAGTGGAAGGAACAGGAGCAGTATGGCCGTGCCGCCTTCGTCGACTTCACGAACCCGGATTTTGTGGCCCTCGCAGAGGCCATGCACTGTAAGGGCGTGCGCATCAGCTCAGCGGACGAACTTGGCGAGGCCATTCAGAAGGGCTTCGAGGAGAAGGTGCCGGTCATCATTGATACACCGGTGGATTACTCCGCCAATGAGGAGCTGAGTGCAGAGCTGAGAAGTCTGTAAGAGACTCGGAGATACCGCTCGTTCCATACGTATGACGGATGTTCCGCAATCCAGAAAATAAATAAACCAAAGGATAAAGTTAAGGACGCCCTGTGAGAGCTTATGTTCCCACAGGGCGTCCTTGTACGTACGGAAGCGGCTTTTACATTTTCGGCTGATAATGCCGCACATATTTCTCTTCATCGGTAAAAATCACATAGAACACACGTCCGTAAAGGCTGTTATCCACGATCCGCCCATGATCGAGTACAGGAAGGGTGGAACCGTCGCGTCGAACGAGAGAGAAGCGGATGTAGTCATTGCTGTCGGCATTGTCCGCCTGAATCTGTGCCCAGATGTCGGCTTCTACTGCCGCAAACTCATCCGCACGTACGAGCGAACGGAAGTGGCGACCGGTGTAGTTGAAAAATTCCTCCATGTTTGTGCAGCCGGTCAGGCTCAGCATCTCGTGATTCGCAAAAAGAAGCTCATCGTTCTCCGGATCCGCACGATAGATCAGAAAGGCGCACGGAAGATTTGCAGAAATATCATTGAGTGCAAAGCCAAGCTGCGTTCGAATTTCCTTGATGTCCGTCTCATAGGCCTTACAGCCATTTTTGCCACGGAGCTTTACCTCATAGAGTGCAGCATCCGCAAGCCGAATCAGTGCTTCATGGCTCTTTGCCTGCACCGGATACTCCGCATAGCCCATGGAAATCGTGAAATTATGCTTCTGTCCCTTATACAGGAAGGACTGAGGGGCGGAGCAGAATTCCTGCAAAAGAGGACGGGCGCTTTCACGCGTTTTCTCTGGCAGGAACAGACAGAATTCATCGCCTCCATTTCGACCAATGATGGCATCGGTATTAAAAAACTCCGCTAAAGCGGTGGAGAGACTTTGGAGGGCAGTATCCCCCGCAGGGTGTCCATACAGGTCATTGATGAATTTGAAATTGTCAATGTCGAGCTCGGCAAGAATGCAGGATTGATCTGGATGGTGCTGGAGGAAGAGGGACAGCTGCTTCTGAAAGCCGTTCAGGTTATAGATGCCTGTCAGGGGATCGGTCTCGGAAATCTCACAGAGATGCTGCTTGTGCTCATTGAGGACGAAGATCGCATAGCTGAGACCTGTTACCAGAAGGAGGATGACGAGACCTGCCCACTGTACAACAGTGCTGAGCGCATCGGTCGCCCAGGCATTGTCTGGCATCAGCTGCAGCTCCCAGAAATCTCCACCGAGCATAAACCAGTGAGATACTGGATCGATGAGCTCCTGCTGAGAGCGGGAGCATTCCAGCGTGCTGCTATCCCATGGGGAGCTGGTCTTTAATAGGCGATACTGATAGCCGAAGTACTCAAGAGAATGAAGCGAACTGGAAAAAACGTCTGGGACGCGAATGACGACGATGGTGAAGCCCCAGAAGGTTCGCTGCCCGTTCTGCGATAGAAAGACTGGATTTCGCGCAATCAGCCCCTGATGCCCATCCGCAAGCTGGACAGGGCCCTCCAGGGTGGTGATGTCGTGCTCTCGTGCATATACAGCATAGGGATTTTGCCGACTCTCCGTCGCATCCTCCAGAGCTCCCTCATCCAGGGAAGGCTCTTCTTCCGAAGCTGCATTTGCTGAAGCAGACACTTCGCCCTTTTGGAGAGAGGGTGCCTGCGTCTCCTTCTTTGATGAGAAAGCTGCAGCGTCATCCATGTCACCCTCCGTCTCTGAGGAGGAGAGCAGCGTCTCTGTAGAAGAGCCAGGGCGCTCGCTCTCATAGAGATGGGAAACAATACCAGAGGGCGCAAGCTGAATGCTTTCAATGGAATCCCGGTTCAGATTTCTGGCGATCGCATAAAAATTGTCACAGCGTCCATTTTCGCTGATGATGATCTGCTCGAGGCTGTCCGTGATGCTGATATCCGACTGGAGATCATTCTGGATACGATCTGCGTAGGTCATGCAATTGATATCGGCATCCTGCTGCTGATCATGGAGATTCCGCTCCTGGATATGAGACACAAGGAGGGCAAGCAGAATCCCACCAAGGACAAATTCGAGAAAAGGAAACAGCAGTCCCCAAAATACATGAGGACGTTTAGGTTCATGTGATAAATGTTCTGTATTCATAACTCTGTTTTCGCTGCGACACAACAGTACTATGTTCAGTATATAACGTTTTTTACAGATTGTGCACTGTGTTTTTGGTTTAACACATTAAACTCGTAAAATTGAAAGCACAGCTGAAAACGTGCATGCTATGTGGAGCAGGTGGGGCTCGTGTTGTATTTGCATATGTACGTGTGTGGCTTTCATCTCTGATGGACAGGTGCGTCTCTGCGCGCTAATATAATGAGTCAGATGGAGAGAAGGATGCAGCAGCGAGGCAGCAGAAGAGAGATTCCTATGCATGGCGGATTCGTCTCTCCTCAGAACATGCGTGAAAGAAGGCAGCGAGGATGAAGCAATCAAGAGGAAAACGTCGGATAAAACGGATGGGAGTCGGTCTTCTGTCCATCCTTTGTCTGGTGATGGCGGCCCTGCTTTTACAGGCGGGCAGTACCGAAAGGCAGGGCGGTCTACAGGCCCAGGCTGCGACGACCGGCACTGGTACCGCGCCGACAGGGCAGCTTACGGTGACCTTCCTCGATGTTGGGCAGGGGGACGCAGCGGTCATTGAGAATGATGGACATGCCATGATGATCGATGGTGGAAAAGCCGAAGAATCTTCCTATATATATGCGTGGCTCAAGCAGCATCAGCTGTCGACGCTCGATGTGCTCGTCGCAACCCATGCGGATGCGGATCATATCGGCGGTCTTCCGGGCGCACTCAACTATGCGAAGGTTGGGACCGCATTCTGTCCGGTGACGACGGGAACGACGAAGACCTTTGAGAATTTTGTGAAATACCTGAGCGCGCAGGGGAAATCCATCACGGTGCTGACGGCCGGAGAGCAGTTTTCCCTGGGCGAGGCCAATGTCACCATCCTGGGACCCATCCACAGCGCGGAGGACAGCAATAACAACTCCATCGTTTTGAAGGTGCAGTTCGGTACGACTTCCTTCCTCTTCACCGGCGATGCCGAGCGTGAGGAGGAGCAGGATCTTCTGAATGCAGGTGTAAATCTTCAGAGTACGGTCCTGAAGGTTGGACACCATGGCTCCGATACCTCGACCTCCTATCCATTTCTGCGGGCGGTCGATCCACAGTATGCGGTCATTTCGGTCGGCGCAGGAAACAGCTATGGACATCCGACGGAGGAGGTGCTTTCCCGACTTCGGGATGCAGGCGCGACGACCTTCCGTACGGACATGCAGGGCGAAATCACTGCAGTGAGTGACGGGCAGACGGTGCATTTCAGCGAGGCGAAGAACCCGGAGGCCGAGACATTGGCCGACGCAGGGGCCGGACAGATGTCGAACAGCACATCCATCGATGCGCAGGCCGGATTCGCGGCGGGAGCGACATCGAACAGCAGCGCGGCGGGCACCGAAAACAGTGCATCGACCTATGTACTGAATACAAGCTCCCATAAATTCCATAAGCCAGACTGCTCGACGGTAAAGAAAATGAAGGAAGCCAATAAAAAAACGGTGACGGAATCCCGCACACAGATTCTCGCCGAAGGCTATACTGCCTGCAAGGTGTGCAACCCATGAGGAGGATGAATGAAAACAAACCCGAATAAAATCGATATGCTGCATGGCGGCCTGTTCTGGAAGCTCGTGCTGTTTGCACTGCCACTTGCGGCGAGCAGCATTCTTCAGCATTTTTTTAATTCTGCAGATGTTGCCGTGGTGGGCCGCTTCGCCGGTGGCAATGCCCTCGCTGCCGTCGGGGCCAATGTCGCCAATGTCGGCGTCTTCGTAAATTTCCTGGTGGGGGCCTCCATCGGACCGAACGTCGTCGTGGCGACACTGATCGGCAGTGGCCGCATGGACGAGGTGTCCGACGCCATCCATACAATCATTGCCATGGCCATCACCGGTGGACTTCTTCTCATGGGCGTCGGCCTCGCCATTTCACGGCCGCTCATCGAAGCGATTGGCACACCAGCGGAGGTGCTCGATATGGCCGTGCTTTACTTCCGCATCTATATGCTCGGCCTTCCGTTCATTACACTGTATAACTTCGGCTCGGCGATTCTTCGCTCCATCGGCGACACGAAGCGTCCGCTGATGTACATGATCTTTGCAGGCATACTGAATGTGGCACTGAATCTTCTGTTTGTGGTGATCTTTCATATGAGCGTCGCTGGTGTCGCACTGGCGACCTCCATCGCGAACTTTACCTCGGCGTCGCTGGTCATCCGAACGCTCATGCGGGAGGAGGGAGCGCTCAAGCTGCGGCTTCGCAGCATTCGCCTCCATCCACGTTATATGAAGCGTGTACTCCAGGTCGGTGTACCTGCCGGGGTGCAGGAATCCGTGTTTTCGGTGTCAAATATCTTCGTTCAGGCTGGCGTCAACAGCTTCGGTGCGCAGGCCATCGCGGGTGCCGCTGCGGGACTCAACTTCGAGTACTTCACCTATGATATCTGTGCGGCGTTTGCGCAGGCGGCTGTCACCTTCTACAGCCAGAACCTCGGGGCGGCGCAGCATGACCGCTGCCGTCGCGTGTTCCGCCTGACAATGCTGCAGTCGGTGCTGTTTACCCAGCTTCTCGCACTGCCCTTCACGATCTGGGCGCGAGAATTTGCCGGACTCTATACGACGGACCCTGTCGCCATCGATTATGCCGTGCGCCGGATGTACCATGTGATGGCAGTGGAGGGTCTATGTACCTTCTTTGACACTCCATCTGGCGTGCTTCGAAGCATGGGCTACTCGATCAGCCCATCCGTGATCACAATCCTCGGCACCGTGGTGTTCCGTATCCTCTGGCTGGGAACCGTGTTCCGCCTCGTTCCGACCTACGAAATGCTCATGAACGTGTATCCGGTTTCCTGGGTACTCACCGGTACAGCCCTCATCGCCATGTATTTCTGGGCGAAACGACGAGGCGTGCAGGTGGCGTAATGCTTCCGGAGCATGCTGCATACTCTTCCTGCGCATGATCAGGAGGGAGAGCATGAATCCTAAGACGCAACATAAAGCACATCCATTTCATTGAATTTCGTTACAGCAATGCAAATTTCGTTTTAAACGAAATTTGCATTGCTGTATTTCGCATCATGACCTATAATGAACATAGGATTTCGTTATGAGGTGAGGTATGAACTATTTAACGTGTACAGAAGCCGCAAGATGGATGGGTGTGAGTGAGCGTAGAGTTCAGCAGATGTGTAAGCGGGGAGAAATTTCCGGTGTGATGAAGGAGGGGCGGTCCTGGCGCATTCCAGCGTCGGCGGCCTCGGAGGATCCGCAGGGAAAGAAAAAACCGCTGCCGATCGGCATCTCGGATTACAGGGATGCGGCACAGAATTATTATTATGTGGACAAGACGCTTCTGATTCGGGACTTTCTGGATGCGATGCCGATGGTGTCGCTGTTTACGCGTCCGCGTCGCTTCGGAAAAACCTTAAATATGGATATGCTTCGCGTCTTTTTTGAAAAAACAGAGGAGGATACCTCGGTCTATTTTAAGGATCGGGAAATCTGGGCCTGTGGAGAACGCTATCTACGGCATCAGGGCCAGTATCCCGTGATTTTTCTGAGCTTTAAGGATGTCAAATGTCTGTCGTGGGCAGAAACCTTTCAGAAGATCCGAAAGCTGATTTCACTGGAGTGCATACGACACGGAGAGCTGGAGCACAGCCAGGTGCTGAGTGCATATGAACGAGAGCAGTTTCATCGCCTTGCAGATGAACAGGGTAGCGAAGTGGACTATGAGATGGGGCTTCAGCTTCTGTCGCTGCTTCTGCATAAGCATTATGGTCGGAAGTGCGTCATCATCATCGATGAGTATGATACGCCGATTCAGCAGGGACACAGCTGCGACTTTTATGAGGAAATCATCCAGTTTATGCGGAATTTCTTTTCGGGAGGCCTCAAGGATAATCCACATCTTGCCTTTGGCTTCCTGACCGGTATTCTGCGCGTTGCGAAGGAAAGCATTTTCAGTGGGATGAATAATCTGAAGACCTATTCCATTCTGGATGAGCGCTTCAGCTCGTATTTCGGCTTTACGGCTTCGGAAGTGAAAGAGATGCTTCAGTACTATGGATATGAAGACAAGTATGCGGAAATCTGTGACTGGTATGATGGGTATCGCTTTGGTGCCACCGAGATTTTTAATCCCTGGTCGGTGCTGAACTATATTTCGGATCAGTGCTTTCCGAAGGCCTTCTGGCAGTCGACGGGAAGCAATGACATTATCGGCGAAATCATTGGACATGCGACACCGGAGGTTACCGAAAGCCTGTATCGTCTGCTTACGGGTGAAAGCATCACCACGTACATTGACACGAGTGTGATCTATCCGGAGGTGCAGCAGAATCCCTACAGCATTTTCAGCTTCCTCCTCGTAGCCGGATATCTTAAGGTGGATTCAGTTTATCCGCAGAATGATGGAAATTATATGTGCGAGGTGGCGATTCCGAATAAGGAAATCCGATATGTCTATGAGAAGGAGGTGCTGAACCGTACAGATCAGAACAGCACCGCCATCAGCATCAGCCAGGCAGTCTTTATGGCCAATGCTGAAAAGCTGCAGGCCGTGCTCGAGGATTTTATGCTGCAGAGCATTTCAACGATGGATGGCAGCAGCGAAGCCTTTTATCATGGTATGATGCTGGGGCTCTGCGCCGTTCTGGGGCAGCGTTATCAGATCCGCTCGAACCGTGAAGCAGGGCTGGGACGTTTCGATCTGCAGCTGATGCCGAGGGTACAGGGACTGCCAGGCTTTCTCTTCGAATTTAAGCATACGAAAAAGAAAGAAGAAAATCTGGAAGCACTGGCAGAGGAGGCCCTTCGGCAGATTGAAGAGAAACGCTATGATACAGAGCAGCGGGCAGCGGGCGTTCATGCTATCGTTAAAATCGGCATCGCCTTTTGTGGAAAACGGGCTGCTGTGAAAAAGCAGGAAGAATCGTAAGGAGAGATGGCATGGAAAAACTGAGATTTCGTGTGGCGCGTCCGGAGGACGCTGAGGAGCTGCTGAAAATTTACGCACCGTATGTGACGGAAACGGCCATCACATTTGAATATGAGGTGCCGAGTGTCGAGGCGTTTCGTACGCGAATTACGAATACACTGAAGACCTATCCGTACATCGTGGCCGTGATGGAAGATCATATCGTCGGCTACGCCTATGTCGGGCGGCTCCATGCCCGCGCCGCCTATGACTGGAGTGTGGAAACCTCGATTTACGTCGACCGAACCGTACGGAAGATGGGACTTGGTCGGAAGCTGTATGAGCGACTAGAGGCGCTTCTTCGAGCGATGCATATCATCAATGTCAATGCCTGCATCGCCTATCCATGCGCTGTTGGAACCGGCACCAAGGAGCAGAAGATTGCAATGCTGGCCGCACAGGTGCCGGATTTGGGCGAACAGGCTTCGGGCTCCGGAACGCAGATGCCGAAAACGATGGTGAAGGATCCGCACCTCGACACGAACAGCCCGGATTTTCACACCCATCTCGGCTATCAGCTTGTCGGGCGCTTCCATGCCTGCGCCTATAAGTTCGATCGCTGGTATGATATGATCTGGATGGAAAAGTGGATCGCTCCGCATCCGGCGAAGCCGGAGCCGATGACCCCATTTCCGAAGCTTTCAGAAAACGTCGTGCAGGAGATCTTAGCATAAGCAATATAGATTAGGCAGCATAGCAGAATTGATAGATAAACGGAGTAATCGGGCCACCACTTAAAACCCTATGTGTAACGAATATCATATCAGGTGGCCATAATATAAGATAAGGACAGCATACAATGAATCGAGAACGCTTTGAAAAGCAGAAGGACTTCATCCTGGAAATTGACAAGGAAAAGGAAATCTACCGGCAGACCCATCTCACGGGGCATGGACGGCGCGAGGGGGATGCAGAGCATGCCTGGCACATGGCCATCATGGCGTATCTCCTCCGTGAGTACAGTAACGCTGATGTCGACATTGCCCATGTCATGATGATGTGCCTCATTCATGATATCGTCGAGATCGATGCGGGCGACACCTATGCCTATGATCCAGAGGGGCTGAAGACGCAGCGAGCACGAGAGGAAAAGGCCGCGGACCGTATATTCTCGATTCTGCCGGACGACCAGCGGGATGAGCTTCGTGTCCTTTTTGAAGAATTCGAGGCCTATGAGACGCCGGAAGCGAAGTTTGCCCGTGCAATGGATAATCTGCAGCCCCTTCTCCTCAATGCCTCAAATGACGGCGATGACTGGAAAGCACATGGTGTTTCCTTCGAAACCGTCTGGGGACGGCAGCAGAAGACGGCCCGCGGCGCCGAGGAGCTCGCGGCGTACAGCAGAGAAGTCATGGAGGATTTCGCTGACCGCGGAATCCTGAAGGATGACCGGAAGGATGAAGCATGCAGATGATCTGTAAAAAACTCAAGGACCGCCGAGGCCTGGCGGCAGTGAATTATATTCTCCTCGTGCTGATTGTGCTTATCCTCCTGATGTTCGTGGTGGATGGGTACCTCAAGCATCTCCAGGATATCGCGATGACCTACGACTGTGAGGAGGTCAATGAAGCCATCGCCTGTGCGAAGACGCAGTACCTGATGGATGGTGTGCCGGGGGAGACGGTGTACTACTACGATGCCGATACGAAGCAGGTGTATCCGCGGGATCACTTTCCGGAAAAGGACCGTGTGAAGCTGAAGGGCTATGGGCGTTCACTGGAATTTCAGAATCGAAAGGCACAGACCGGCGCGATTGGCGTGCCGAACCGTGGGGATGAACGCTATCGGACGGCCATCGGACGCCTCGACGATGGAACGACGACCACCAGCAACGATGTCACACATAATCGGACGTTTTTTGACAATATTCTTCAGAATGTGACGGGACTCGGCGATCCGGAGGGGGCACAGTTCCTCGCGATCAGCTTCGGTGCGGATGGACAGCTCTCGATGGTTCGTTGGCGCGGCCCGGTGCTCTACTACTATGACTGGACGATCATGTCCACGGAAGAGAAGGCTGCGCTCACCAGCGAGGAAAAGAAAATCATCGCAGAAGATGCACCGGAAGGCGAGACACTCTTCTGGAATTCGCAGTACTGAGCAAGGCCTGTTGTAGTGTCCAGAAGTGAGAAATCCTGAGGAAAACTGGAATTGAGGAAGTTGTGGAGATACGGAAACATCCCGAGTACGCTAATGGCGGTGGTGTAGATTATCGGGAACCTTGTGGAGATACGGAAACAGTGACATCGCCACGAAAATCAAGAGGCGAGTGTACTCTAAATATATACGATTTTGAAAAATGAGGTCCAGTATATAGAATTTACTTCGGAATGGCATGTTAACTATTTAACAATATATGTGCTGAAGCTATTCTGGAAATCGTATATATGAAAAATGGAGGATTTCGGGGAAAATCGATGAAATCCTATATACAGATCGTCCTTTTCAGAAATCGTATATACCCATGTCTTACTTTTAAGAAAAAAGCAGCTCATTTTATATATACGATTTCGAAAAATGCCATCGCGTATACACTTTTGGCGTTCAGAGCTCATTTTTGGCCGGAAAAACATAGATACGATTTCAGAATCAGGTGATTAGTATATATTTTGTTTGAATTTGAACAAAACAGTCGTATGGCAGGGGACTTTGCGGACTCAAGAAGGGAAGCTTCCTTGCTTCCTTTTCAAGCTGTCACCGGCATGCTATAATCGAGCCGATTTACAGCGAATGTACCTCGCATATGCGGACAGGTCGTTGGCAGGTGTGGCTGAAAATCGCAGATTTCCTATGAATCAAATGAAAGCAGGCGACCTCCTATGGCTCAAACAACCTTAACTCTGACTCTTTATATCCTCCTCTTCGCATTCCTTTTCGGTGCGGTGTTCGGAAGCTATATTGACTGCGTGGCCTGGCGGCTTGTGCATCAGGAGCCGGTCGCACGGGGGCGCTCGCACTGCGATGCCTGTGGACATCCACTAGGGGCTGGAGATCTCATCCCCATCATTTCTTACCTTCGTTCGAGGGGACACTGCCGCTACTGCGGCGCAAAAATCAGTCCAGAATCGAGCTTTGTAGAGCTTGCACTCGGACTCGGTTTCGCTGTCCTCGTCTATAAATACGATGTATCCTTTGTGGCACTTCGCTACCTTGGCCTTCTGGTGATCCTCATGGGCCTGAGCCTCGTCGATCAGAAAACCTATCTGATTCCGGACCGCTTTCATGTCGCCGGGATCCTCTGGTGGCTTTTCACGCTGCCGCTCATCGCGTATACGAAGGGACAGGGCCTCACGGCCGCGCTCTCAACGACAGGAGCGAAGCTCCCGCTCGGCAATGCACCTGGCCTTCAGGATGGACTCGGGAGAATCATCGCAACGTCGGCCTCTGCGCAGGCAACTGCCGCGATGTCGCAAGCCACCTCAGGTACAGCATTGTCCCTGCCGCCTGTCCAATGGATGCTGACAGACCTCCAGTGGGGACTCGTCAGCGCCCTCGGGATCGGGCTTTTTATGCTGCTTTTATCCCTCCTGTTCGAAAAGCTTACAGGAAAAGAAAGCCTCGGCGGCGGTGACATCAAGCTCTTCTTCATGATCGGTCTTTACCTTCGTCCAGGCGTGGCGCTCTTTAATCTCATACTCAGCTGCCTTGTCGGGCTCTTTTTTGCGCTCGGACTGAAGAAGGAGAAGCTCCCATTTGGTCCGTCGATTTCCCTTGCCACATTTTTTTCTATTTTATTTGGAAGTGAATTTGTCGCGTGGTATACTAGCCTCATATTCTAGCATCATGAAAGCTCGGAGTGGGCCCTTTAGTATAGGGCATGCAAAACCTCTCAGAGCGGAGGTGCCGAAAGAACAGCCCAGACACCTGCAGGCGCAGGACACCGAAAGCGTTCTGGAAGGTCATCTGGGGGACATCTTTAACATAGAAGCATTGAGGTATCAATGAAAATCAGTAAATTAATCGGTGTTGACATTGGCAACAACCGCATGAAGATTTCGTATATCGTAAAGGGTGAGCTGAAGGATGTGTTCGTGGATCCGCTCCCGGATAATATCGTAAAGGATGGCATGATCCAGTACTGGGACGCGATGGCAGACTTCCTGAAGGAAAGCCTGCAGGGACATGGCCTTCGTTGCCGCAATGTCGCGTTTACGGTTCCGTCCAGTGGCGTCTATATGCGGACGGTCGAGCTTCCACGCATGACCGTGAAGCAGCTCGCACTGAACCTGCCGTTTGAGTTCCATGACTATATCAGCGATGCGACGGAAAAGTACTATTATGATTATGCCGTACTTGAGGAGCGGGAGAAGAGCATGAAGCTGCTCGCCGTGGCCTGCAGTGAGGATCTGATCCATCGCTATCGTGCCCTTGCGAAGCGCGCGAAGCTGAATCCGGTGGGACTTCTGCCGGACGTGCTCGGCTTCCAGCGGATTCTTCACCGCTATGATACGCTCTTCAGCGTACCAGCTGAGAAGGACTATGCGATCCTCGACATGGGCGACCGAAGCTTTAAGCTTCATTTCTTCCGCCATGGTGTCTATGAGGTTACGCGTCCACTGGAGCCCGGTGCGAAACGCATCGGTGAGATTGCGGCAGAGGTCCGCGGTACCGATGCTCACATTGGCCAGCTCGCGGCAGAGGCCGATCAGGACGATATACTCGCCCATGAGAACATGCGCGCCCTCTATGAGAGCAGCGCCGTGCAGATCATGCGTGCGATGAACTTCTACAGCTACAGCAATACGAACAATACGATCGACACCCTGTACTACTGCGGCGGTGCCTCGAATTATCATGCACTGCTCGAGACCATTGAAAGCACGATGAATCTTCCAATGAAGCCGCTCACGGAGCTCATGCCCTACGTCGAGAAGGACCTCGTTCCGGAGCTTCTGCTGAGCCCGCAGAGCTACGGGCTCGCGCTGGATCCGGAGGCGAAGGTGCACCCACTGAGTGAGGAGGAGGTAGCAGCGTGGCAGGCTTAAAAGAACTTGGAAAGGTGCAAATCGGTCGGAGCAGTAAGTACCCGACAAAGAAAAGCATCAACCTGATGTATCGCGAGCACGACACGCAGGACCGCATCTTCACGATCGTGCTCTTCGGCATTTTCATGATTTTCCTCTATTTCTTCTCGCGCTATGGCGTTGCAGCCCAGCTCGCGCGTGCCGATGCCGCGGAGGCGAACTACACGCGGATGGAAGAGGAACTCAACAAGATGAAGGAGGCCAATGCACAGTACGCGGATGTGCGTGCGGACTATTCACACTATGGCAACGGCTATCTGAACAGCGATGAGCTGTCGCGGCAGGACCGTGTCACAATGCTGAATGTCATTGACGAACGCGTGCATGCGGCCGGAGGCATTCAGTCTATTCAGATTCAGAACAACATCGCGGTGATCACGGTCGGCGTGACCGATTCCCAGCGGATCCCGGACATTATCCTCTCACTGGAGGGCTCCGAGTACGTGAATTACGTGACCGCACAGACGGCGGCAACCGACGATGACGATTATCAGCTCTCGGCGGAGGGGACCCCGGTGGCACCGCTTTTCGTAACGGCGCAGCTGACGATCTATTTCCGTACTCCACAGGAGGTGCAGGATGCCGTGACCTCTGGACAGGTCGCCGCAGATGATCAGGCCCTCGATGCGGGGGAGTCGGGCAATGCAACCGGCGCCAATGCCTACATCCCGACGATCACGAATGAGCGTCCGGATATCGAGAAGGATCAGCCGGAGACGGCTGCGTCAAGTGCACCGTCGAGCAGTGCCGCTTCTTCTACGGTAGCATCCTCGAATACGAGCTCCGCGAACTCGGGCTCGAAGGCAAGTGCCGAGCAGGCCGCTGCGCAGCGTGCCGCACAGGAGGCGGCCCAGCGTCAGGCCGCGCAGGCTGCCCAGCAACAGCAGCAGGCCAGCGTACCGCAGACCGTGGCCGTACAGCAGCAGGCCGCGAACATTGACACACCGAATACCAATCCATTTACCGGTGGCGATATCACGATTCAGGGCGGAAGCCCATTAGGCTAGGGAGGACAGCATGTTAAACAGAGCTTTTACGAAACGAGAGAAGGTTCTTCTGCTCGCCCTGGTCATGATTCTACTGGGACTCGTGTATTACCGCTTCGTGCGGCTCCCGGTCCAGGATCGGATCGCCGCCGCGGATACGACGCTCCTCGAGCAGCAGATGAGTGCAGAACAGCAGAAGGCCAGCATCATCAAACAGATGCAGGAGGACATTGAGGCTGGAAAGAAGGATGTGACGGGCATCGTTGCCTCCTATGATAACCTGAAGGCAGAGTCCGCCGCGCTCAATACCATCTTTTCGGAGGCGACGAGCTTTAACTTCAGCTTTGAGCAGCCGGTTGCGACGGATGACGCCGTACGCCGAACCATCAACATCAGCTTTACCGCGACGAACTATCAGATCGCGCGTCGCATCATTCAGCAGGTGCATGACTGCGCGTACCGCTGTCTCATTACGGACATCAGCGTGAGCGCCGACGAAAACGGCGGTGCCGAGGCTGGAGACAAGATGTCCCAGTACCCGAACCTCGCCAATGCCACGATCAGTGGCAGCATGAGCGTCACCTTCTACGAGACACTGAATGGAGCCACCACGACGAACGGCCTCACCACAAGCGATGGCTCCGCCGTGCAGTCGAGTGGCGGACTGGCAAGCTCCTCCCTTGATCTTGCACAGAGCGACCTTGAGACGATGGCCGAATCCCTGGCGGGCAATGCAGCCGATCAGATCGCATCCGCCGCAGGCTACTAAAGCCTTTGGGGATAAAGTGTGGATTGCCGGAAGGCTTTCAACACCAGGATCGTTAAGGATGAAGTGTGGATGATCTGATGGCTGGCAACATATGCATAGGATTCGAAAATGAACGAAGAGAAGCTTCTCCCACCAAGAAGCGGAGAGGCCCCTCAATCAGGATGTAGCAGAAGGAAAGGAGTGCCGATGAGTGAAGTGCAGCAGAAATTGAAAGATCGAAGCGGCGCAACCCTCACCGTGGCGCTCCTTTTCTTTATCATGTGCGCCGCCGC
>ERZ808246.1610-NODE-1610-length-16008-cov-3.265718_pt1 | contig 16008 bp, 14 predicted proteins | sample MGYA00521083_ERZ808246 | MGnify/ENA primary metagenome ERZ808246 (study PRJEB31516, sample SAMN03275577) | gut metagenome | biome: mammalia-associated habitat; material: feces | host: Papio cynocephalus | place: Kenya | collected 2012-07-07 ...
TGACCGTGGACAAAAGCACCCTTGTGCCGGACGAGAGCCTGACCATCGACGAGGGCGCAGTTGCCCCGTGGAAGAGCCTGATGTGGTCGCTGATGACTGACATCTGCCGGGAGATGGGTGTGCGGACGGATGTGCCCTTCCGCGATCTGACCGACCAGGAAAAGGATATCGTGTTCCACGGTCCGGCGGAGAAAAAGCACATTTTCTATCACAATAAGAATACCAGTCAGGCCGGAGATCTGGACTTTACCTATTTCAATGCCGTTTACACTGTAGAAAACGCCCTTTCCAAGGTCAAGGATGAAAAGGGTATGAAGCGGGTGGAAAAGTTTTTGAAAGAGGATGTCTGCCCGGATTGCCATGGCACACGGTTATCCGCCGCCGCCCGCGCCCCAAAGCTGCGGGAAATTTCTCTGGACGAAGCCTGCACAATGACGCTCTCTGAGCTGATGGATTGGGTGCGGGGCGTTCCCGGCAGTCTGCCGGAGGAAATGCGCCCCATGGCAGAGAGCATTTGTGAGGCGTTCCAGAGTACCGCCAGGCGGCTGATGGATTTAGGACTTGGTTACCTGACCCTGGACCGCTCGGCGTCCACACTCTCCACCGGTGAGCGACAGCGGATGCAGCTTGCGCGCGCTGTCCGCAATCGCACAACCGGTGTTCTCTATGTGCTGGATGAGCCGTCCATCGGTCTGCATCCGTCGAACATCGTGGGGCTTACCGGCGTGATGCACGACCTGGTCGCCGACGGCAACTCCGTCATTCTGGTCGATCATGACACGCAGATTCTGAAGGAGGCCGACTGGATCATTGAGATGGGGCCGGAGGCGGGAGCAAAGGGCGGTCATGTCATTGCGGAAGGTACGATCCCTGCCGTGACAGGCAACCCGGAATCACAGATCGGTCCGTTCCTGTCAGGAAAGGCAGAAACCAAGCTGCGCACTTGCACCGCACAAGAAAACCTGTTTACAAACGGTACGATCCATCTGTCCACTTCCGGGATTCACACGGTCAAGCCGCTCGAGGTCGATATTCCGAAGGGGCGCTTGACGGTCGTAACAGGCGTGTCCGGCTCCGGCAAGACCACCCTGATACTGGAAAGCCTGACCCCCGCGCTGGAAGCAAAGATCGGCGGCGGTGCCCTGCCCGCGCATATCCGTGGAGTTGAGGCCGAGGGCATTGCCCATGTCAAGCTCATTGACGCAACACCCATCGGCATCAATGTCCGTTCCACGGTGGCGACCTATGCGGGTATTCATGACGAGCTGCGCAAGCTTTATGCAAAATCGTCGGACGCAAAGGATAAGGGCTATAAGGCGAGCGATTTTTCCTACAATACAGGCTCGCTTCGCTGCCACAGCTGTGATGGAACGGGTGTGGTCAGTCTTGATGTGCAGTTCCTGCCGGATGTGAACATTCCATGTCCAGATTGCAGAGGTTCCCGCTATGCCCGCGACGCCTATGCTGTGAGGCTGACCAACAAAGCGGGGGCATCCGCGTCCCTGCCAGAGCTGATGGATATGGACGTGAACACCGCCATTGATTTCTGTAAGGACATGAAAGCCGTCAGCCAGCGGCTGAATATTCTGAAACAGCTCGGTCTTGGTTATCTCACGCTCGGCGAGGAAACGCCCAGCCTCTCCGGCGGCGAGGCGCAGCGCCTGAAGCTGGCCAGCGAGATCGGAAAAACGCAGACAGATTCCGTTTTCGTTTTTGACGAGCCATCCATCGGGCTTCACCCTTTGGATGTGCGGGTGCTGCTGGGCGTCTTTCAGGCGCTTTTGGACAATGGTGCAACGGTCATCGTCATTGAGCATGACCTCGACGTTATCCGAAATGCCGACTATGTCATCGACATGGGGCCGGGCGGCGGAGAAGCCGGCGGCAGGATCATTGCCAGGGGGACGCCGCAGGAGATCAGTGAAAACAAGGACAGCATTACCGGCAGATACTTATGATAACGTCAAACGCCAGAGAAGAGTTATTGCAGAATGAATCGGGAAGATTACAGAACATCCTGATGAGTGATGAAAGATTCTGTGCAGTGAACAGAGCGAAACAGCGAAAATCCTGGAGAAGTAGTTTTGTGGTGCATTATCAACAAAAACAAAGTAAAATATATCTGTTAAATATCGAAAAACACAATATATTGGATGGAATTTGACAAAAATCGGAACAGCAGCAAAGAAAGTCGGGAAAACAATGTATGCACGCCTCGATATGACGTTAAGCGCAGATAAAGACCTGTCCTTTCAGATGCCTTCTTCCTTTCACGGGGCGCTGATGGAACAGTTGGAGCCGGAATATGCAGCGGAACTGCACAGCTCGCAGCTTCATCCCTATACGCAGCACCTGGAACGAAAAGAAGATGAGTGGCATTGGGTTGTGACAGCGTTGAATGAAAGAGCCTGTCAGGAGATCATTGAGAAAAAGCTGTTAAAGCTTCAGGAGTTCAAACTGAACAAGCATCAGATTGATCTGAAGATTATGGATCGAAGGTACACGGAGCTGTCGAAGAGAGAACTGGCCTTCAACTTCTATCAGAACAGTCAGAGCCCGTACATTTCTTTGCGATTTCTGACACCGACGGCGTTTAAGTATCAGGGAAGATATATCAATTATCCGGAGCTTTCCTATCTGTATAGCAATTTGATGAACAAGTATGATGCTGCAGACGATGAGGAATCCATGCAGGATGAAGATACGCTGGAGCAGCTGATCCGGAATACTTCGATTAGCCGATATGACCTGCACAGCATTGCCTTTAGCATGGAAGGAATTCGCATCCCGGCATTTCTGGGGACAATGACGCTGCGGATCCATGGGACACAGACGATGTGTAACTTCGCAAATATGCTGTTCCAATTCAGCGAGTATTCCGGAATCGGAATAAAGACGGCGCTGGGAATGGGAGCAGTCAGATATTGCGATTCAGGCCAATTCTTAAAAAATTAAAGCAAATCTCGTTTATCCAAATTGATGGAAGATGTTCCCTCTGTTGATTTTTAAATAGAACCATTTGTATGAATAAACAATTCAAATATTCTGAGAAAGGGGCGTGTTTTGTTCATCAATGTATCAAATCATCCATCCGCGAATTGGAACGAAGAACAATATCGGGCAGCCAGTCAGGATGGTCAGGTGATTGATCTGATGTTTCCTAAGATTGATCCATGCGCAGGCAGAGACGAAATCATTGAGCTTGCGCAGGAATATTACTCACAGATTTCAAAAATTACTCAGTTGCAGGACATTCCAACATCAGAAGTTACTGTGATGGTATCTGGAGAGTTTACATTCACATATCACCTTGTTAAGCGGCTTCTGGAGAGTGGATATCGTGTTGTATCTGCATGTACGAGGCGCGACGCATCTGAAAAAATCATGCCGGATGGAAGCGTGATAAAAACGGCTAAATTTGGGTTTGTGCAGTTCAGAGAATATTAATTTAATTATAAATGGGAGAGATGACATGATTACAAGCAGTGGAGTGGTAACAGATAAAGGACAAATTAAAAATTTCCTGATTCTCGGTTTGAGCAGAAAGCCAAAGGAATGGAATAAAAATGTGCAACAAACGGATCGTTATCAATCTCCGGATGAGGATGGAACTCCGATCATAACAGGCGGTTATCAGTTAGAGCCGGTTCCGCAATACCTGGCTTTTACCGTCGGACTCGACAGAGTGCTTATGATCGAAACGGAGGATACGCGGGATATTGAGGACTACTTCAAGGCGCGTCTCCACAATATGCCCAATTTGCACGAAAGATTAACAATTGATGAATATCGCCTTGCAGGCCCGGATACAACCACACTGGCTGAGATAGATGAGATTATTAATCACATCAAGGAATATGTAAACGAGAATGATGCGGTTACGATCTATTTGGACCTTCATGGAGGGATCAGAATTAACGCTGAAATCATGAACATGATTTTTTCGCTTCTGCCGATGGAACATCTCAATCATAAAGCTCCCATTCATATTGATCCCGATAATATTTATTCTGTCGTTTATTCTGAAAAAAATTCGGATAGCAACAAGATTATTAAGGCAGGCGAGCCCTATCAGCTTCTGGACCTTGTTGCAGGCGTTCACGAATTCGTGGAGTATGGAAGAACAAAATCTCTGACTGCCTACGCGGAACATCATGAGGAGCTGAAGCCATTGGTAAAGGCTATGGACAAGATCTCGGATGCTCTGGCAATGGCCAACAATGATGCTTTTGAACAGGGACTCCAAGATCTTAGAAAGCAGATGGAAAGACAAGGGGATAAGCATAGCGCAATAAATACGTCGGACATTTTGTTCCGATTAATCAATCAGGAATACGGCAATATTATTAAACCTGAGGCAAATTTGCTCGATAAGATTCGCTGGTGCAAGGATAAAAAGTTCTATCAACTGGCAATCACAATGTGCGAATCACAAGTCCCCTGGTATCTGGCAGTGAAGAAAGAAAAGCAGGAAAAGGGAGAGGTTTTTGATTTCTCTGATGCGATTAAAAGCGAATTTGGACAGGATCCCAATACAAATGGGAAGATGGATGATAAAGATCGTTTTCTGAAGATATTTAATTTATTCGTGTCCAGATATTGGAAGCCGATTGAGAAGGATGGAAAGATATTTTATCAAATGAAAAACAAAAACAATGTGCCACTCTATTGTCTTGTAGGTGACAAGAATACGAAGGCTATTGTTCACAGATTTTTGACGCTACACAAAAATATCAAGGCAACACGTAATAAGGCAAATCATCTGGGATCTTTTGAAAACGATAGGAATAACATAACAATATACAGAACGGCCAACGCATTGGATAAGGCAATCAATGAATATCTGGAAACAGTCAAATGTCTACGGAAAGCCGGAATAACATTTAAACTGGAGAGATCGAATCGCACTATTTCTTAAGACTCTTTTTTTGAACTCGGAAACTCCTGAACAATGCCGGTTAAATATCTCTGTAGGGGGAACATAACAGCATGAAGAATGATTACGTATTAGCAATGTACGATGTCCGCGGAAAGCAGCAATTCATTTATCGCAGTGAACATCTTAAAGAGATCATTGGCGGATCGGCAATCATTCGCGATGTCTTTGATGATTATCTCTATGATGCTGCAAAGGAGGTCAGGAACAAAACCTTTGGAGTAACCAGTGGAGAAGCAATTTATCGTTATGTTTCATCAGGCTCAGAACAAATCGAGAAGTTTTCATTCAAGGCATTTGAACAACGAATGCAGACTCCTCAATACATAGGGGAAGTAATTTATAACGGCGGTGGAAATTTCTTCATTCTTTACAAAAGCGGGCAAATCTGCAGGGATGTAACAGCGGTCTTTACCAGGAGTGTTCTGCAGAATATCGGAGCCCTGAAAGTGATCTGTACTTATATTTCTGATATTCATCCGGACAATTACAAGGAGGATGTGAAATGCCTGTATCAGAAGCATCGTTACACGGAAAATCAGGAGGCTCCGACGGCTCCCTATGGTACGCTTCCTATCGTACAGACAGATTATCTGACTTCTATGCCGCTTACCAATTACTGTCGGACGGTTGGCAGCAAACCTCTGACTGCGGTTACCAAGGAAACATTTGCCAAGTATCGGAAATACGACGAAATTCGGGAACGTGAGTATTGCAGACCGGCTGATCAGAGAACGGTTCCGGATGAGAAAATTCTGGACAACCTTGTTACCAGAAAAGGTGAGGAGAGCCTCCTTGCGGTCATTTATATGGATGGAAATAATATGGGGGCCAAGGTTGCAGAATATAACAGGGACCGGAAAACATACGACGAGTGCATTAACAGTCTGCGGAAGTTTTCCAGTGAAATCCAAAAAACATTCATTGACGACCGCAAACCTGATATTGATGCGGCGATTCGCAGCTATTCGGACAAATCAGACAAAGAAGGGGTTTTACGCCTTGTAGTCGGTTCTGGTGATGAAATTACAATTATTACAAACGCAAGAGTTGCTCTGCAGGTGGCAAAAGCCTATCTCAAAGCATTGCCTGCAGATATGAGCTCCTGTGCGGGAATTTCCATATTTCATAGTCATACACCGTTTGCAGATGCATATCGCATTGCCGAAGAATGTTGTGAGAGCGGAAAGCAATATATGAAGAAAAGAGCCGCAGAGGAATTGGATCCTGCGGCTGGTAAGGCATGGCAGAACGCATGCATGCTCGACTTCCATTACAATCAAGGCGTCATAGGTGTGTCGCTGGAAGAAATTCGTACTGCTGAAGAGACGGCAGATCTTGCTATTCCATGGATTATAAATGGTGCGAAGGCGGATTCACGGGATGTTACCTGTGAGGACGTTCTTCAGATGCAGAAAATTTTACTCCAGTTCGGCCGAAGCAATGTCAAGGGACTTTTGCAGGCAGCAAGAGAGAGCAGAGGTGCACTCACCATGGAGGTCCGTCGCATATGTGCCCACATGGATCAGAGTAAAGCGGATGCAATGAAGGAATACCACGCGTTTCTGTATGAAGGTGACAGCATAAGTGGCAAGGTTCAGAATCTGATGATCCGTATGATTCCGGTCTATGACATCTGGTTTGGGAAGGAGGAGCGCAATGAATAAAAAGGCAACGGTCAGAATTACATTGCAATCGGATCTCTGTGTTGGCTCCGGGTATTCTTATGCCGGTGTAATTGACAGCGATGTTACGGCAGACCGTTATGGAATTCCGTATATTCCTGCGCGGCGTCTCAAAGGCTGCATGCGAGAAGCTGCAGAAATGATTTCTGCTGTCTTGCAATCTGATGCAATCAGCGAACTGTTTGGCAAACGCGGTCAGAAGGTGCCGGGGAAGCTATGCATGGAAAATGCCCGAATCAGAAATTATTCGGCGATTGTGGCAGCCATGGAGCGTTCTGATTTTTTAAAAAATTATAACAGGGAGTGCGTTCTTCAGCAGTTTACCTCCGTTCGTGCGCAGACAAGAATGGATGAGAACGGAATAGCCATGGATAACACACTCCGATTCATCCGTGTTGTCAACCAGATTTCCCCGCTGAACACAACGAATCAGTCAGAGAACCTTGTGTTTTATGCGGAAGTGATCTATCCGGAAGAGTATGAAAATGATCTCGCAATGATCGCCAAGGCAACAAGATCCATTGGCATCAATCGCAATCGGGGACTTGGAAACATCTGCTGCGAATTGGATGTGTCAGGCGCAAAAGTTGTGAGTACGGCAAAGGTGTCTGTTCGTGAGGAAACGGCACCCGTAGAAATCCGATATACTCTGTTGAATGAGTCACCGCTTATGATCAATCAGAGTAGTGACAACGTATCTGAAACCTATATTCCCGGCCGGAGAATTCTTGGCGCTCTGGCAGAAAAGTATCTCTCCATCAGAGGAAACTCCGCAGAAGACACAACGTTTCGTGATCTGTTCCTGAACGGAGAGGTCACGCAGTTTTTGAATGCATACATTATGAATGCACATGGAGAGCGCTGTATTCCTGTGCCGGGCTACATTAACCGGCTGAAGAAAAGCGGGAAACTTGTAAATTTCGAACGTATTCATGAGGCGGAAGAAAGTGGGGCTTACAGTGTAACGGGAGGAAATCAGCCTAAAAAACTGTCCGGAAAGTATTGTACAATCAGCCGGGATGAGGCGCATGAGGTTTGCATTCAGGAGACCGGGCGGCAGCTGACCTACCATCACAGACATCAGCATGGTGATAACGATGTGCAGCTTTATTCACATCTGGAAATTACAGAAGGGCAGCGATTTGCCGGTGTGATTCGTACATCTGCCGCATATCAGGAGCTGGTAATAAGTTTGTTGGAGCAGGGATTTCGGATCGGAAAATCGCGCAGTGCCGAGTATGGAAAATGTACGATTTGTGACATTGCAAGCAGGGAAGCAGTCCAGAACATTCTTGATGTTAAAGCGGAAGATGACATACTGGTATCGCTCAGCGCCCCTGCAGTATTCACCCTGGCTGGTCAGGAAACCGTCCAATATGAGCAGGTATACAACCTTCTTGCAAAGGATATTGGCATCGAAGGAAAGGTCGGCCCTGCGCATAGAAATCCGGATGGCACAAACCCGTTTGGCATTATTGATTCCAAACTGATTCATGGATATCAGTCCATTTGGAATCTGCACCGCACACCAGTGGCGGCGGTCTCGGAAGGCAGTGTATTTGTCTATCATATGGAACGGGATGCTCAGATCAATCGCCATGCAATGGTTGGCAGTATGCAGCTTGAAGGGTATGGAGAGATTCATGTTGAAAAAATGTCAGATCTCCCGTACCACATGAAAGAGCATGCGATTGTTACGGATGACATGGCCAATCAGGAGGTTCCGCAGGAACTTCGAACGCTGAAAGAACGGATAGAACGTAAGCGACATCTCGAAAGCAGAATGAATTCCATTCGTGAATCACGGGTCCAGAGTATTCTTCATCCCATCTCGGCATCGGCGCTTGGAAGAATCACGCTCATGTTACGTGAAGCGCGGGAATACAGCCAGGTTCCAGAGAAGCAGTATGAAAATTATAAAAAGCGGATAGAGTCGATTAAAACAGATCGCGTTAAGAGACAGGCACTGAAATATGCACAGGCCTGTGATCCTGGGAAACTGGGAGAATTTGCTGACCAGTGGAGCACAATTGCACTGGAAGGCTTGATTTGCCAGAAATATTTGAAAAAGCAGGAAGGGGTGCAGATATGAGAGTATTGAAAAAAAGATATCTCAAAATGAATATTCGAATTGCCTCTTCCTTGTCGATTGGCAGTGGAGAGAACGAAAATACGGATCACGATGTTCTGGTGAACACGGAGGGACTTCCATATATTCCGGGGTCTGCTGTTGCCGGTGTGACAAGGCATGCTCTTGCTGAAGCAGCACTTCTGGATGAGGCTCAGGATAAAATATTGTTTGGCAATGTTGTCATTAATAGGGTGGCATGCAGCGATGATACGGAGTATGCATCAGAGAGTCAGATTGTGACCTATGATGTGCAGCTTAAGGCATCTGACGGAGAACAGCTCCTTGTCACAAGCAGGGATATGGTAGCACTTGATCCATTCAAGACATCAATTACCGGTGGGAAATTTGATATGGAAGTTCTTGAGCCGGGGGCCACGGGGGTTGTTATTATCGAACAGAATCAGACTGCCGAAACAGAGATCGATCCTTTGATTGAGATTGCACGGGTGTGGTGCTCCGGCAGGGTCCGGTTTGGAGCCAAGACCAGCAGAGGCTATGGTGCAGTGGAAGTCATGGATTTCTATGTAGCCTCGTTTGATTTTTCCAAAGAAGGGGAAATACGGCAGTGGCTCGCTTTTTCTCCAAGAGATACACAAAACGTGCACTGGAAACATCTAGTAGATGTAAAGGATGTCCTCAATAATGAAGTGCGCCTCGTTCTTGATTTGCAGCAGGTCGGTGGTATTTCAATACGAAAATATACGACGGGGGTATGTGAGAAGGGAACCTTGCCGGACTATGAGCAAATGACTTATGCCAATGGAGATCCTGTAATTCCAGGGACATCCTGGGCGGGTACATTTCGCCATGCTATTGAAGGCATGATTGGCAGGGATGAGACGCAGAAATATTTCGGTATGATTGAAAACGGACATAAGACCAGAGCGGAGATCTGTTTCTCAGAGAGCCGGATTACAGGAGGACAGAGCAAGCAATTTACACGCGGCGCGATCAATCGGTTTACAGGCGGCGCGGCAAATAAAGCCCTTTATACCGAGAAAACCTATTATCATGGTCATACACAGCTTACTATTGTGCTGCGCAGGAATCATGCAGAAAACCAGACAAAATTTCAAAATGCGCTGGCTGCTGCGTTAGTCGATCTAAATGAAGGATTCCTGTCAGTCGGCGGTGAAACTTCCATTGGCAGAGGGCTGTTCACCATTACTGCGCTGAACGGAGAGAAAGCAGCCGATCATGCTGCAGGTCTATTTGCACAGATCCGCAAGGTATTCATGGAGGAGGGACAGGCATGAATCATCTTAGAGAATTGCAGGATTGCGTTCAGGATATGACCGGTGATGTGTTTTATTCTGCAGAGCAGACAGATCGGTATGATGTTGGATACTGGAATGTAGATGCGCTTGGCAGAATTAAAGAAGAGAATCTGCTTTCTCTTCGTGTTTTTAATGAAGATAAGGAGGTACGTCTTTCTCGCTCGGATATTGGTCAGACGTTCGCACTGCGTGTTATTGATGATCGCAGTGATTGCCATGATCATTATGATGAATGGCAGCTTCTCGACAAGGATGATAAAAGGTCAATGGGCACACATTTTATGGCAACTGGCGGCGGTTCTTATGAATTTCCGCTGACAGGGCTGAGGCATCCGGCTGTGCTGATTCGGTACTATTTGGAGAGTAAGACAAGCGATGGAGAGACGGGACTGACCTATGTCTGTGATTGGAGATGTGTGACGTTCGGAGAGATGGGGGAATAGGGCGATATGGCTGGACGATTCAACAACAATTATAAATTCGGTGGCTATGACAGCAGAAGAAAAGAAAGCACTTCTAACAAGTATAGTAGGAATATGAAGGCAGGATTTGTGAATCCATATAATTTTGTCCCGACGGATGCTCCCAAGCGCTTTATTGATGCAGAGGCAGCCGCCAAAGACAAACATACAGGGGTGTTTTCCTGCCGTCTGATTACAAGAACGCCGCTTTCCATTCCTGACACAGCCGAACAATCTGGTGACAATGCGCCATATCCATTTCTTACAGTTGATGGAAATAAGATCATACCAGGAAGCAGTCTCCGCGGTGTAATTCGAAGTATTTATGAGACGGTAACCAATTCCTGCATGACCACAGTTGAGGAGAATGACGTCATTAATGCGCGTGCAGACCCTAAAAGCGCCTTCCAGCCTTCACTCTTGATAAGAGAAAATGAAGAATGGAATTTATATTCTGCACAACGTACTCCGCTGGTTGTCAGGGAGGGGACTGTTACAAACGGGACCATCCACGTCCAGGGAAAAGATTATCACTGGGGAGATCCGGTTCTGATTGACGATGGTAATAAGAAAAGGTATCCAAGTGATCTTCGTCCTTATGCACCAGAAAATTTGAAACCGGGATATAAAAAGGGCTATTTGTTTCTCGGAGAGGCTTTTGGGAACAAACATGCAGAAGGTATCTTTTTTAAAGAAAACAAAATAAACGGTAACTCCTCGGAATATATCGCAAGACTGGATGAGGTTTATGCTGCTTACAACGACAGCTCCATTAATCGCAATCTTTACACAAACGCAAATGGAAAAAAGAACATCAAAGCGCACTATGGATATCAGGGATATGAGTATGCCAAGAAAAAAGGAGTTATCCCGATCTGGTATCAGATAACCGCAGAAGGCAAAATCCATCTTTCGTTCGCGGCCATTGGACGGATGGTTTATGATAATTCTCTTTCGGATATCGATAACGTTGGAAAGCCATGCAGAAACAGAAACAACCTGTGCAAGGCATGTGCTTTGTTTGGCATGATTGGTGAGAAAAGCCTTGGCAGCAAAGTTCGTTTCACTGATGGAATATGTGTATTGGATTCCGGAACAGTGGACAACGTTCTGCTCAAAGAGCTTGGATCACCGAAACCGTCCTATCTTCCTTTCTATACAGAAGAGGGAAAGGATTACGATCAGCATGGGATAAGGATTCGTGGAAGGAAGTTCTATTGGCATAATCCTAAAGCTGCATCCGATGAGAATGTGTACAAAGGAGATCCTAAAGGAGATACATCGAGAAGCTCAAGTGTCGAGCTGCAGAATTCCGGAGCGGAGTATACATTTAAGGTTTATTATGACAAGGTTACAGAACAGCAGCGCAACGAACTTGCATGGGCACTGACGCTCGGCGATAATGATAAGGATGGAAAACACTGTATCAAAATCGGACATAGTAAACCACTCGGATTGGGAAGCGCCAAAATTGTTATAGAGGATGCGATAGAGCGAAATATAAATGTTGAAGAGGGAACGTATGATGAGACAGCTGTTGCATTAGTTCCTGCAATCGCAGCTGGTGAGAATGCGGTTTGCACCAATATTGGCTACAGAGAACTGATGAGGATTACAGACTATACGGCAATCGCGAACCTGCCCATTGAGTATCCTTATATTGATAATAGCAAAGATCCAATGGATCAGATTGCGGCCAGAAATCCTAATGCAGTAGCAAGCCATCAGTGGTTCAACAGGAATAAGTCGGACTGCGGACTTCTGCCGCATATTTCAGAACCGCAGGAATTGCATCCGTATCATTATGATCCAAACGCTAACGGAAACAGAGAATCAAATGGATACGGGAGCAGGGGAAGTTCGGGCAATTCGTCATATAGCGGTGGAAGCTTCCATGGAAGAAGTAAAAGTTTTAGCGTTCCTGCAACATATAGGCCAATTAAACCGCACAGCAAGCCAGGAAAGTGATACGGGTGGTTTTATGCCGTAAAACTACTTCCAAATATTCAGTGAAGCTCTTGCCCTGGTACCAAGATTGGCCGTACAATTCTATTGATGTAGAAATGGACAAATTAAGGTGATTTTATGATTTTGCGCCGCGCCTTGATTTTACAGGCTTTTTTCATAAAGAATGCACGCAAAATGAGAACCCCGAAGGGGAAAAATTTTTTGCGCCGCAAACTAGCTCAGAGAGACAGTAAAAATAGGCGTTTCCAGACACAGGATTGAGGAAGACATGATCCCCGAAGGGGACGGAAACGCGCTGACCGTTTGCGCAAGGTAATACCTAACCCATTGAGGAAGACATGATCCCCGAAGGGGACGGAAACATCATGGCGGCATGATTGACGAACAAGAATGGTAAGAATTGAGGAAGACATGATCCCCGAAGGGGACGGAAACTTCGGGTTCTTCGATCAGACATTCGCCCTGTGTTATTGAGGAAGACATGATCCCCGAAGGGGACGGAAACCCCGTAAAGCGTGTTACAGGAAGAAAACGGGAAATAATTGAGGAAGACATGATCCCCGAAGGGGACGGAAACTAGCTTGTGCGGCGCACTGCTCACGGCATGCTGCATTGAGGAAGACATGATCCCCGAAGGGGACGGAAACACAGAATCTTCTGCGCGGCAAAGAGCCGGCATCATTGAGGAAGACATGATCCCCGAAGGGGACGGAAACAAACGAGGGCTATATCTTTCAACACTGTGTTTCCTTCCATTGAGGAAGACATGATCCCCGAAGGGGACGGAAACCTGGATGAACTTCCAATCATCCAGAAGAGACTTAACAACATTGAGGAAGACATGATCCCCGAAGGGGACGGAAACAGGGATGCAACAAGCCGTTCCGCCGCGGCTTCCTTGAATTGAGGAAGACATGATCCCCGAAGGGGACGGAAACTTCGGTGTTGTCCTTTGCCTTGCGCAGCTTTTCCAACACCATTGAGGAAGACATGATCCCCGAAGGGGACGGAAACGTTGTTGTCTGTGCACCCTCAGCCATCGCAAGAACCTCATTGAGGAAGACATGATCCCCGAAGGGGACGGAAACACTTACCAAATTCACTCCATACATCTTACTCATAATATTGAGGAAGACATGATCCCCGAAGGGGACGGAAACGCCTTTAACATTTTCTCTGTCCCCCATGCAAGGAGGATTGAGGAAGACATGATCCCCGAAGGGGACGGAAACCGTAGCCGCCATTGACCGAATGCCGATACTCCATGTAATTGAGGAAGACATGATCCCCGAAGGGGACGGAAACCCATTTTCTGATGCACAGCATCCAGAATGTACTCATTGAGGAATAGATGGTCCCCGAAGGGGACGGAAACATGCGAGAAGAATAGATACTACTTTCGACTTTGAATTGAGGAATAGATGGTCCCCGAAGGGGACGGAAACGGGGAAAAAGCTTCATGAAGAAAGAGCATTCATATTCCTCGGAAGAAAGAAGGACAATTGAATTATCAAGAAGACTTGATAAACATGATCCAGATGCAATTCTTGAAGCGTTGCAAGCGGGAAGCTATTTTTGCAAAGTAAAGGCAATGATTACGTGCGCTAAATACAATATAAAAAGCGATGAAATCACTGAAGCGATAAAGCAGTTAAAAGGTATCGAAGCTGTAATACTTGGAAGTACAGTCGGAGAGTATGCGGAGGCAACATTGCATGTATTGGAAGTCGAAAAATACAATGGCAATAATTCATTTGTGTTAGACCTGATCGACGCTGGAGTATAATATGGCTGGCAACGCAAAATTGAAATAAAAGTTGATAGAGGAGAGCAGCAGGAATCAGCAACAGATTTTTCGAACCTGATAAAGAATGAGAGGAAGAGGTATGAGTTATCTGTATGTTTGTGAACAAGGTTCCACAGTAGGGATAGAAGATCATCGTTTTCTGGTTCGCTGCAAAGATGGAATGGTCAAGAGCATTCCGGTGGAAACACTGGAAGCAATGGAAATCTTTGGACGTGTTCAGCTGACAACTCCGTGTATTACAGAATGCCTGAAACGCGGCGTTCAGATTGTTTTCTATTCAGCGAGCGGAGCGTATTTTGGCCGATTGGTTTCGACCAATCATATCAATGTGGAGAGGCAGCGAGTGCAGGCGGCGCTGACGGAAGAATTCTGTACAGAGATTTCCCGGAAGATTCTCCGTGCGAAAATCAGAAATCAGGTTGTGATTCTCCGGCGTTATGCGAGAAATTCTGCGTATTCTGTTGAGAATAGTGTGGACCAAATGCTGCGGCTGAGTGGGAAGTTAGATTCTTGTTCACAGACGGAAGAGCTCATGGGCTATGAGGGAGCTGCTGCCAGAGTATATTTCTCTGCACTGGGCGAACTGATAGATCCTGATTTTCATTTCACAGGCCGCAACCGAAGACCGCCGATGGATCCGTTTAATTCGTTGATCAGCCTTGGCTATTCTGTGATTTTGAATGAAATCTATGGGAAGCTAGAGTCCAAAGGTTTGAATCCGTATTTTGGAATCATGCATAAGGATCGGGAAAAGCATCCGACGCTTGCCAGTGATTTGATGGAAGAATGGAGAGCTGTTCTTGCAGATTCACTGGCCATGAGTGTTCTGAATGGACATGAACTGAATCAGGAGGATTTTTACCGGGATCCGGAAACAGGTGGCGTTTTGCTTGGTAAAACTGGATTTAAAACATTTATTGGAAAACTGGAGCATAAGCTGCGTACAGATAATCGATATTTGAATTATATTGATTATAGCGTCAGCTTTCGGAGAGCCATGGATCTTCAAATGAACCAGTTCTGCAAGGCTATTGAGAACAACGATCCGGATCAGTATTCTCCGGTTATTATTCGGTGACGCATATGGAAAACTACTATTGGAATACAGCAGAGAATACGGGATCAAAGAAGTTATTTGTTCTGATTATTTATGACATCGTCAGCAACAAACGAAGGGCGAAATTTGCCAGGGCCATGAATGGATATGGATTTCGGGTTCAGAAATCTGCCTTTGAGGCCTTGATAGAAGAAAACTTGTTTATAAAACTTCAAAAGGAGATTCCGTTGCTGATTGATCCAGAGGAGGACAGTGTACGAATTTACCGCATGACTGGGTACGGGAAGTCAAACTGTTTGGCGTTAATGATAAAATAGAAGCGGAGGATTTGATTATCGTATGAGTAAAATATTGTTTTCACCAGTAGGCGGGACAGATCCGATTTCAGAGAACAATCTGCATGACGGTTCCCTTCTTCATATTTGCCGTTGCTATAAACCAGACAAGGTTTATTTGTATATGTCGAAGGAAATTTTAAAGCACCATGAAGAAGATGATCGGTATTTGTATTGCCTGCGTAAGTTGGATGAACTGTAGGGGAGAGAAACCGAGTGCCATGTGATCGCCAGGCCGGATATGGAAAACGTTCAGGATTTCGATGTCTTTTACCGGGATTTTCGAGCAGAAATTTGCGTTGGAGTAAAGATTTTGTCAGTTGAATAATAAAAGGGTGTTAGTCCCTTGGT
>ERZ808246.1614-NODE-1614-length-15978-cov-3.496954_pt1 | contig 15978 bp, 16 predicted proteins | sample MGYA00521083_ERZ808246 | MGnify/ENA primary metagenome ERZ808246 (study PRJEB31516, sample SAMN03275577) | gut metagenome | biome: mammalia-associated habitat; material: feces | host: Papio cynocephalus | place: Kenya | collected 2012-07-07 ...
GTGGAGAAAAGAAGCATACCGGCTTGTTCGTGAATATGGCAGGGAACTGTTGAACCAGGCTGGTCCGCAGGCAATGATCGGACATTCTTTTAAAGATGAGAAGGATAAGAATAAGGATATCTATTGGACTTCCTTTGATGCGTGGAATATTTTTAATGCACAGCTTTTGAAGTGTTACGAGTTAAAAGGCAGGATCGGAACAGAGAAAGGAGGAATCGCATGAGTGAACAGTCGCAGCTGACATGGAAGTATGTGAAAAGACGGTTGGAGAGATTTCAAAATGAAACCAATGAAGCAGCTGTCCGAAGGGACCTTGCCATTTTGAGAAGAGGAGCGGGAAAGGCTCCGGGGGAAAGCCCGGAAATTTTCAGCATCTTGTTTGATGAGTTCCCGGAAGAACTTCTGAGCAAAAATGGAAAACCGACGCAGGGAGAATGGGCTGCGGCATCGGCGCTGTGCTTGTTTGCCCTGCATCAGCAGGGAATGGATTTGCATGAAAAGCCGATGAATCAGGAAAAATGTTCCCTTGGCGGCGCGGTGCGGAAGCTCGCAACAGATGATGATAAACTGGAAAGTGTCCGCAGACGGTTTAATCAATTGCTCAGTGCACCGGATATCCGATCCTGTACGTATTACCTGCGGACACTCATTCAGATGCTGAACTCTAAAGAAATTCCAGTGGATTACCCGGCCTTGGCGGAAAAACTATTTTGGTTTCAGTACTCGGAAGGAAGGGAACAGGTGAAGTTTCAGTGGGGAGAAGAATTTTATCGTACGCAGAATTCAGAACTCCAGAATGAGGAGAAGGACGTTTGAAGAAAATGCCTGACGGTGTTTTTTAAATGCATGTGCACCAGCCAGTGCATATACATGATTAAATTTGGAGAATTCATCTTTATGAATTCTTCCTGCGGGCCGCAGAAAGTGCGGCAGAAAGTAGAGAAACAGAATGAATAACAGAATGTATGTAGATTTTCATGTACTACAGACGGTTCCGCCCAGCTGTGTGAACCGCGATGACATCGGTCAGCCGAAGACAGCTGTTTATGGAGGAACTCTTCGTGCCAGAGTTTCCAGTCAGGCATGGAAGCATGCGATGCGGAGAAAATTCCTGGAGCTTTACCCAGAGGAACAGGTGGGCAAGAGAACCAAAAAAGTGGTGGATTTGATTGCAGGATATATTCTTGAAGATCAGCCGGAAGCGAAAGCTGCTGAAATGGCCCAGAAGGTTCTGGAAGCTGCCAAACTGAAAGTGAAAACAGATGCGAAAAAAGAGGGAAAAAATCCGGAGACGGACGCGCTGTTCTTTATCAGCTGCGCACAGGCCAAAGCGCTGGCGAAGATTGCCGTAGCTCATCCGGATATGAAGTATGATTCGGATGAATGCAAGAAAGCTTTGCGGGAGAATCCGTCGGTGGACATTGCTCTGTTCGGCAGAATGGCGGCAAGCAATCCGGAACTGAATACGGATGCATCCGCCCAGGTTGCTCACGCGATTTCTACGCATGAAGTTAATAATGAGTATGACTATTTCACGGCAGTGGATGACTGCGCAGAGGAGGACAATACCGGTGCCGGGCATCTTGGGACTGTGGAATACAACTCCTCCACCCTGTATCGATATGCAACAGTCAATGTTGCGGCCTTAGCCAAAGAACTGCACGGGGACACCGCTGCGGCAGTGCGTGCGTTTGCAGAGGCCTTTGTACGCAGCATGCCGACCGGGAAACAGAATTCTTTTGCCAATGCGACGCTTCCGGATATGGTATATGTCACCATCCGGAGCGACCAGCCGGTGAATCTGTGCGGAGCCTTTGAAGCGGCGGTAAAACCGGATGGAAACGGAAACATGGGGCCGTCGGTTAAGGCATTGAAGATGTATGCGGAAGAACTCTATCAGGACTATGATTCGCCCGAAACTGCAATGGCCGTCGGAAAAGGAATGGATGACCTGGCGAACAGAATGTCATTCCACGAGCTGCTGGATCAGCTGGAAGGAAAGATTTCAGAATATCTGAAGGAGCAGGAGGCTTCTGTAAAGGAGGCATTGTGAGTACGCTGCTTCTCCGGCTTGCCGGGCCTCTGCAGTCCTGGGGAACGGACTCGAAATTCGATGTGAGACGTACAGGACGAGAGCCCAGCAAGAGCGGAGTAATCGGTATGATCGCCGCTGCACGCGGAATTTCCAGAGAGGACGATGAAGGGCTTCGCGAACTGGCTGGGCTTCGTTTCGGTGTCCGGGCGGACCGGGAGGGAAAGCTTCTTCGGGACTACCAGACGGTAAAGGCAAAGCAGAATAAAATTTACGGTCCTGCAAAAGACATGGCGTATGTCACCAGCCGTTACTACCTCTCTGATGCAGCATTTGTTGTCGGACTGGAGGGAGAGCGGGGGCTTCTGGAAGAAATTCAGGAGGCTCTGAGACATCCGTATTATCCGCTGTATCTGGGGCGAAGATCTTGTCCTCCGACCGGAAAAATGGTGATCGGGATCGAGAACCTGTGCCTGGAAGATGCGCTGCGGGGAGCACCTTTTTTGCCCTCTGTCACGAAAGAAAAGGCAACGGTCCGGATGGTAACGGAGATCTGCAAAGACTCTGAAGCGGGGAGGCTGGTGCATGATCAACCGGTCTCGTTTTCCCAGAGATCCAGAGAATTTGCGTTTCGAAGGGTGAAGGAAACAACCTTTATGAGGGATGAGGCGGATCCGGAAGAGCATGATCCCATGAAAGAATTGGAGTGAGTATGTACCTGTCAAGAATTCCATTAGATCTTACCAAGAGGAAAACATTGTATGCACTGTCGTCTCCCAGCATTTTTCATGGGGCCATTGAGTCCTCTTTCGCAGGAGAACGGAAAAGAAATCTGTGGCGGGTGGACGATCTGGCACAGAAAAAATATCTGCTTCTTCTGAGTGAGGAAAGACCGGACATTAGCAGTCTGGAGGAGCAGTTTTCTCCCGAAGAAGCGAATGGTGTGACGAAGGATTATTCGCCTTTTTTAAGCCGCATTGAGAGGAACTCCATGTGGAGATTCCGGCTGTGCGCGAATCCGATCCACAGTGTCATGCAGGACGGGAAGCGAGGGAAGAAACTGGCCTATACGGTTGAAACCGAACAGCTTTCCTGGCTACAGCGGCAGGCAAAGAAAAACGGCTTTCTTGTGTCGGAGGACTCTGTCCGCGTTACCAGGAAACAGTGGTATCAGTTCAATAAGGGAAACGAGAAACGACGTGTCCGTATGCTGCTCGTGACTTATGATGGCGTTCTGAAGGTTACGGACCGGGAACTTTTTGTTCAGGCACTGACATCCGGAATTGGAAGAGAGAAGGCATATGGCGCGGGACTTCTGACGCTGATGCATGTGGAGAATCAATGATATGACAGAAATTCCGGGAATGATTCGTCCGGAGCTGCAGGCGCTCCCGCAGATCGCAGACAGAATGACCTTCCTGTATCTGGAACGATGTGTTTTAAACCGTCAGGACGGAGCAATCACGGTAACCGATGAGAAGGGCTGCGTTCACATTCCGGCGGCTGCAGTCAGTGTACTTTTGCTGGGCCCGGGCACGAAAGTAACGCATCGTGCGATGGAACTGATCGGTGACGCGGGAGTGAGTGTGCTGTGGGTTGGAGAGAAGGGCGTCCGTTATTATGCGGGAGGGCGTCCGATGACGCACAGTTCTTCCATGCTGATCCGGCAGGCGGAGATGGTGAGCAATACGCGACTGCACCTGGATGTGGTGCGGAAGATGTATTGTATGCGTTTTCCGAATGAGGATGTTTCCAAGCTGACGCTGCAGCAGCTGCGCGGCCGGGAAGGGGCAAGAATCCGGGCAGTCTACCGTGAAATGTCCCATAAATGGAACGTGGAATGGAAGGGACGCGAGTACGATCCGGACAATTTTCAGGATGGAAGTCCGGTCAATCAGGCCCTGTCGGCGGGGCATGCCTGCCTGTATGGACTGGCGCACGCCGTAATTGAAGCGCTGGGCTGTTCTCCGGGACTAGGCTTTGTCCATGTCGGCCACGAGAATTCCTTTGTCTATGACATCGCGGATCTGTATAAGGCGGAGGTGACCATACCGCTCGCGTTCGAGATTGCCTCTCAGGAGGAAAAAGAAGATATCTCTTCCGTGATGAGAAGGCGAACGCGGGACGCCATGGGAGAGCACCATATCCTGGAGCGGATGGTGCATGACATCCGGGAACTGCTGGCGAAGGAGGGAGAAGAGACACCGGAGGATGCGGTATATCTTTGGGATAACCGGGAAGGAACAGTGGAAAACGGAAGGTCCTATGGAACGGATATGGATGAAGATCTTTCTTTTGAAAAGTAGTGTTTTCCTGCTGCGTTTCATGATGCAATATCCGCTGCACGGTATCTGCGTGAAAAGAGTGTCGGGATGGTGATCGTTACGCTTACGGATTGTCCGCCGAAATTGCGGGGAGATCTGACCAAATGGCTGATGGAAATCAATACGGGAGTTTATATCGGAAAGATTAGTGCGCGTGTGCGGGATGAGTTATGGAAGCGGATTTGTGACAATGTCGGCAGCGGAAGAGCGACGATGGTTTTTTCTGCGAAAAATGAGCAGGGATTCAGCTTTTACGTTCACAATACTTCGTGGGAGCCGGTTGACTTTGAAGGAATCCGCCTGATGCGAAGGCCTGCCTCTGTTACAATGGATACAGGAATTGAATCGGCGGAAAAGAAACTGCACAGCCGCGCGCTCGCAAGGAAAGCGGCAGCGGCGCAGAGCAGGAAGAGAGCGCAGGAAGGTTATTGTGTCATTGATGTTGAAACAACTGGTCTGGAATATCAGAGGGATGACATAATCGAAATCGCGGCAATCCGCATTGTCAATCATCAGTTGTCGGATCAGATATCCATGCTGATTCGGGTTGACCGGGAGATTCCGCCGGAAATTTCCCACATGACCGGAATTACGGATAAAATGGTCCGGCAGGAAGGAGTTTCTCTTTGGGAGGCAATGGAGAAGTTTCGTGATTTTATCGGATCTTCTCCAATCGTAAGCCATAATATTTCTTTTGACCGGGCTTTCATCAGCGAGGCCTCCATGCGGCTCGGGGAGCCGCCGTTGAGAAATATATGCAAGGATACGCTGGCGTTGGCAAAAAGACGGATCGATGATATTCGGGATTATAAACTGGAGACCATAGCGGAGTATTATCATATTGAAGTGACCCAAAAGCATCGGGCACTGGCTGACTGCATCACCACATTTCAGATTTATGAGAAACTGAATGAAATTTGAAAAGCAGGATCGCAAAGAGGGCGGTTTTCTGGGATTTTTTTAGTGTTCCCCGCGTATGCGGGGATGATCCCGCTCATCTCAGACTGTCGATCCCGATATTATGGTGTTCCCCGCGTATGCGGGGATGATCCCAAGAGCTTACCGCAGACATCATTACACCAGAGGTGTTCCCCGCGTATGCGGGGATGATCCTAACGCCGAAACGGAGCCGATGCGCTCCGTCCGGTGTTCCCCGCGTATGCGGGGATGATCCTAGTGATGATTTCAAAAGGGTTGTCGCTGATGAGTGTTCCCCGCGTATGCGGGGATGATCCTATGCACAAAAAAAAGACCCTTAAAGGGTCTTTGTGTTCCCCGCGTATGCGGGGATGATCCCGTAGGAAACACCTTTACCAATAAGGAAGGCCAGTGTTCCCCGCGTATGCGGGGATGATCCCGAGGCAGGCATCAAGTTTAATGCAAGGAAATGGTGTTCCCCGCGTATGCGGGGATGATCCTTATACTCGGAGCGTGGGAGCATCGCCGAGGGGGTGTTCCCCGCGTATGCGGGGATGATCCCCACACGAGGGCCGCAAAGTAGTCATACTGACTGTGTTCCCCGCGTATGCGGGGATGATCCCGGAGCGCGCATACTATGCGTTGCGTTCCGGTAGTGTTCCCCGCGTATGCGGGGATGATCCTATGCGCCACAGATCCACGTTGTAGTCCACGAGGTGTTCCCCGCGTATGCGGGGATGATCCTTAAAAAGCCACGCATCCAGATATCCGCCTATAGTGTTCCCCGCGGATGCGGGGATGTATAATGGGCCAGTGAAAGAGATGGGTATTTACTGTATTCAAAATATATTTTGTAAGCGAATTGATGTAATGGGAAATTTAGGGCATAATAAAATTAGCTAAAACAGGAAGGGGGCAATCGTTATGATTACTGCAACTGCAACAGCAACCGAGATGCAGAATAATTTCGGAAGGTATCTGAGTCTTGTGATGGCCGGACAGGAAATTATTGTAACAAAGAATGGACATGAAGTTGGCAGGTTCATCCCGAAAGACGCTGTTGTATCCTATTTGACGGATTCTCTTACAGGAATTCTGAAAGAGGACTATGACCTGGATGAGGCCAAGGCAGATAGCATGAGGGTAAAATATGGTTCTGTTGATTGATACCAATATTGTGCTGGATGTGCTGATGAATCGCCCAGAGTTTGTGAAAGCATCCTCGATGATTTGGAAACTATGTGAAACTGGGCAGGCCAAGGGATACATTTCTACCTTGACCTATGCGAATATGATGTATGTTATGAGAAAGCAACTGACACCGGATCAAATTGAAGATGTATTTCACAAGTTAAATCTGATTTTTGAATTTGCGGATTTCAGTCCGGCAGTTCTGGAAAGAGCTGTGAACATGAAGTGGAAAGATTTCGAGGACGCTGTTCAAAGCGCAATAGCAGAATCGGTGCACGCTGATTGTATCATTACAAGAAATCTGAAAGACTTCACTCGGAGTAAGGTTATGGCATTTACGCCGACGGAACTTCTGGCAAGAATTTAAGGCTGTATGCCGATAAGGTCAGCAGATCGATGATCGCAATTTAATCATACCTGAGACTGGCCTTCGTCTGATGCGAAGGCCTGCCTCTGTTACAATGGATACCGGAATTGAGACGGCGGAAAAGAAACTGTACAGCCACGCGCTCGCAAGGAAAGCGGCAATCCGCATTGTCAATCATCAGTTGTCGGATCAGATTTCCATACTGATTCGGGCTGACCGGAAGATCCCACCGGAGATTTCCCACATGACCGGAATTACAGATGAAATGGTCCGGCAGGAGGGAGTCTCTTTTTGGAAAGCAATGGAGAAGCTTCGTGATTTTATCGGATCTTCTCCAATAGTAAGCCATAATGTTTCTTTTGATCGGGCCTTCATCAGCGAGGCCTCCATGCGGCTCGGGGAGCCGCCGTTGAGAAATATATGCAAGGATACGCTGGCGTTGGCAAAAAGACGGATCGATGATATTCGGGATTATAAACTGGAGACCATAGCGGAGTATTATCATATTGAAGTGACCCAAAAGCATCGGGCACTGGCTGACTGCATCACCACATTTCAGATTTATGAGAAACTGAATGAAATTTGAAAAACGGGATCGAAAAAAGGGCGGTTTTCTGGGATTTTTTTAGTGTTCCCCGCGTGAGCGGGGATGATCCTGACCGGATCCGTCGCGACCAGTCCAATCAGGAGTGTTCCCCGCGTGAGCGGGGAGGATCCTACTACATGGAGTATGACGGGTGTTGTGGTCAAGTGTTACAAAAACGCTTGACCACAACATTTCAGCATAGATGTACGAGATCTGATTCAAAAAGGAGTACTCAGGGGACAGGAAGCCGTGATAAGTTAGAAAGCGAAAGGACGAAGAGATGAAAAAGAGTATTAAGACGCTCATTGAATGCGTTTTCTGGTTCTCATTATTGATTGCCCTTATCGTGGGATCTGATATTGTAAAGGTGATGGTAATCGTGTTCGCATGTATCTATTTCGGATTCGTGGCCTATGTGTGGATCACGACGAAGTGTGTCAGCGGACTGGTTGATCTTATCCGGAAATTCCTCTGAACAGACATATGATATGGTTGATGATTGAGAACCGCGGTGAGAGCCGCGGTTTTATTCTGCCTTGAAAACAGACGACAGATTTTATGATCCCGGAATGAGCAGGGGAAACGTTTTACTCAGGAAGTGTTCTCCACGGATACGTGATAAAAATCTATGAAAACTCGTTGACAGACAGAAAATCCCAGTGTATCGTTTTCTTAAACACATGAATAAATGATCATATGTTTAAAAGATGAGGCGCATCCGGATGACCCGAAGGGAGAACATCCGGCCGTACCCGAAACCTGCATGAGACGGCACATGCCGGATGATGGCGCAGGCAGAGGGCGCTCAGTCAGCACGAGGAGAGATTTCCAATTTGTTGATGAAAGACAGCTTGGATTTTCTCGGAGACAGGAAGAGAGATTCAGCACAAGGAGGAACCCACAATGAGTGAGAGGGAAGAGAAACGAGCGCAGCAGGAAGAAGAAAAGGCACGCGAGGCCGCCGAGATGGCGAAGGCCGAAGCGGAGGTCCGCGAGGAGGAAGACGAAGAGGACGGGGATGAGGACGAAGAAGAGGAGATGGAGCCGCGGCAGAAGCTCATCCAGATCATTATCGCATCGGTTCTTCTGATTGCGGCAGTTTTGATTACCAAGGCCTTTCCGGACCTTGCCATGTGGCAGAAGCTTCTGATTTTCCTTGTTCCGTATGCGGCGGCAGGCTTCGATGTCCTGAAGGAAGCAGCTGAGCACATCAGTGAGGGAGAGGTGTTTGATGAGGATTTTCTGATGTGCATTGCGACCATCGGCGCGCTTCTGATCGGCTTTGTTCCGGGAGGTGAGGAGGAATTCGCGGAGGCGGTTTTCGTCATGCTGTTCTTCCAGGTCGGAGAGCTTTTCGAAGGAATCGCCGAGGGCAACAGTGAGCGCGCAATTTCTCAGCTTCTTGATATCCGCCCGGATACGGCAAATGTGGAGCGGGACGGCGAGGTCCTCGCAGTCAGTCCGGAGGAGGTTTCGGTCGGTGAGACTGTCGTCATCAAGCCCGGCGAAAAGGTGCCGATGGACGGCGTGGTTCTCGAGGGAACCTCCAGTCTTGATACCGTTGCCCTGACGGGCGAGAGCGTTCCGAGAGATGTCACAGCGGGAGATCCGATCCTGTCCGGGTGCGTCAACCAGAGCGGAGTCCTTCGCGTGAGGGTGGAGAAGGAATTCGGCGAGTCCACGGCGGCGAAGATTCTCGATCTTGTGCAGCATGCAGGCTCGAAGAAGTCGAAGAGCGAGAAGTTCATTTCGCGGTTTGCGAAGATTTATACGCCGATCGTTGTTTTCGCGGCAATCGCGCTGGCGCTTATTCCGCCGATGCTGACCGGCAATTTTGTTGGCAATTTTGCAACATGGCTCCTGCGGGCATTGACTTTCCTGATCGTGTCCTGCCCGTGCGCACTGGTGGTTTCCGTGCCGCTGGCGTTTTTCGGCGGAATCGGCGCGGCCTCCAAGGCGGGTATTCTGATCAAGGGCTCCAGCTACATGGATGCACTGGCGAAGGCGGACACGGTTGTTTTTGATAAGACCGGCACACTGACGAAGGGTGTTTTCGAGGTGACGACGCTCCATCCGGAAGAAATGGATGAGCGGGAGCTTCTGCATCTTGCTGCGCATGTTGAACGATATTCTACACATCCGATTGCCGTATCGCTGCGCACCGCATTCGGAGATGAAGACGACGGCTGCACGGTGGAGCAGGCAGAGGAGATCGCAGGGCACGGTATCCGGGCCGTGGTCAACGGCAGAACGGTCTGTGTCGGCAACAGCAAAATGATGGACGCGGTCGGCGCGAAGTGGAAGAGCTGTGAAGAGGCAGGAACGATCATTCACGTTGCGGTGGACGGTGTTTATGCGGGCCACATTCACATCTCGGACGTGGAGAAGCCGGATGCCAGGAAGGCAATTTCGGATCTGAAGGCACTCGGTGTCGGAAGGACTGTGATGCTGACCGGCGACCGCAAGGAGGTTGCGGAGCGTGTTGCGGCAGACCTGGGACTCGATGAATTTCATGCGGAGCTTCTCCCGGCAGACAAGGTTTCACGCGTAGAAGAGCTTCTGCAGAACAAAAAGGAGAACTCCAGCCTTGTCTTTGTCGGAGACGGCATCAATGACGCGCCGGTACTGGCAAGAGCAGACATCGGCATTGCAATGGGCGCGATGGGTTCGGATGCGGCCATCGAGGCGGCGGATGTGGTTCTGATGGATGATCAGCCATCCAAGATTTCGAAGGCAGTGAAGATTTCCCGCAGCACGCTCGCAATCGCGAAGCAGAACATCGTTTTTGCCATCGCCGTGAAGGTCGCAATCCTTCTTTTGGCGGCGTTCGGCCTGGCCCCGATGTGGCTGGCGGTATTCGGAGACACCGGCGTTCTGATCCTGTGCGTTCTGAACTCCATGCGGGCCCTGAAGGCAAGATAAAGCTGCAAACGGAAGGATGGATATGGAAAGAAGAATTCCTGACGAAAATGAATTATTTGATCTTGCGGAGCTGTTCAAGGTATTCGGCGATTCCACCAGAATCCGGATTCTGTATGCTCTGTATGATGAAGAACACAGCGTCAGCGATATTGCGGACGCTTTGAGTATGACGCAGTCGGCGGTGTCTCACCAGCTGAAAATTCTGCGTCAGGCCAAGCTCGTTGGCGCAAGGCGCGAGGGAAAGCAGATTTTCTACGGGCTTGCGGATGAGCATGTGCACACCATTATTCAGGTGGGGCGGGAGCACATCGAAGAAGAATAGTGTTACAGGTAAAAACTACGCCGTCATATTTCTGCGGACCGCCGCAGAATCCCAAAAGGCGCAGCAAGTGCAAAGGGCTCTTGCTGCGTCTTTTTGTGTGGATAGGGAAAGGCACTCGAGGCGGAAATCAAAGGCTCTTTTTAACAGATTCTGAGCGAATCAATGGCTTTATTAGCAGTAAATTTATCTGATAAATGGTACAATATAAACATAAAGACAGATAACAATTGCAAAACAGCCGGCAACTACCCGGGAACCGGCAGAAAGGAGATCAAATGAATTCGTATGCAGGAACACAGACAGAGCGGAATCTGGCAAGAGCCTATGCCGGGGAATCCGAGGCGAGGAATAAGTATACCTATTTTGCCTCGAAGGCGAAAAAGGAAGGCTATGAGCAGATCGCGGCGCTGTTCCAGAAGACAGCGGATAACGAGAAGGAGCACGCCAAGATGTGGTTCAAGGAGCTGTACGGAATCGGAGATACACAGGAAAATCTCCGGGCCGCAGCAGAGGGCGAGAACTACGAGTGGACGGATATGTACGACGGCTTTGCAAGGACGGCAGAGGAGGAAGGTTTTTCCGAGCTTGCTGCGAAATTCCGGATGGTGGCAGCGATTGAGCGGCATCATGAGGAACGCTACCGGGCCCTTCTTCGCAACATCGAGATGCAGGAGGTCTTCGAGCGCAGTGAGCTGAAGGTTTGGGAGTGCCGCAACTGCGGGCATATCGTCATCGGAACCGCGGCACCGGAAGAATGTCCTGTCTGCAGTCATCCGCAGAGTTTCTTTGAAATCAAGGCAGAAAATTACTAGGGGCAGGCGGCAGTCGGACAGCAGATCATCACACTGCAGAAAGGAGCAGCAATGAAATTTTACAGATGTATGAGATGCGGCAACCAGATAGAAATGATTCATGACGCAGGGCCGAACCCGATCTGCTGCGGAGCGGATATGCGGGAGATGATCCCGGGCTCCAGCGACGGTGCGGCGGAAAAGCACGTACCGGTCGTTTCGGTGGAAGGAAATACCGTGACAGTTATGGTCGGAGAGGATCCGCACCCGATGATCGACGCCCATTACATTCCGTGGGTTCTCATCGAGACAAAGGCGGGCACGCAGAGAAAAAACTTAAAGCCCGGCAGCGAGCCGAAGGTCTCGTTCCTTCTGACAGAGGGGGATGAGCTGGTGGCGGTTTACGCGTACTGCAATCTCCACGGACTGTGGGAAAGCCGCTCGTGGTGAGGCTGTGAAACAGGCGAATTTTGCAGAGCTGCGAATGCTGCTGTAATAAAAATGTAACAGTTTTGCCTTCTTTTTTTGTTTGCAGTACAATAGATTGACTATATATTTTCATTCTGCACCGGAGATTTCCGGTGCGGAATCATCTGCAAATGGAAAGGAACTGATAGAAAAACTGCCTATGAATTACGGAAGACAGGGACTTGTCAAAAGACAAAAGAGTCTGAATTCCAGAAGCAGGAAGAGGGCAAACAAGGTCGGACTGATTTTTGGAATGGTGCTGTTCCTCCTGATGGTCGGCGTGATTGCCATGGTCTCCTGCGTAGGGCTTGGAGCATTTCGCGGAATTCTGGATTCTGCGCCGGACATCAGCAACATTGATGTTACGCCGACAGGATACTCCACCTTCGTTTATGACAGTCAGGGCAATCAGACAGCGAAGCTCGTATCGACGGATTCCAACCGTATTCCGGTCACATTGGATATGGTGCCGAAGGATCTGCAGCATGCCTTTGTGGCTATCGAGGATGAACGGTTTTACCAGCATCCGGGCATTGACGTGCAGGGTATCATTCGTGCGATGGTAATCGGAGTTTCGACCGGCCACTTCTCTGAGGGCGCCAGCACGATCACGCAGCAGCTGATCAAGAATAATGTTTTTACGGGATGGACGGACGAATCCTTCTCGGAGAGTGTGCGGCGCAAAATTCAGGAGTGGTATCTTGCCATTGAGCTTGAGAAGACGATGAGCAAGGATGACATTCTTCTGAACTACATGAATACCATCAACCTTGGCCACAATACGCTCGGTGTCGAGGCTGCTTCCCGAAGGTATTTCGGCAAATCCGTGAGCAAGCTGAATCTCTCGGAGTGTGCGGTTATCGCGGGCATCACGCAGAATCCTACCTATTATGATCCGATCACCTATCCGGAGCACAACAAGGAGCGCCGCGCGCAGGTCCTCAAGAACATGAAGGACCAGGGGTGGATTTCTCAGGATGAATATGATGAGGCGATGGCGGACGATGTGTATTCCCGCATCCAGCTGGTGGACAACAATACCAACGACAACGCCATCAACTCTTATTTTGTGGATGCGCTGACGGAAGAGGTTCTGAATGACCTGATGAACAAGGGCTACACGGAGACGCAGGCGTATACGCTTCTGTACAGCGGCGGCCTTAACATCTATTCCACACAGGATCCGGACATTCAGGCGATTGTGGATGAGGTGGTCAATGACGAGGACAATTATCCGAACGGAACCAGATGGTATCTGAACTACCGTCTGACCGTGCAGAGCGCTGACGGAACACTGCATAACTACAGCACGGAGATGATGGAGAGCTATTTCAAGCAGTCCAATCCGTACTTCACACTGATTTTCGACACCAAGGACGATGCCAGGGCCTGTGAGGAGGAGTATAAGAACGCGGTAGTCGGCGCGGGCGATACCGTCCTTGCGGAGAATGAGAACATCACGCCGCAGCCGCAGGTTTCCCTGACACTGGAGGACCAGCACACGGGCAATGTGCTTGCAATTTCGGGTGGACGGGGCGAGAAGACCGCAAACCGGACGCTGGACCGCGCGACGGATTCGGTCCGTCAGCCGGGATCTACCTTCAAGGTAGTTTCCACCTATGCACCGGCGTTGGATGCGGGAGGAATGACGCTGGCTACCACGCAGAATGATGCTCCTTACTCCTACGCGGACGGAACACCGGTCCGGAACTGGTACGGCGAATCCTACCGGGGACTGTCTTCGCTTCGTCTTGGTATTCAGAATTCCATGAACATTGTGGCGGTGAAGACACTGGTGGACATCACGCCGCAGCTCGGATATGAGTATCTTCTGGACTTCGGCTTTACCACGCTGGTGGACAATGAGGAGATTAACGGAAGGGTTTATTCGGACATTCAGCCGACCCTGGCACTCGGCGGCATCACCAAGGGCGTCAAGAACATTGAATTGAATGCAGCCTACGCGACGATTGCGAACGGCGGGGAATACCTGGAACCGAAGATGTACACCAAGGTGACCGACCATGACGGAAATGTCATTCTGGACGCGGATGAGATCCGGCAGAAGAGAAGGGTTCTGAAGGAGACCACGGCGTGGCTTCTGACCTCGGCCATGGAGGATGTTGTCACCAAGGGTACCGGCACGAGAGTCAACTTCGGCACGACGCCGATTGCCGGCAAGACGGGAACCACTTCGGATGAAAATGACGTCTGGTTTGCGGGCTACACCAATTATTACTGCTGTACGACCTGGGCAGGCTATGACGAGAATACAGATCTTGTGGGCTCGGAATCCGGAATCGCGAAGACGATTTGGAGAGGCGTCATGGAGAAGGTACATGAGAACCTTCCGGCCTCGGATTTCACTAAGCCTTCTGGAATTGTGCAGATGACGGTTTGCAGGCTCTCCGGAAAGCTTCCGGTGGCAGGTCTTTGCGACAGCACGCTGACTACGGAATATTTCGATGAGGACAATGTTCCGACGGAGCAGTGCGATGTTCATTATCAGGGAACCATCTGCGCATACTCCGGACTTCCGGCAACGGATGAGTGCCCGTTCAAGACGACGGGAGTGGCAACATTCGATGAATCCGGTCTGCACTGCATCCATACGGCGGAGTTCATGGCACAGCCGAACATTGCGGAGATTCTGGCGCAGGAGCAGCAGGAGATGGATCAGGCGGCAGCAGAGGCTGCGGCGAGCGACGCGCAGACATCTCTGGATGCGGCGAACAGTACGCTGCAGGAGGCGAGCAATACGCTGCAGGCGGCACAGGATGCATTGGTGGCGGCACAGCAGAGCGGCGATGCGAATGCGATAGCGGCGGCGCAGGCAGCCGTGACTACGGCAACGAATAACTACAACGTGGCTGTTCAGCAGCAGGCGGCAGCGCAGCAGGCCCTGCAGTCTGCGCAGAATCCTTCCGGAACCGGGGATGCTGCGGCAGGCACAGCGGATCCGAACGCTGCAGGTCAGGCCGCCGCGGCGGTACCGGCCGGATGAGGTGGGCGATAGCGGCAATGAGAAAATCACGGCAGCATGTGTGGGAACCAGATTGACTGTCCGGAAAAGAGCAACGTTGTTACAGGGATGCACGGGAAATACGAAGAGTGTTTCCCGTGCGTTTTTTGCATCGGTGCTGGTGCACTGACTGGCTGCCACATTTGGCAAAACCGCGGCATGCGAAGATGTCTGATGACATTTTCTCCTGGTCAGGGGGCCCTTTGATGGAACTCTGGTATTGCGGATTTTGCCTCAGTGAGGGATGAAATGGCATATTTTACAATACAGAAAACCGGCTGCGGGGAATATGAGGAGAAGAAATCGCGATTCCTCGGTGAAGCGATTCCGGTGCAGTCGGAGGATGAGGTGCAGGAAGCGCTTGCAAGGATCCGGAAGCACTATTATGACGCACGGCATCACTGCAGCGCTTATGTGCTGGGAGAGAAGCGGGACCGCAAGAAGGCTTCGGACGACGGAGAGCCGCAGGGGAGCGCCGGGCTTCCGATCCTGAACGTGATCGAGGGGGCACAGTGCACGGGGATTCTGATCGTTGTGACGCGGTATTTCGGTGGGACGCTCCTCGGAACCGGCGGACTGGTCCGGGCCTACACAAATGCGGCGAAGGCAGCCCTTACGGATGCGGGGCCGGTGTGCATGCGGGAAGGGGAAATCCTGGAGCTTGTCATGGACTATGCCTTTCTGGACCCGGTGCGCTATTTTCTGGATCGGGAAGGCCTTCAGAGCGAGGGCATCGACTACGCGGACCGCGTGACGCAGAGGATTGTAGTGCCTGAAGAAAAGGTTCTCCTGGTCCGGAACGGCATGCAGGAGCTATCAAGCGGTAAAATTGCAGTGAAATCTTTGCAAAAAGGCTTCTACGGCTTTGACAGCGCAGAGGCTCTGGATTAGACTTAAAAAAGTTGCGTTGAAAGAAATCAAACAGCAGCATCGGTGCTGATACACCGGTTTTGCCTCAGCGGCACCAATTTCGATGATCTCATCGGAGAAAGCCCATTCGGGCATTTCTCCTCGGGGTGCCGCAAAAAACGCGGC
>ERZ808246.1617-NODE-1617-length-15959-cov-14.532696_pt1 | contig 15959 bp, 24 predicted proteins | sample MGYA00521083_ERZ808246 | MGnify/ENA primary metagenome ERZ808246 (study PRJEB31516, sample SAMN03275577) | gut metagenome | biome: mammalia-associated habitat; material: feces | host: Papio cynocephalus | place: Kenya | collected 2012-07-07 ...
GTCGCCTGTGTTCGTGGCCGCTGAACGGTTGCCTGTGTTCGTGGCCGCTGAACAGTTGCCTGTGTTCGTGGCCGCTGAACGGTCGCCTGTGTTCGTGGCCGCTGAACGGTCGCCTGTGTTCGACTCCTTGGCATCATCCCATTTTACTTTATCAAGAATGAACTTGACCCCAGCTTTAATCAACCCGTTTAGACCGATTTCCGCGCCGATATGAATATGCGAAACTGCGACTTTATCGTCTGTGCGATCAAAATCGCCCTCACCTTCAACCTCACAGTAGTGGCTATTACTTGGCTCATAATAGCCAAACACATCAAGCGGATTTTCACAAAAGTGGAAGCCGTTGTGACAGCATCTGATTTCGCCCTCCTGAGTGTAGGAGGTGCTCTGCCTGTACTGAAAACCGCGACATTTCATGTTCTTGTCGAAACCTTTGTAGCCTTTGATTGTTTTTTTTGTTTTCATTTTGTTTTTTTCATTTTTTTTACGTCCTAAACTGTTCGTCGATAAATTGACAAGCCACCTGCTTGAGGTATTTACGGTCGTGGAGTGACTGCCGTGAAGCCCGTCGGCACATAAGTCTTGCCAGCGCGTCGTATGCCTCTTTGTCCGTCATATCCTCAATGAAGTCGTAATCGCGATTCTTTGCAAGGTATTTGACTATATCGGACGTGTCAAAGTCCTCCAGGAAATCTTCGAGACTGATGTCGAGGTCATCAATGTCTATGTCAACGGTCACTTCCATCGTCGAGCCTCCTTTCCCGCCTCCACGGCGCAGCTGAGGCTCTCCACCTGCTGCTGGAGCTTCACCATCGCGTGGTTCGCGCTGTCGCGCTCGGCGCGGGCCTTCATGATGGACGAGGCCGAGACGGCGACGGAGGCGAGGATCACCAGCGTGATGGCCGCGTAGGGGCGGCGGGTGACGAAGCGGTGGATGGCATGCAGGATGTTGGCCACGATGGCGGCGTGGCAGCGCATGAGCAGCCGCAGGGCCTGGGGTGTGGTGAGGGGTGTGAAACTGGTTGTTTTCATAATTCTGGGATTTTGTTGTTCTTGCTGCCCCTCTCGCCCATGGCCGCGTCGTGGCCGTGGATGAACCCCACAGTGTAGGCGAGGGAGGCCACGGCGAGGGCGGCGTAGAGGGAGAGAAGGACGATGCCTGTTGTTGTCATTTTATTGTTTTTTGTCGTTTTGCTGTTGGCCTTCATGGCTGGAAGAGCACCAAAGGCGCAGCTCGATTATGGCTCCGGCCCAGATGGCCTGCCGTGGAGTGGCATCGGGATGAGCCTTGAGCCAGCCGTCAATTAAAGAGACGAGAGTTTCCATTTTTTTTTTTTTTACTTTCGCAGTGACTTGCCCGAAAAGGGGACGACCGTGGTGACAGCCCTCAACCTGTCGACGGTGCGCTCGCCGTATTTTGCGACGAACTCGGGGACGGTAAGGTTGGAGGTGCAGACAAGCAGCATGCCTCGCTTCTCGGCCTCGTCGCACAATTCCATGAACGGCACGCGGCGGTTGCCGTAGATGTTGGCCGTCTGCTCCGTTCCCACGTCATCGACGCAGACAAGATGATGGGAAAGCACCTCGTCGGGGCGGCTGTTAAGCTCCTGCACAGAGTAGACATGCATGAACTTTCCGCAGGTGTCACGGATGAGGAAAGGAAGGATATACTTAGCAATGAGCGTCTTGCCCAGGCCGCAGGGGCCTATCAGCAAGAGGCCGCGCCCCTTGTTGCACTCCATCCACCTGACAACGGGACGGTAGTTGTGCTCACTCCACTCTGCCTGTCGGCGAGAGCCGAAGCCGTCACTTTGGACGAGAAAGCCGAGAGCGTCCCTCAGCCGCCTTTCGGCATCGGGGATGCTTATCTCAACGGGCTGCGGAAACATTATCCAGGAATCGTCGCGGAAGCGGTTGAGGACTTGTTCAAAAGAGTTTACCATAGATTCTGATTGTAGTCTTTAAGTTGCGAATTGGAGAGGACAACCCCTGTCTCCATAGGATTCCTCTTTTCGCCGCTTTTCCAACGCGAGAGCCTGCGCGAGAGACAGAAAGATTTTTCCTTCTCGAACCTGAGCTTGCGTTCACGGTCGCCGCTCTCGGTCCAATAGTCGCAGAAGGCGACTATCATGGACTGCGGAAACCTTGAGGAGAAGGCTTTTGCCCTTTCGCGGAAATCGGCCTCGCGCTGCTCCTTGTCCTTCACTGACAGCGGCGCCGTGGCGGGCGGTGACTTGTAGCGGGAGATGTGGCGGACGGCCACGCCCTGCCTTCCATGCCGCGAGCGTGACGCCGAGGTGCTGACAAGCCCCGCCGAGGCGAGGGCTTTAAGCAGACGCTGCACCTTTGACTTTGTGACGCCGAGAGCCTTGCCTATGTCGGCATAGCTGGAGAGGACAAGGCCGTGGGTGTCGGACACGGAAACGAGATAGAAGAGAAGACACACGGCGGCAATGCTGCCCACCTTGGGAAGGATGGAATCGTCAATAACCATATACCGGAGATTTTAAGGGTTGAGCGCGGGGCGGCGTTGTGCGGACCGTCACCGCACAAGCACCGCGCCCAGACGCTGTTGAAGAATTTTCACGACGCGTTCCGCGCTAAAAGGGCAATGCGCTTTCCTGCGGAGCTCCGCCCTGTGGCGGTGGCGGCGGGAAGGGAGATCCTTGCGCGGCGGGCGCGGCCTGTGCCGTTTGGAGAGCCTGCTTCGCGGCATAGACAGTCTGCGGCTGCTGCTGCGAGAGGCGTGTGATGTTCCAAGCGCGGATTTCATTGAAGAAACGTCCGTTGTACTCGTGGGCGTCGATGTCGAAATCGACCGTCACGTTCTGCTCCCCCTGCTGCGGGTTGAGCTGGTTGATGCGGTCCTGTCCGAAGATGTTGAGCAGGACGCGCCGGGGATACTGCCCAGGCACCTCGACGAGAAAGTCGAGCGACTGCCACTGCGTGCCCTTTGACGATGTGCCTGAGCGCAGCGGTGACACCTGGATGATGTTTCCTGTAATCTGCATAATTTTTTATAACTTTTGATTGATTAAACACTTTGTCAGTCCGCGCTCCCCGACCCAGTCAAGGAAACGGTCGAGGAGGATGCGGTTGTCTTGTTCCATGCCCTTGTAGCGGTAGAGGCGTATGGAAGGCGTGCGGAGGACGAGCGGAAGGCCGCGCACGTCGTAGCCGTGCCGTGTCTGGCTGTACCCCTCGAAGGTGAAGAGGTCGAAAGAGAAGATGTCGGCCCCGAACAGCTCAAGATAGAACCGCCACTGGCAGGAGTTGACGTAAGGCGTGTCCTGCGGCGTGGAGAACTTGGTCTTGATGTCGCGGAGCTGGAGCCCGTCAACCATGTCGGCGCAGCCAGTGACCACGGCAGGCCCGTAGTCACGGTAGAGGCGGACCTCGTGGAAGGCGTTGATGTGGCGGTAGCGGTAGTCGAGCGCGACCTTGACCTGCGAGAGGTCGAGCGTGACGGAGTGGCCGTCAACATTGAAAGTGCGCCCCTCGGGCACAGGCTCCCGCTTCTCGCTGCCGTAGTAAGTGAACGTGCGGAAGCCCGCAGGGGCGGCGGCGCAGGGCTGGCATCCCGTCTGCACGATGGCGTGGAAGGCCGTGCCTATGCGCGTAAGCTCGTTGCCCTGGAAGACGCCGGTGACGCTGTCGATGACAGACTGCTCGGAAATCTCGTAGTTGTCGTAGTCGGACTGCTCAAGGTATCTTCTGAACGCCTCGATTTGAGTGACCCGGACAAGAGGCTTACTGTTTCGCGTCATCGGCACCACCTTTTGCTTTGGACTTTTGCTTGGGCATCTGTTCGTCACTGCTGGGGAGAGTGAACTTGCCGTCGGCGAAGGAGAATCCCTTTGCCGTGAGCGCGGCGTTAATCTCGGCGAAGAACGGGCGTTTCATGATGTCGGGCAGCTCCTTGCAGGCGAGGAGGAGGGCGGCGGCGGCCTCGTTGTCAGCGACCTTGGCCAGCTCGCCGCGCAGACGTGCCACAAGCTCGTTGGCCTTGCGCTGCGCCTCGGAGTGGGACTGGATGGCGGTCTTGACGCGGCGGATGATGTCGGCCATGAACGTGGCGAACTCAGGCGACGCGGCGTCGGGAATCTCGGAGGGCGGAATCTGCGCCACGTTCTTGCCGATGTAGTTGTCGGTGGGGTCGAAGGAGATGTGCCGCTTGCCGTTGACCACGGAGATGTAGCCCACCTGGTCTGCGATGCGCAGGAGGAGGTCCTTGGACTGTCCCGTGCAGTCGGGCGAGTGGCGGATGACGTCGCCCTCCGCCGTCTCCTTGTCGTGGCAGACGAAGATGAGGTCGGAGCCGTTGGAGCGGAGAGTGCCGACGAAAGCCTTGAACTCGTCGCCCATCTGTCCGAACCGCTTGAGGGAGTTGGTGCGCAGCTTGTAGTTCTGCTGGCAGACATACTCGGAAAGGAAATCGTCAAGAATGGCCTTGGCGGTGTCGCCCACGATGGTCTTGTAGGCCGAGAACTCGGGCACGGCGCTGATGACCTCCTGCCAGGTGTTTGCGCAGAGAGTGTCGACGCGCTGCACAGCCCGGTCGAAGCCCCGGTCACAGTCGATGATGAGCGGCGTGTCGGCGGTTGTGGCGAGAGAGGTCTTGCCCGAGCCGGGCGTGCCGTAGATAACAATAACTACCGGGCGTTCCGGCGTGATGTCGTTTTTGTGAATGATTGGCATGGTTTTGTTTATTGTTTAAAATTCGTATTTGTAAAAGCAAACGTCCATCCTGTTGCAGAAAAGTTTTCTCTTTCCGAAGTCAACGTCGGCCTTCAAGGCCCGTGCCGTTATCTCCCGGATTGCGGAGCGCGGCAGTTCCATGAGACAGGCGTGGAGGGCGCGTAGCGTGTCGTTGGAGATGCCTTCACTCATGGCCGCTGTCTTTTTCGTTGTGGAGGAGGCACTCGGAAACGGAAGTTTCCGTTATTGAAGAGATCTCGTAGTCGAGCATTGAGCCAGCTATGACCTGGCCGTTGACAAGCCTCTGCGCCATTTCGGTGGAATCGGCCTCGACGAGGTAGCTGCAAAAAGAGTTTTTCTCCTTGCCTGTACGCTCGTTAATAGTAACCATTTTGACGCGGACACGGAAGAACTTTCCGTGCTCCCCGGAGGTGAGCACCTCCCTGTAAGGCGCGATGCGTATGGCCTGCGCCTCGATGTCATCAGAGCCATCGGAGGCGAGCATGACCATAGCCAGAGACTCGGCCTGCGCGAACGTGTCGGCGAGAACGGCGAACGTGGTCTTGTAGGGGCCTGTAGTGCCGTCGGGCAGCAAGCCAATGGAGGCCATAGTGGCCTCAAAGAATTTTCCCGTATGGGAAGTGAGTGTTTCCATAAATGTGTGTTTTTTTGTTGATTATGTTTCCTTGAACAGAAATCTGTAACGTTGGGTGTAGACGCTCTCGAACGGCGTGCGCCGCGTCTGGGCATCGTAGTAGAGGGTGAACTGTCCGCCGACCCGCTTGTCGCGGAAATAGTTGAACTCGCGGCAGAGCCTTGTGGCGGCCCTTGCGGCAGGCTTGGAGAGGATGGAGACGTTGAGGGATGTCTGCTGGGGTTGTCCCGAGAGTATGCGGAAGCGCTCCATCTTGCGGTGGCGGCGCATTTTCTCGGCGGCAGCGCGGCAGCTCTGCGGCGTGCGCCCCTTGGCCAGTGCCTCGCTTCTCTTGTCGAGGAGACGCCGCATTGTGGCGGAGGTGTGGCGGAGGTTGAGCTTTTCCGCCCATCTTATGACGGAAGACTTTGGTATGCCGAACCGCTCGCTCAGCTCATTGGCAGACATGTAGGGATAGTTGGCCGCTATCGTGTCGCGGCGCGAGAGGGAGGGCATAGACAAGGCATGGTCTATGATTCCGCCGTGCTCCCTCACTATGCGGTAGAGGGACGACATGCTGATTCCCGCCTTCCGGGCGACTGACGTTCGCGGGCGGTCGTTGATGTGGGCGATAACAAACTCCACCTGTTGTGTTGTGATTGGCATGTGCATGATGTTTTTTACGGTTGGTCTTCGTAGCGGAATTCCCACCGGGAACACCCCCTGCCGTCCTTCCGGTCGGGAGGAAGATGGAGCTTGCAAAGGGGAAAGTCGCGGAAGAGGCAAGTATGGCAGTCGTGTGTCATTTCTTGAAGAACTCCTTTAGAAAGTCTATTGACCATTGGGTCATGTAGCCTGCGACAAGGAATGTTGTCACGACGATGAAGACGGATGTGATGACTATTTCCATGATTAATACTCGTTGGGTGTGCGGATGAGACGATTGTAAGCCTCGGCGCCGTAGCGTTGCCACAGGCCGGAGGCATACTGGACCAAATACTCGCCAGCGTGGACCGTGAGCGAGCCTTTTGTGGCATTTGGGTCAAGATGGGCCACGGGGGCGCATCTTGCGCCGGTAACGGCACTCACGCACGGCAGGAGGCTGAACTTGTCGACATTGTCCTGCATGAGGCGGAGAGATTGAAGAACTTTCATATTTTGACTTTTTTATGTTTTAATCATCCTTTAAATGGCTACGGGCAGAGCGGGACTATCCTCACGGACGGCAAGCCCGCCCTTATCTTCAAACAAAGAACATTGCATATTCAACGCCCGTAACCCGTCATTGTCAATTAACTTGAAAACATTTGCGCGTGCTGCGGGGTTGAACCGCACTATGCCCCGCCGGGGACACGCATTGGAAGGAAAGAGGCCATCCGTCACGGACGGCCTCTTCCATAAACTATCAACTAAATAAAACTTTCTTCTTTGAAAAAAGAAATGAAATGAGCGGAGGCGTGCGGGGGATTGAACCCCGAGCCTTGCGGCTGTGCTCTTTTCTCGCGCCTCAAATTATGTTAGGAAATCGCTGCCGTTTATAGACGCTCCGAGTGCGGCGGCGTGTCTCGTGTGCCAAGACTGGCACACGGCCGGACTGCGGCGTGTTCGCGGACGCCTGCGGCGGAATCCGCCGTGGTTCGAGACGTTACTTGACGCAGAAAAGCCGGTCTTCCCGCGCTACGCTGTCCTTTCCGGGGTCACGGCCCTCAGTGGGCTATCCCGTACTCCTTCCGGCGTGCGCTGTGTGGTGTTGCCATGAAGACAAAGAGCGAGGTGGCGGGCAGCAGGGGCTTGAACCCTGTGTGAGCCTGTGCCCATGAAAGGGGGATGTCTCTGCCCATGCGGAACGCCGGTCCTCACGGATTCGGCGTTCCGGAAATGAATTTCAAAATTTTACTCAAACATATCAATAACATTAAGAAAAAAAGTGTGGGACGGAGGGGAGTCGAACCCCTCTTGCTCCGAGGCTTGAAACTGCGCTCGCCGCGCCGCAGTGGCCGTCCCGTGAAGGCGGCACGCTTGCCGCCACAGATTTTTCCAGTGCAATGGCGTCATCCCGACGTGTTTACTGAATAAAATGTTGTCTAATAACTCATAAATATGATAGAAATAGAAATTCTATATTACCCTGCTGCTCTCGACGAGGCGGTCGATGTCGGTCTTCTTGTAGAAGACGGATGTGCCGACCTTGTAGTAGCGCAGCCGTCCATTCTGCCGCAGCCTCTTGAAGAAGCTGGACGACATGCCGAGGTATTTCTGCGCCTCGGCGTTGGAGAGCCAAAGTTTGGCGACGGGTGTTGTTGTCGTTTTCTGCATAACGGTAAGGGGTTTAAAGGGTTGTTAAAATCTTTTTATGTAGCCAAGCTCGCGTGCCTTCTGCCGGATGAGGTTCTGGAGGTCGGTGTCGGCGTCCCAGTGGAGCGCCCTCCAGACTGTGGCCCTCCCCACTCCACAGGCTTCGGCAATTTTATTTATGCAGCCGATGCGAACTTTTATGGGTTTTCTTTTGGTCATGTCGTGTTTGTTTGCTATATTTGTAGTCTTAAATCACGTTGAAACATCGGTGAAACATTCGTAATGTTCGGTTGATGTCATGCTCAACGGTTGCAAAGGTAGTAATTATTGTTAGTGTAACAATGTTTTATGGTTAAAAATATTGTTATGTTAACATCGTTTAGTATTTAAAGTTGTTGTATTAACAATAAACGATATTATTTTAACAATTATGGAACAAGACGTTATCATGAGAGTTAAGGCTTTGGTCAGCAGCAGCGGTTTGTCTCAGGCCGCGTTCGCGAGAAAGTGCGACATGGACCCGGGCAATTTCAACTGTCGGGTCAACGGCAAGAACCGATTTACGGACTATTACCTGCTCAAGATTGCCAATGGACTCGGCGTGAGCATGAAATGGCTGAAAGAGGGTGTCGGGACGGCGTATGCCAACGAGAAATCGGCAGGCGAGGCGCACATGGCAGAACTGGCCGGGTTTATGTCGGTGCAGGGTCACGCGACGGTGAACACCATCAACGGAGAGAACAACAGCGGGACGCAGACGATAAACTCTGACGGCGATCGCGATATACTGCTGCAAAAACTGGCCATGCTGGAAAAGATGGTGGCGGACAAGGATAAGGAGATTGCATTTCTAAGAGGGCTATTGGCAAAGTGACCGTACCCAAATTCGTACCCTATTTAGGAGTATATTTTATAAAACATTAATAATCAAATATTTGCAAAGCTCTTCGCTATCTTCCCAAGCTGGGGGTCGCGGGTTCGAACCCCGTTTATCGCTCAAAGGTGTAAAAGATTGGAAATCAGAGCATTAAGATAAAGATAGCGACCTGTTTAGGGCCGCTATTTTTCGTTTTGGGCTAACGGCAGACTGGGTTTTCGGGGGCGGAAAGGGGCGGAAAGGTCATAAATTCGTACCCAAATTCGTACCCTGTTTTGTCTGACGCGCGTTTTCCGTACCCAATTCGTACCCGGCCATGCTCCACGCTTTCCGCGCTCTCGCGCCGTAACGGCCCGCGCCACGGAAGGAGGCCACGGCAACTGCTTTGCGACTAAAAAAAGGACTAAAGTTATGAACTATCGGATTTACGTTGACTTCACAAAGAAGAAAAAGGACGGGACTGCGCCTGTGTCGCTCATATTCGAGGGGGCGGGCGTGCGGTTCAAGCTGGCCACGGGCCTTCACGCGCTGTACGGTGTGGAGGGAAGGGCCTTCACGCGCATGGAGCCGTGCTCGGCGGCAAAGAACGCTGCCCTGTCGGCGAAGCTCGGCGCGGTGGACAGGTTTCTGCTGCTGGAAGGCGGGATGGAGCCGGGGAGGATGAAGGAGGAGCTGCGGAGGCTCCTTACGGGCAAGGATTCTCGCGGCAGGAAGGGCAAGACGCTCGCGGAATATGTGGACGGCTACGCGGCTACGCGCGAGAGGGAAGGCACGCGCGGACTGTACGAGCTGACGGCGCGGAAGGTGGCGGCGTATGACGGCGCGGCGCGGATGGAGGACGTGGACACGGCGTGGCTGGACGGGTTCGTGCGGTCGCTGGGCGCGGTGAGCGTGAACTACCGCTCGATACACCTGCGGAACGTGCGGACGGTGTTCAACTGGGCGATAGACAACGGGTGGACTGAGAGCTATCCGTTCAGGCGGTACAAGATAAGGAGCGAGAAGGTGGCGGTGAACAACATCACGGTGGAGCAGCTGAGGGCGGTGAGGGACTATCCGCTGGACGACTGGCGGCGCGTGTACCGCGACCTGTTCATGCTGACGTTCTACCTGTGCGGGATAAACCCCATTGACCTGCTGCACCTCAGGAAGGAGGACATGAGGAACGGACGGATAAGGTACAGGAGGGCGAAGACGGGAAGGCTGTACGACATCCCGGTGGTGCCTGAGGCTGCGGAGATAATAAGCCGCTACGGAGGCAGGGACTGGCTGTTGTTCCCCCTTGACAGGTATGCCAGTCACAAGGACTTTGACGCCCACTGGAACCAGGCTCTGAAGAAGATTGGCCCGGCGAGGACCGTGCCGGACAAGGTGGGGAGGCTGCGGAAGACGGAGTGGAGTCCCATCGTGGAGGGGATGACGATTTACACGGCGCGTTACACGTTCGCGAGCATAGGGGCGGAGCTGGACATCCCGAGGGAGACGATTGCGCTGTGTCTGGGACACTCGTGGGCCGACGTGACGAGCCACTACATAAGCTACGACAACAGGAAGGTTGACGTGGCGGTGAGGCGGATTGTGGACTATGTGAACGGCAGGTGACGCGGAAGCCCGGCACGGGGAGCTGGTGTGGCTCGCGGCGTGCCGGGCTTGGCCGGGAAGAGAGGGTTCAGACGAGGCAGTCGATAATGTTGGCCTTTGCGAGTTCGGCGAGGGCCTCGGCTGCTGCGTTGTAGCCGTCGAAGAAGCGTTGTACTGCCTTCTGCGTGTTTTCATCCTGGTATTTCTCTGCCCTGGGGCTGCGGTAGACGGTGCGGATGATTTCGGCGGTGTGGCCGAGGCTGGCGAGAGCCGCCGCGAGGTCGGCGTCGAGGTGGAAGAACAGATCCTGCTGGAGAGAGGTTGTTTCAGTCATTGCGGGCCTCCTTTCCGCCGTTTTCTTCGGCTTGCGGGGCGGTCTGCTCGATGAGTGGCAGCACGCCGTGTGACTTGAGGAGGTTGTAGAGGAAGACGCGTCCGCGCTTGGTCCAGTCGAAGCGTGAGCGCCGCCCCTCGGTGTCGTCGGCGCGGAAATAGGTGTAGGTCTGGAACCTGACGTAGCCGTTGACGATGCACTTGTGGCGGAAGACCCACTGGGTACCGGTCCAGCGGACGAGGCCGAGGCCGGAGAGCAGGACGTTGAGGTCGTGGTCGGTGAGTCCGTAGTCGGCGGCGACGATGAATGTGGGGACGTCGAACTCGGAGTCCATGATGGCGTCGAGGTAGGTCTCTTCCTTGTGCGCCCCCTCAAGGAGCGTGGCCGTGATTTCGGAGAGCTGTGCGTCGTTGGCGTTGATGGTACGCTGCTGCGAGTCGATGATGATGCGCAGCTTCTCGATGAGGCTCATGGCCTCGGGGAGGGTGACTGACGCTGGCTCTGCGGCCTGTGTCGCCTTGTGGAAGACCTGGCGGTAGACCTCGAACACGGGACGCACCTTGCGGGCGATGAAGAACTCAAGGCAGGGGACGGAGAGCATGTAGGTCTCTGTGGGGCGGCCACCGGGGTTTTTGCCATTTTGAGCAGAAACCTCTTGGAGGTTTTGCGCATTTTTGCGCAAAACCTGGTAATCGATACCCTCAAAAAAATACTTGTCATCCTTCAAGGCTCTCACGGCCTCCTGTTTTCTGCCGAACACCAGCGGCCACACCTCGTCGAGGTTTACGGGGAACTCCTCGTTGGAGCTGGAGAGGTTCAACACTGCGGTGAAATACTTTTTGATTTCGCCGTTTGTACTCTGTTTTGTCAATGCGTTCATAAGCGTAATTCTTTGGACGTTAAACTGTTATGCGGACACAAAAAGGGCGTACCGCTACCCTTCGTCCAATGCTTCACGCGGAGAGCACGCATACGCCATTACAACGTATGCAAGGGGCGATACGCCAAGAGCATATCTTTTTCCCAAAAAAGTTTCGAGCACAATTAAAGCCCTCCCTCAAAAGCGAATTTGCGGAAGAGCTTGCAACTCACCCGCGTGAAAATTTTATTGGACGCTGCAAAATTAGCTCTTTTTCCCGGTCCGGGCAAGGGTTTTGGCGATTTTTTTGCAAAATATAGTTAAAAGGGGGCGTTTCTGCGGTTGGTGTTGTCGCGGTATTGCGTGGCCGCGAGAGGCTTGTGGCGGTTGCGCGGAAGAGACTGGGCGGTGGCCGTGTCTTGCGCGGACGGGGAAATTGTGGTAACTTTGCGGCGGATGATGATGCGGGCGGTTGCCCGTGTCCTCATTCCGGAAAAGATTTGGTCATATATTTTTAAGGATTTTTTGGGTTTGTCCCGTCTGAGGCTGTTCGCGCCGGTTTTGGCGCGTTGAAGGGGTGGCAGCTGAGGACGGGATTTTTTGTGCTTGTGTGCTTGTGTGGGTGTGCGGGCGCGTATATGCACACGCGCACGCGCGCGCCAAAAAGCTGGATTTTCTTTCCAGACCCCAGGGCTTGTAGAAAACCGTCTTTTGGCTTAACGGGAGGTTTGAAAAGAAAAAGAACCAAAAAGAAAAAATATATATAATATATATTTATATATAATTATTATATAGCTAACAACGCGTGTTCCTTGGTTTTATACCTGTACATTAATATATACATGTGTATTATAATGTGTGAAAGGCGGTTTTTGCGGTTTTTTGGATGATTTTTGGGCTTGGATGGTGGTTTTAGCGTTACAACACGCTGATAATCAATGTGTTACGAAGACCCAACTTAAAAATAAAGCCGATACGGTGGCGATACGGTGGCAAGTTGCTGACTGTCAACGCGTTGCGGAGTTGGCGGGAACGGCGCGTCGGCTGATGGACTGCCGTAGACGGCTGAAACACAACGGGTTGCAGCGGCGACTTGACCGTATCGCGAGCGTATCGGGTGATAGAAATATGGAGCAGTGAATGATAAAGATAAGACTTATAAGTGAGATGCTTAAAAATCTTGATTCTTTAAGAGATATGATTAGCTTCTTTCAGGCATATTGCTTTTTATCATATATCAGAACTGGGAATAGCTTTAGACTGTCTGTGAAAAAGTGATATATAAATGACTTCCAATCTATTTTCTCCTTTATTAACAGTGTAATCCAACCAGATTCCTGCTGGTGCTGGAGGAACATTATCATACTTGATACACCATGACATACAGTCATAGTCTTCCCATCCATAGTTGTATTCTTTCCCTGTCGGATATTTTGCTTTGTATTGTTCAAGCAGGTTCAGGTAAATCGAAAGATGTTCTTTTTTTTCTTTTTTACTGAAATCCATTTTTACAGATGTAATGGAATCTGTCACTACATCGTATTTCACTATACACTCCACATTTGAGTATCCGGCGAATTTTACTCTGTAATTAAGTTCGCCTTGTGGCTTTTGGTAAGGCCGATAGCCCAATTTCAATAGGTGAGCATTAAATTTCTTTGATGTCGTATTAATGTCAACCCCCATCACCTTCTGTGCTGACACTGAAATCAGACAAAAAAGTAAGAAAAATACAGAAATAAGTTTCTTCATAATTTTCTGATGTTTTAAAGAGTTAAGTCTTGTGCGATTCCCCGCACATAGGTGTCAATTGACTTTTTCATGATTCTTGACTTGACCGTGATGTCGAGGGCTTGGTTAGAGATGGAAGCCCCGCCGGGGTGCGCGGGGCCTGTTTTGAGGCTTGCGGGGGGTTACTTGTTCAGCCATTCCTTGCTGACGAACTGCTCGGCCCACTCCTTGACGGGTGTGCCCGCTGCCTCGGCCTTGCGTGCCTCTGTGAGGATGAGGTCGAGGTCATCGTGGGTGTCTTCCTCTTTGCCTGGGATAAGGGCGGCAAGCTCGGCGGCGTAGGTTTGCTGCGCCCGGTCGACGGCGTCGTAGAGTTCGGGGTAGCCCTCGAAGGCACCCTCTCCGGCGCGGGTGACGATGGAGTCGGCCTCGCAGTGGAGCTTGTAGATGAGGTCTTCCTTGGTCTGCTCGGGGTTGTTAACTGTGTTGTTTGTCATAATGTTGCCGCTTGTCCGTGATGCGGTAGGGCTGAAATTGTTTGAAATGTTGATATTGTCGTTGTCGGGGTGGTCGGTGCTGTAGACGGCGGCTGGGGAGTGTCCGGGGAGAGCGGGTTCGTCGTCGTCGTCGGGTATGCTGTCGAACGCCTGGGCGAGGGCCGGGTCGTCGTAGAGCGGCGAGGGCGTGTCGGCGGCGAGCTGCTCGGCGGCGAGGCGTTCGGCCCCGGGGATGCGGAAGGCCCGGAAGGCCGCGCTGGAGAGCTGGAGGGGCGTGACGATGTAGTGCTGCGTCATGGTGATGTCGGGTGCGTTGCCCGTGAAGTGTCCCATCATGATGGCGATCTGCTCCAGCGGCACGTTCTTTAGCGAGAGGTTGGTGGCGAAGGATCGCCGCCCCGTGTGGGAGGAGACGAACTGCCACTTTGGCCCCGTGCGCTCGCGCCCCGCCTGGTAGATTTTGACGGGTGTGTCGATGCCGCATGCCCGGCAGAAGAAGCGTATGCCCTCGTTGACTGAGGACACGGCCACCGTGTTGGGTTCGGTGGGTGACGAGGGGACGAGGTACTGCCGGAGCCATGGGTGGACGGGGACAGTGACCTCGTGGGAGGTCTTCTGCGAGACGTAGGTGAGTGTGCGCCCGTCGGGCGAGAGGTTGTCGGGTGAGAGCCGCTCGCAGTCGGAGAGGCGCGCCCCGCAGAGGCACTCGAGCATGAAGATGCGCTTGATGTGCCGCCGCTTGGCGGTGCGGGGGAGGTAGCGGTGGAGGCGCAGTATCTCGCCGTCGGTGAGGAAGACGGACTGCGAGACCTGTTTCTTGGCTCGCATGATGCGCGCGTAGGACATGGAGGGAATGTCCTTGGACTCGGCATTGTCGCGGATGATGGCGTTGACCTCGGCGCAGATGGTCTTGACGGAGTTTGGGGAGTAGGCGGCGTCGAGTGCCTCGCGGAAGTCGCGGAGGTTGTCGTCGGTGATGTCCTCCCACATGGGTGGACGTCCGACAATCTCGCTGAAGATGTCGAGCGGCTTGATGCGTCCCGGGTGTTTCCAGATGAACGCGCCGTAGAAGGTGTGGCGCCAGCGGTAGCCGTCGTAGGCGGCGAAATAGCCCTTGCGTATGGCGTTGGCGTAGGTTTTCTGCTGCTCGGGTGTGAGCAGCACCATCCACCGCCGTGAGGGCAGGATTGGAGTTTGCTGTTTCATTGTTGCGTTTTTTAATTTGTACTGGTTTTTGTTTGGGACGCGCGCCGCGAGGGGACGCGCGGGGGTTGAGGCTTTGGTCAGACGGATTTTTCTTGGCAGTCCGTTTGACGCGGCAAGTGCCGCCTACCAAATTTCTTCGGCTTCGATTTCGAGAGTCGAGTCGTCGAGGTTCTCGATGTCGTTGCCGTACCAATATGCTTGCAATCTGTATCCATCTGTATCTACAGTCTTTTGCGCTGCGTACTCCTGCTTGCCGATGTGTGACGGAGGCTCAAATGCCGGGTACATCATTCTTGACGTAGGCTCCACCTCTACATTCTCGGTGGCTTCTTTTACAACGTCCTCGCCGAACTTGGCGATTGCCTGTTGTTTGTTCAATCTTATCATGTGGCTTTGACTTGACCGTGGTGTCGAGGGCTGAAGGGTTGATTTTTGGCGCTGCGGAGGGGGTTGTCCGCAGCCTTTGGGCTTTGCTCAGACGAGGGTGACGGTGTAGCAGGGTACGCCGAAGGCGCGGCGCTTGCGGGACACTACGAAGCCGAGCATCTTGAGCAGTGCGACGGCGTTGGTGACGTAAGGCTCGTCGACGAGGATGTAGGGGAAGCCGATTTCGTCGGACCGGAGGTTGCCGATGCGCGAGCGGAGGAACGGCGGAAGGGGGTAGTCGTAGAAGAACTTGCCGTCGCGCGAGATGCCGAACTCGTCGGGGGTCTTTGCCGTGTACTCGGTGCAGGCGTGGAAGCCTGACTGCGGGGTGTCCTCGTAGTCGAGGAAGCGCAGGCAGAACACGGTGAGGCGCGCGGAGACGCCGGAGCTCTCGAAGAAGGATGCGACGGCGGCCTGGAAGCCTGCGGTGTTGAACGTGGGAGGGGTGTAGCCCTTGCGCTTGAGGATGTCCTGTGCGCGGATGATTTTTGTGGTCATGATGATTTGTCGTTTTGGTTTGAAGGCCGGTGCAAAGGTAGTGATAATATTTGGCTTTGCATCGGCTTTTCAGGCTTTTTTGAGTGTTGTGGAGAAAAAGGACGCGCCTGCGGCAGTGTCGCGTGGTTATAGGAGGTTGATGTGCCTCGGATGAGAAGCCAGCAGTGAAGCCTGGCGGAAGCCAGGTGTAACCGCTGGAGATACGAATCCGGGTCACTGAAGGGAGCCGCACGGCGCGTCGGGAGAGGGCCGCGATGTCCTGTAGGGGTGGATGGTTGGGTTGTGGGCACAGCTGCGGACGGGTGCGATGGATATAAGTGACT
>ERZ808246.1618-NODE-1618-length-15959-cov-7.452465_pt1 | contig 15959 bp, 8 predicted proteins | sample MGYA00521083_ERZ808246 | MGnify/ENA primary metagenome ERZ808246 (study PRJEB31516, sample SAMN03275577) | gut metagenome | biome: mammalia-associated habitat; material: feces | host: Papio cynocephalus | place: Kenya | collected 2012-07-07 ...
CGGAAGAATCCCTTTTCCGGCAGCTCGTCCGCGATGATGTCCAGCGACGAGTCCATGACATATTTCTTCCCGTCGAAGGTGTAGAGGAAATTGCTCTTCTCCTCCGAACAGAAATAGGCGATGTCCTCCACCTTCACGGGAACGATGCGGTCGTTGAGCCTCACGATGAACCTTTCCTTGTGCCGTCCCTCATCGACCGCCCTCAGCACCGAACCGAAGTCCGCCGGAACGCCGCCGCTCCTGAGGACCCTGCTCACGGCACGGTCAAGGTCGGCGGGACTGATCGGCTTGAGAAGATAGTCGAGCGAGCCGGCCTCGAAGGCCTTTATGGCGTAGCTGTCGTAGGCCGTGGTCATGATGACCTTCGCCGTAATCTGCACCTGCCTGAAAATCTCGAAGCAGTTGCCGTCGGAAAGCTCTACGTCCATAAAAATCACGTCCGCCCCGTTGTCCTGCACCCATCCGCCGTGCATTCCGGCGCCGTTCGCCGAATGCTCGTTCAGCCACTGCACCGTCTCCGCCACGGAGCCCGTGCACCCGACGACCCTCATCTGCGGATACCTGCTCTCAAGTGTCCTCGCCAACGCTTTCCGCGCCATCACCTCGTCCTCGACTATCAGTACTTTCATATTATCGTAATTCTTTTCAAATCAAACTGTAATAACCGGAGATCCTTCTCTATGTCATAACCGGACCTCGTCGGGACGGCATCCGCCCGCACTTCATATCAGCGGCAGCCTCACTATGTATTCCGTCTCCGTCTTCTCAATCAGGACCTCCCCGCCGTCGAGGTCGCTGTACTGCTGGCGTATGTATTTCAGTCCCACCCCGGTGGACGGAGCCTTCGATGCGCGTGGAATCAGTGTGTTGCGAACCTCAAGACCACCATCTGCCGACCGCATCGCAATCCTGAGCGGCCGCGCCTCCGACACCGCATTGTGCTTGAACGCATTTTCCACGAGCATCTGCACCGCGCACGGCGGCACCGTCTTCTTCAAATCCTCCCAGCTGACCTCTTCCGTCACCTCAAAGCCCTTGGGAAACCGCGTCCTCATCAGGTCGATGAAAGCATCCACGAACTCCATCTCGCCGCTCAGCGGCACGAGCCTCTCCTCCTCGTTGCGAATCATATAGCGGTACAGCCCCGCCAGCTTGTGGATGAACTCGCTTGCCTCCTCAGTCTGCCCGTCAAGCACAAGGGAGTCGAGCACGTTGAGGGAATTGAACAGGAAATGCGGATTCACCTGCTGCTTTAGCTTTTCGTAGCGGAACTGGGCGTAGTGCCGCTTCTCCTTTTCCGTCCGCATTGCCTGCTGAACCTCGATGGAATGATTCGCGAGATAGATTATGCAGTAGGCCGAGATGTCCGTGACGAGGCACAACACGCAGAGCTGGATGAAGTCCGTCGATGTGTCCGGCTGAATCACGCAGTCCGGCGAGAGGCAGACGATGTACGCGACCATCTGCGAGGTGATGAGCAGAAAAAGAATGAATATGAACCAGAAGCATTTCTTCCCCACTCCGTAGATTATCCGCCTGCGGAAGCGTATGAATATGATGTTGACGCAGATGAGCGTGATGATTACCGCAGAGTTTGACAGAATCATGGACAGGATTTCGAGCGTGCTCCACGGGTTTCTGCCGGACGAAGAGAAGACAAAAATCAGAAGGCGGAGGAGAAATATGAACGCGAAGGCGAACACGAGTATGCGTGTCTGCGTCCCGGGAATTCCGTGTCTTTCGGCGTCTCCGTGCGGAAATGCCTTCGTGAGCGCCGCAGTGCTCCATCCGAGTATTATTGTAGTGAGGAACGTGACGAGTGAACTCGCCGCCACAGGGTCATGCAGCACCTTTCTCAGCAGCACGCCTCCTTCTGTTCCGATGAGAAATCCCGCGACGTTCACTACAATCACGCAGGCGGCCGTGATTTCGATGTTGAGGCTGCGGCGCAGGCACAGCACCACGGTCATCGCCATGGTGAGCAGTGTCAGCGTGAGCTCGTCGCTGACACCGAATCTTCCTAAAGCGTATGCCACAGCGGCGTGTGCGAGCGCAAATGCCGTGACAATCAGTCCATTTATTTTAGTGTCTTTCTTCATTTCAAGGTCTCTCACTCCGTTCAGGATGACAGTTCCATTGTGGTCAGCAGGCGTTTCCGCGAATGCTTGGTAAATGTTTCCGCGATTGCCTTAATGCCTGCAAGTTAGGAAAAATCCGTGAATATCGTTTCATTCGTCGCCGAAAACTTGCCGTTCGTCCCCATATATCACCCGTTCGTCAGAGGATATGCCACATTATATTTATAAAATTCATATATTCGCATCAGTTAATAACATTTGAACACCGAAAACGCTCAATCGCTTAACGATTGTAACGACACAGAAACACGAAAAAACAAACTGACCACGGAATGAAATCGTCCAAACCAAAATTGTCCTTTTGGCAAATCTGGAACCTCAGCTTCGGCTTCATGGGTGTTCAGATAGGATATTCGCTTCAGAACTCCAACACCTCGACCATACTCCAGTCATTCGGTGCGGACCTCGGCTCGCTCAGTTATTTCTGGCTCGCCGCCCCCATTGCCGGACTCATAGTGCAGCCGATAGTCGGAATGTTCTCTGACAAGACATGGACGAAGCTCGGCAGGCGCATCCCGTTCATTCTTGTGGGGGCGATAATCTCGGCGCTCGCCCTCGTGCTCATGCCGAACTGCCCGAAGCTTCTGGCATTTGCCCCGCTTGCGATGGGTGCGCTCATCTTCCTCTTCATGGACCTCTCGTTCAATGTCACGATGCAGCCTTTCAGGGCGCTTGTCACGGATATGCTCGATGACAGTCAGAAGACAGAAGGCTTTGTGGTTCAGACACTTCTGATTAACCTCGGAGCCGTCGTGGGGGCGCTTCTTCCTCTTGTCATGACATGGTGCGGGGTCAGCGACACGGCCGAGGAGGGTCATGTCTCCGACCACATCGCGTACTCATACTACTTGGGGGGGGCAATACTGCTGGCCTCCGTCCTTGTGACGTCATTTAAGGTAAAGGAATATCCTCCCAAGGAGTTCGCTCTCTATAACGGGACTTCCGACGACCGGGAGGGCATCCCGGCGGACATTCAGGCGGACGCCAAGGCCGCCGCGCCGAAGACCGGTTTCATACAGCTTCTCAAGGGCACTCCGAAGGTGATGCTCCAGCTCGGCGTGACGCAGTTCTTCTCATGGGCGGCGCTGTTCCTGATGTGGAACTACCTCAAGCCGGCAATCACCGGGGTCGTCACGGACAATTCCGGGGCGGTTCTCGCCGAAGGCGCCACGGCCACATGGGTCGGCGTCCTCAACGCGGTCTATCCCGTTCCGGCCTGCATCATAGCCCTTTTCATGACGCAGATTGCCAACCGCTACGGCAACAAGACCGTCTATGCGGCCACCCTCGCCTGCGGTGCACTCGGCTTCCTCGGGCTTTCGCTGCTCCATAACCAGTATCTCCTGATGCTCCCTATGGTCGGTATCGGAATCGCGTGGGCCGGCATACTCGCGATGCCTTATTCAATCCTCTCCCGCGCCATTGACGCGAACAGCGCCGGGGCATATATGGGAATCTTCAACTTCACGATTGTCATCCCGCAGATTTGCATGGGACTTCTCGGCGGGGTCATAGTCAAGTACATCTTCGGCGGCAATGCCGTGGCCATGCTCGCCCTCGCCGGAGCACTGATGCTCTGCGCGGCAGTCAGCGTGGCGTTTATAAAGGATAATAGGCGGGACAGCGTGGAGTCAGATAGAAACTAATCATAAAAACAGATACAATGAAACGTATAATCATGGTTTTGGCGGGTCTCGCATCCGCGCTCTCGCTCTCGGCTCAGGCGGGCTTTGATGTGAAGGGCGTCGTGACTGACGCGACTGGTCCTGTCATAGGCGCCACTGTCATCGAGCAGGGCACTTCCAACGGCGTTTCCACCGGAGTTGACGGAGACTACGCGCTCACTGTCGCATCTGCGGAGACCGTCGTCGAATTCAGCTGCATGGGCTACACCACCGTGACCTTCAAGGCTTCCGAGGTTCCGGCGAAGGTCGTCCTGAAGGAGGACAGCGTCTTCCTCGACGAGGCCGTCGCAATCGGCTACGGCTCCCAGAAGAAGAAGGAGGTCACCGGTTCCGTCGCCTCGGTCAAGGCCGAGGACTTCAACGCCGGCGTGAAGACCAGCCCGATCGGACTTCTCCAGGGCAAGGTCGCCGGGCTCAACATCATCAAAACGACTTCAGATCCGACATCGACCGGCTACAGCATCCAGATTCGAGGATTCTCAACCCTTGATAAAGGAGCTGGAACGAGTCCTTTGTTCATTGTTGACGGTGTTCCTGTGAGCAACATTGACAACATCTCGAATGATGAGATAGCGTCTATGGATGTTCTGAAGGACGGTTCCGCCGCCGCAATCTATGGAACCCGAGGTACGAACGGAGTGATTATCATCACGACAAAACGCGGCTCCAACTTTAATGATGTTCCGCAGACAAAGGTCGAGTATTCCGGATATGCTTCGGTGTCAATGAGAAACGGAGACCTCGGTATGGCCACGGCGGATGAATTCATCAATCTCGAGGAACTTTCCGGAGGGGCTGTGAAGCCGGTCATTTATTATGATGCTGACGGCAATCCGAACCGGACTGACTGGATGTCCGCGATAACGAGAAAGGCCGCCATTACACATAGTCATAATGTCGCTGTTTCTGGCTCTTCCCGCAAGTTCAATTATCGTGCATCTGTAAACTACAAGAACGCCGAGGGCATTGCCAAGGTCACAAACCGCGAAGAAATCATCGGTAAGATAGCCGCCTCACAGAATGCCTTGAACGGTTGGCTGAACTTGCAGTATGACCTTTCCTATATGCACTACCGCAACGACTATTTCTGCGGCGACTTCAAGCAGGCCGCGATTCTGAATCCGACATATCCGATTTATGATTCGACATCTGAGACCGGATATTACATAACTCCGGGAACAGGTGAATCAAATCCTGTGGAGACAATGAACAATAAGGAATCCTACGGCACCGGCGATTATTTCAGAGGAAGCGTGAAGGCGACTATAAACATTCTTCCAGTCGACGGCTTGAAGATCAATGCCTTTGCCGCGATGGAGAAGGGAAACAACGCGTCATATTGGGCAAACGGCAAGCTGATGAAGGATCTTGCCGGTTCCGGGCAGGCCGGGCGCTCGAATGACGGTAGCTACAACAAGTTGTTCGAGGTGACTGCGGATTATGCGCATTCATTCGGAAGGCACAATGTTGCGGCGGTCGCCGGCTTTTCCTATCAGAGTTTCCTGTATGACGGTTCAAGCATGAGCAACAAGGGATTCCCGAGCGAATCGATGAAATACTATCAGATTGGCAACGGGGACGCCTCGAAGGACTATCTTAATGTAAGTTCCAGCCGCAATTCCAATGTACTTGCCGCAATGTTTGCGCGTGTCAACTACAACTACGCGGAGAAATACCTCCTTTCCGCTTCAATCCGCCGTGAAGGGTCTTCACGCTTCGGCGCGAACAACAAATGGGGATGGTTCCCTGCTGTCAGTGCCGGCTGGAGAATCAGCGGAGAAGACTTCATGCAGGGTGCATCGTGGGTAAATGACCTGAAGCTCCGTCTCGGATTCGGCGTCACAGGAAACAACCTTGCGTCTGATCTCAAGTCGGTGGCTCTTCTGTCGAACGGTGGAACGTTCTGGTATAACGGGAAATACGTCTATACCTATACCGTAGCGCAGAACGTGAATCCGGATCTGCGATGGGAGAAGAAATATGAGTATAATCTCGGACTCGACTATTCGTTTCTTGACAACCGTCTCTATGGAAGCCTCGACCTTTACTACCGTCAGACACGCGACCTTCTCTGGGACTATGAGGTGCCGACGCCTCCGTACCAGTATTCCACGCTGCTTGCCAATGCCGGCCAGATGGACAGCTACGGCGCGGAGATTACGATAACCGGAGTGCCGGTCAAGACGAAGGACTGGACTTGGTCAACTACACCTACATTCGCGTTCAATAAGAGTGTCATCACCAGGCTGTCCGATCCGTCAAAGGGCTTCAACTACAAGCAGACGACATCCGGCGGAGTGGGCGAGAACGGAATCATGAACACCAACACGCAGATTCTCATTGAGGGGTCTCCGGTCGGGCAGTTCTACGGGTATAAGTTCGAGGGAATCAAGTCTGACGGGACATGGATGTACAGGACTCCGGAAAATGGCTATATATCCAGTGGAAATGCGACGGAAGGTCATAAGATGAATATCGGAAGCGCACAGCCATGGTTCACTTTCGGATGGAACAACTATGTGAGGTATAAGGCGTTCGACTTGTCTTTGTTCTTCCGCGGTGTTGTCGGAAACAAGATTCTGAACGTGACGCGCTGGGCATACGGTCCTCAGGCCGCCGTCGCTTCAACCAATGTGTTCATGAAGGATGTCAAAAAGAATGGCACGGTTATAAGCAACAAGACGAATTTCTCGGACTATTATCTTGAAAACGGCTCGTATCTGAAGCTTGACAATCTTACCGTTGGATATAACATTCCGTTGAAAGAGAACAAATATGTCAGCAACCTGCGTGTCTATCTTACCGGGCAGAATCTGTTCACAATCACCAAGTACAGCGGGCAGGATCCTGAAGTCGACACGACAAATGTCTGGAGCGCCGGCATTGACTATCCGAGCTTTTATCCTACGGTCGCCACTGTTCTTCTCGGTCTTAACATCACGATGTTTTAAAATTAGAGAAAATGAGAAAGTTTATATACATTATTTCACTTGCCCTGACGCTGTCCGTCTTCTCTTCGTGCGACAGCATGCTTGATGAAGTCAACTATGGTAATCCTACGGTGTCGGACATGATGACCAATGAGGAGAATGTTGTGCTTCTCGTGGGGCAGGCCTATGCTGACTTGAAATGGATACATGATCATTGGGGATATTTCGGCGTGTCATCGCTCACGGCGGACGAGTGTCTGTGCCCTACTCGTGGGGATGACTGGGCAGACGGAGGATATTGGAGAAATCTGAATACGCACAAGTTTGACATCCACGCGAAGGCCTTTGAGAATATATGGAAGATGACCATTTCGGGCGCCGTACTGTGCAATAAGCTCATTCAGACCCTTGCTGACAGCAGGGAGTCCATGAATCCTGCTGTGTATGCCCAGTATGTCGGTGAACTTGAAGTGCTCCGCTCATACTACTATTATCTTCTGTTTGACTGTTTCGGTCGCATTCCTTACACGGAGGACTATTCGGATGAATCGCGCCCTCTTCTGGCTCCGCAGGAAACATGGTCGGCTCTCGTCAACTGCTTGGAAAGAAACGCGCCTAACATGGCTGTCGTTACCGACGGAAATCGTTCCGCCAACTATGGACGCACGACGCATGGCTTTGCTTATGCTCTCCTTGCGAGGCTTTATCTCAATGCGACGTCTTTCGGATGCACTCCCGATAATGTAAGTCTTTCGGATAACTCACAATACCGTCCCGATTTCAAGGCGATTGCTGGTGAAGCTGATTTTTACACCAATGCCGTTGCCTGCTGCGACAGGGTCATAAACTCCGGCTCATATTCCATTGAACCCGACTTTTTTACGAACTTCAAGATAAAGAATGAGGACAGCAAAGAGAATATATTCGTAATCGTTGAGGACGGAAGGGCGGACTTCGACGAGAGAAGCGGCCCTGACGGAAATATGAAGAACAAGCTTCGTGTCCTGTTCCTTTCACTTCACTATCAGCAGCAGGAGGCATACGGGACGCAGCTTGACTGCTGGAACGGCTTCTGTGCGCGACCTTCTTATCTGGAGCGTTATAACAGGCGTGATGTCCGCGGGACCGGAGATGAAGGCCTTGGAACCAATGACACGCACCATTGGGGATGGTTCGTCGGCCCGATATGCAGAAAAGGTTCCACGACTCCTCTGAAGGACAAACGCGGTAATGATGCCGTCGTGTTTCCGACAGTTTCCTCATTGACTGACGCGGCAATCGGTGACGGCGCGAGAATGTTCAAATACGAGGTTGACAGGGAAGGCAAGTACAAATACTGCGAGAACGACTTTGTGCTGATGCGTTACGCAGATGTTCTCTGGATGAAGGAAGAGGCCATACTTCGCGGAGGACAGGGGACTTCCGGATATAATACCTCTGACTTCAGGACTCTTCGCAACAGAACTTTTGCTTACGAGGCAGATCCGGAGACTGCCTACAGCTCCGCATATCCGACGGTGCTGACCCTTGACGGAATCCTTGATGAGCGCGGGCGTGAGTTCGCCTGGGAACTTGTCCGTCGCCGCGACCTCATAAGATACGGGAAGTTCGGAGATCCTGGCTATGTCGAATATGTCACCGACACGGACAAGAACAGGAACTGGTTCCCGATTCCGTATTCTGTGATAGAGAAGTCCGTCCGAGACAAGGATGGCATGCCTCTGTGGACTCAGAATCCAGGATATGACACGATTTAAAAACTTTAATAACACATTAAAACCTATTTATTATGAAAAAGATTGCATTATTCGCAGGACTTGTTGGCCTGTGTGCGTCTGTTCTCGTTTCCTGCAATAAGGAGGAGAACAACAACGGTGGTAACCTTGACGATGTCATCGAAGACGGATTCTATGTTACCGGCGCTGCAACCGGATCGGACGCCGTTGCGGCAAAGTACATGATGTCAGCCGGAATGAATGAGGCTGATGGCAATGCCAAGCGTGACGGAATGTATGAGAAGTATGTATGGCTTGAGGCTCAGAAAGACTTCTCACTTCTTCTCTACACGGCCGGAAATGAAGTCCGCTACAGCGCTGTCCTTGAGGACTACAACACTAATGGTGAGAATGATCAGGTGAATGTCATCGTGAAGAGAGGAAAGCTTGTGACCGGTGATGACGCTCCTGCGATGAAAGTTGCCGAGACCGGCTTCTACCACATCGTTCTGGATCTCAACAAGGCCGGCGACCTCGCATTGGGCGCTCAGATAGTGCTTGCTCCTGTCAAGTGGGGCGTTTCAGGCTCAATGAACTCTTGGGGCAACACTTTCTTCCCGGATCCGAAAAAGGAAGGTGACAAGCTCACATGGATCCTCACGGAGCAGATTATGCCTGCCGACTATGAGTTCAAGTTCAAGTATGGCAATGGCTGGAAGATTCAGCTTGATGACGCCGGAAAGGTCAAGGCAAACACTAACCTTGGCGAAGGCATGATACAGGGCGCACCAAATATCAAGGGTCATGATGTCAAAGGATACTACACCATTACGCTCGTGTACAATCTCTCGTCCGGTGATTTCTCGAAATGCTACTCGTTCACCTGCGAGATGGTTCAGGATCTCAGCTATGTTCCTGATGAGCTTTTCTTCAAGGGAGATCAGTTTGCGGAGGCTCAGAAAACTATCCTTACGAACAAGGTCGGTGAATATTGGGCTATACGTCAGATTGAGGCCGGCAAAGCTGTGAAGTTCTTCTCTGACGAGGCCTGCACGAAGTCTGCCGCAGAGGTCGTGGCGACGGTTGACGGGGCGACAAAGGTTGACGGCGGATTCACAGTGCCTGAAACTGCCATGTATATCATATACACAAATCTCATTGACAAGAAGATAACCGTTGAGAAGGCGACTGTCTATGGCATTGGAGACGCGTTCGGTAACTGGACTGAAGGAGAGCATCCGTTTACAGTCGAGAACGGCAAGGCTTCAATAAAAGCTGCCGCTGCCGGCAATCTCAGAATGTATGCCGGATATTCAAAGGCAGATGGTGGTACATGGTGGACCCGTGAGTTCAACATCTACGATGGGAAGATTAAATATCGTGCAAATGGTGGCGAACTGGATGCGGTTGCAGTATCTGCCGGACAGACCGTCACCCTCGACTTCAACGCGGGAACAGGCTCAATCGAATAGTTTTATCTGAACTGTATATTATCGGCCGGCGGCTCCTGATCGGGCCGCCGGCTGCAAATGTGAGAGGCGGTGCGCCGTCGCTTCCCGATGCGGAAACTGCAGCGGAACGGCTCTCGAAAAATTCGGAATAATGAACAAGAACATCCTTTTCTCCGTGGCGGCCGCGCTCGCCCTGCTCTTTTCCTGCACTCCGCCGGAGAGTCCGTCACAGGAGCCGGAGACTCCGTCGTTTGACATAGAGAAGCTTCAGCCGGGACTTTCCTCCGACCCGCTGACCCCATCTGCTGACGAACCATGCACGCTCTACTACAAGGCCGGCGGCAGTTTTCCCTTCGCAGGCTACACGGGCGAGCTTTACGCCCACATCGGGATTGTGAACCTAGAATGGGAGCACGTTCAGGCGGAGTGGGCGGTGAACACCGAAAAGTGCCGCTGGCAGAAGACCGGGGTCGAGAACGTGTGGAAGCTTACGCTTGAGCCTTCGTTGCGCGAGTGGTTCGGCGCGGGGGACGACGAGGTCGTGACGAAAATCGGGGTCGTGGTGCGCAGCGCGGACGGCTCGAAGCAGACCGCCGACCTTTTCTGCAAGGTCACCGACAGCGGCAAGGGATTCGTGCCGGCGGCCGTGACGGAGGCGGCCCTGCCTTCCGGAACTGAACTCGGAATAAACTATGACGCTGATGCCACTACAGTCACGCTCGTGCTCTATGACCGGGACAGGGACGGGGAGCATTATCCGCACTGTTTTCTTGTCGGTGACTTCAATGACTGGACGGTATCAAATAGTTGGCAGATGAAACGCGATGAGGCGGCGGGATGCTGGTGGCTTGCTCTCGACGGGTTGACTCTGGGCAAGGAGTACCGCTTCCAGTACCATCTCATTGACTCGGAGGGCGAAGCGCTCCGCATTTCGGACCCATATTCCGAAATCATCTACAGCAGCGACGACAAATGGATTTCCTCCTCGACATATCCCGACCTCCCGTCCTATCCTTCTGGGGCTTCGGGTCTCGTGTCGGCGTTCTGCACTTCGCGGCCGGAGTATGAATGGAAGGTCACGGACTATGAGGTTGAGGACAGGGACGACCTTGTGATATATGAGCTTCATCTTAGGGATTTCAGCGCCACCCATGACCTTTCCGGCGCGGAGGCTCATCTTAACTATATCGAGGCTCTCGGGGTAAACGCGATTGAACTGATGCCGGTTCAGGAGTTTGACGGAAACGACAGCTGGGGATATAATCCCTGCTCCTATTTCGCCCTTGACAAGGCATACGGGACACGCGAACGCTACAAAGAGTTCATCGACGAGTGCCACAGGCGGGGGATTGCCGTGATTCTCGACGTCGTCTATAACCACGCGACCGGCGCTCACCCGATGGCGAAGATGTACTGGGACTCCGCCGCCAACAAGACTGCACCGAATAATCCGTGGTTCAATGTCGATGCCCCGCATCCATATTCTGTATTTCATGACTGGAACCATGAGAACGGGATGGTGCGCGAACACGTCAAGCGCAGCCTGCGCTACCTTCTTTCTGAGTACAGGTTCGATGGCTTCCGCTTCGACCTCACAAAAGGCTTCACCCAGAGAAAGAGCACGGAGGCGACTGCAGCGAACTATGATGCGTCGCGTGTGGCGATTTTGAAGGACTATGCCTCGGCGGTGTTTGCCGTGAACCAGAATGCCATCGTGATTTTCGAGCATTTCTGCGATGCTCGTGAGGAAAAGGAACTGGCCGAAGCCGGAGTGAAGCTCTGGCGGAACATGAACAATGCCTACTGCCAGACGGCCATGGGCTGGCTCAAGGACGGGGACGACCTTTCCGGGATGTGGACGGGAAATGCAGCGATGCCGTTCGGTTCGCTTGTCGGCTTCATGGAGAGCCACGACGAGGAAAGGACCGCCTACAAGTCGCTCAAATGGGGCAACGGGATTGCTTCCGACCTCGCTGCGAGGATGAAGCGGGAAGAACTCAACGCAGCGTTTTCCCTTCTTGTTCCCGGACCGAAGATGCTCTGGCAGTTCGAGGAGCTCGGCTACGACATTTCCATCGATGAGAATGGCCGCACCGGCTCCAAGCCCCTGCACTGGGACTATCTCGATGTTCCGGAGCGCAGGGCGCTGCACGATGTCTATGCCTCCCTGTTGGCGTTCAGACATGACAATCCGCGATTTTTCGACACCGACGCCAAGTTCAGCTGGTCTGTCGGCAGCGGCGCTGAGGTGAGGACGATGACCTGCACTGCGGCGGACTCGCGCTCCTATGTGGTTGTTGGCAACTTCGGGGTCACGGATGTTGCCTCAACCGATGTCCAGCTCCCGTCCGAAGGCACATGGTACGACCGTTTCGGCGGCACGCAGCTGACGACCGGCTCCGACAATGTCCTCGTCACCCCTCTTGCAGCCGGCGAGTTCAGGCTTCTGACAAATTTTAAGTAGAGTGCCGAGCGGAACGGAGTGGAGTCGAGGAATTTTTAAATCTGGATGATAATTTATTGAAGATGAAAAAGATATATGTTGCAATCGCAGCCCTGCTGCTCGCGGTCTCCTGCGCGGAGAAAGCGCCGCACGCACGGTGGACCTATGACACCGTCGTCTATGAGATGAATGTCCGCCAATACACTCCGGAGGGCACTTTCTCCGCTGCGCTGGCTCAGCTCCCGCGTCTTGAACGGCTCGGGGTTGACATCATCTGGCTCATGCCGATTTATCCCATAGGCGAGAAGGAGCGCAAGGGAACTCTCGGCTCCTACTATGCCGTGCAGGACTACTGCGCGGTGAATCCGGAATTCGGAACCATGGAGGACTTCGAGTCTTTCCTTGCCGCCGCCAAGGCACGCGGCTTCAGGGTCATTCTCGACTGGGTGGCCAACCACACCTCCCCGGATGCCGTGTGGATAGACATCGAGCCTGCGGACTGGTACGAGAGGGATTCGCTCGGCAACACCGTCGTGCAGTACGACTGGACCGACATAGCCGCGCTGAACTATGACAACCCAGCCGTGTGGGACGCGCAGGAAAAGGCGATGCGGTTCTGGATGGAGAAGGGCATCGACGGCTTCCGCTGCGACATGGCCTGCGAGGTGCCTTTCGAGTTCTGGACCAAGACGATTTCATCACTCCGCGCCGACTGGCCCCAGATGTATATGCTCGCCGAGGGGGAAGCCCCGCAGCTTCACCGCTCCGGATTTGACGCCTCTTATGCATGGGAACTTCATCATCTTCTGAACGACATTGCGCAGGGACATAAGAACATTCCGGAACTGCTCGACTACATTGAGCGCGACGCGAAGAACTATCCTCCGGAGGCTTTCCGCCTGATGTTCACTTCCAACCATGACGAGAACTCATGGGCGGGCACCGAGTTCGAGCGCATGGGCGACGCCGCGCAGGTGATGGCAGTGCTTACGTTCACACTTCCGAACGGGCAGCCTCTGATTTATACCGGGCAGGAGACGGGCTGGAACCACCGTTTCCAGTTCTTTGAAAAAGACCCGATTCCGGTGTGGGAGGAGAATGACTACACTGCGTTCTATCAGAACCTGATACGCTTCCGTCACGACCATCCGGCTCTCCGTGCGGGCGAAAAGGGCGGACGCTTCGAGGTGGTTTCCACTGAGGACAGCACGCTCGTTTTCCGGCGCGTGCTGCCGAATGATACGGTGGCAGTGACTGCTGAATTGAAGTCTCCTTGGAGTTGGAGTATAGAATAATTGATTAAATTTGCGAGAGATGAAAAGAATATTTTGGATTATGACGGCGATTATGCTGAGTTCGTGTGCGGGAAACGGAAAGTTTGTGCCGGAGTCGGTGGCGGACGCTTCCGATGCGCAGGTGAGCAGGGTCGAGCCGCTTTCGTGGTGGGTCGGGATGAACACTCCGCTCCAGCTGATGGTGCACGGGGGCGGGATTTCGGAATATGACGTCGCGCTCGAAGGCGCTGAAGGCGTGAGGATTCGCGGGGTACATAAGGCCGACAGTCCGAACTATCTTTTCATTGACGTCGCCATATCCCCGAATGCGAAGGCGGGCACATATTACCTCGTTTTCTCTAAGGACGGCGAAAGTTTCAAACGCGCCTACGAAATAGGGGAGAGGAAGGAAGGCTCCGCACAGCGCGGAAGTTTTTCGAGTGCGGACATGATATATCTCATTATGCCAGATCGTTTTGCGAACGGTGACCCGTCGAACGACTCCACTCCCGACACCGCCGACAAGGCTGACCGCAGCGAGTTCTTCGGACGGCACGGCGGTGACATTCAGGGCATCATCGACCATCTGGACTACATCAGCGAACTCGGAGCGACGGCAATCTGGCCCACCCCGCTTCTGGAAGACAACGCTCCGGAGGAGTCCTACCACGGCTATGCCGCCTCGGACTACTACCGCATAGACCCGCGCTTCGGAAGCAACGAACTCTACCGCGAATTTGTCTCCAAGGCGCACGCCAAAGGGCTTAAAGTGCTCATGGACATCGTGACGAACCACTGCGGAACGTCTCACTGGTGGATGGCCGACCTGCCTTTTGAGGACTGGATTCATCAGTTCCCGGAATACACCGGAACCAATGTCTGCTTCTCCACGAACATGGATCCGAACGCGTCCAAAAAAGACCTCGAAATTCAAGAGAGCGGGTGGTTTGTGCCGTCGATGCCGGACATGAACCTTGACAACCCGTTTGTGCTCAACTACTTCAAACAGTGGGCGGTATGGTGGGCGGAATATTCCGGACTTGACGGCTTCCGCGTGGATACCTACCCCTACAACGAGAAAGAGCCGATGTCTCGCTGGTGCAAGGCGATCACGGACGAATACCCTCATTTCAACATAGTCGGCGAGTGCTGGACTTCCTCAATCCCACAGCTGGCATATTGGCAGAAGGACGTGCCGAACCGCGACGGGTTCGCTGACGCGCCACTTTTCTCGTCTCGCCATAGCAAAAGCGAGCGTGGCTCTGCTCGCGACTTATCGAAAAGGTTTAATTCAAACCTGCCTTCGGTGATGGACTTCCCTCTGTACGATGCCCTGCGTATGGGACTGAGCGAGGGCGCGGGCTGGGGCTGCGGAATGACAAGGATTTACGAGGTGCTTTCCCACGACTTCCTCTATGCCGACGTGAACAACCTGCTGATTTTCGCCGGAAACCACGACACCGACCGCATCGGCGACGTTGTGGGCAAGAATCCCAAGAAACTCAAACTGGCGATGACCCTGATGGCGACCATGCGCGGCATCCCGCAGATTTTCGCGGGTGACGAGCTTATGATGGTTTCCGCCGATCGTTCGCAGGGGCACGGCGGACTCAGGGTCGACTTCCCCGGAGGCTGGCCGGGGGATAAGGTAAACTTGTTTACTCAGGATGGTAGGGAGGCGCAGCGACTGAACACCGACGGGAAGCCTGTCTATCCTGGTCAGGCCGCGGAACTGTTCGACTATGTGAGCCGCCTGTTCAACTGGAGAAAGACCGCCGAGGTCATCCACACCGGCCGCACTCTCCATTTTATCACCCGCGACAACACCTACGCCTTCTTCCGCTACAACGACTCTGCCGCCGTCTTTGTCTTCGTCAACAATTCCGACACCGCGAAGACAGTTCCGTGGAGCTACTATTCCGAAATTTCCGAAGGACTCCACAACGGCACCGATGTCCTCACCGGTAATCCTATCACAATCTCCGACACCACTTCCGTCGCCCCAGAAACCGCCCTTGTCGTAGAATTTGACAGGTAGGCAGGAACAATTTATAATGAAGGTCTCCCGCCTTCGGCTTCTTCAAGCCCGTAAGTTCTGTCTTGAACTTGCTGGCTTGTGGTGGTATAGCTGCCTATTGGCCTCTCATTTCACGGATCTCATCCACGCTCAGTCCCGTACATGCTGCCACAGTCTCCGCAGGAACTCCAGCAGCAAGGAATTTCTGTGCCGTATCCAATGCCTTTTCTCTCATTCCTTCAGCTCTCCCTTCAGCTCTCCCCTCAGCAAATCCGTCCTTGTAGTAAGCCTTGGTCTCGGCCTTGT
>ERZ808246.1619-NODE-1619-length-15957-cov-6.754119_pt1 | contig 15957 bp, 11 predicted proteins | sample MGYA00521083_ERZ808246 | MGnify/ENA primary metagenome ERZ808246 (study PRJEB31516, sample SAMN03275577) | gut metagenome | biome: mammalia-associated habitat; material: feces | host: Papio cynocephalus | place: Kenya | collected 2012-07-07 ...
AGCGAGGGTGAAAAAGCGGTTGGAAATGTCCATGATATTTCCAGAAGCCGTTATGCCCGGAAGCTCAAGAAGAAAGCCAAGATGCAGGGTAAGAAAGGCACCAAAACCACAAAATCTTCTGCACAGGAGCCAACTGCGGCACAAAATGCAGGAGACTTCAGCATCGGCACCGGCGAGGGCGGTTCCAACTGGCTTTCCCGATGGAAACAGCGGCAGGAAATCCACAAGAACTACTATGCTGCTGCCCGGTCAGGCGGTACAGCGGCGCAGACTGTTGGCAGCAAAAAGGCTGCATCCGGCGGTGCATCTGCGGCACGGTCTGGTGTAGGGCAAGTGGTGGACAAGGGCAAAAGTGTAGTCAGCACGGCAGTAAACGGCCTTGTGACTGCCGCAAAGAGCAACGCACACGTTCTGGTGATCGTGGGCGTTTTTGTTTTGCTCATCCTCATGGTCATGTCTGGCTTTTCCTCCTGCGGCATCCTCTTTTCAGGCGGCACACAGGTGTCCGGGCAGACCATCTACACCGCCGAGGACAGGGACATTCGCGGTGCAGAGCAGGACTATAAGAAACTGGAAAAAGAGCTGGACAAAAAAATCAAGCGCACCCCGCAGGACCACCCCGGATACAACGAGTATCAGTATCACCTTGACCCCATTGAACACGACCCATGGCAGCTGACCTCGTTTCTTACGACCCTGTATGACGACTATACCCGGTCGGAGGTACAGGGTAAGCTGAAGGAAATCTTCAAAAAGCAGTATAAGCTGACAACATGGGTGGAGGTGCAGATACGGTACAGAACCGTTTGGGTCATCAGCCCGGCGGGCATCCCTGTGCCCACGCAGGTGCCCTATGAATACAAAATCTTCCACACGAAGCTGGAAAACCGTGGTTTGGAGGTTGTTATTCGGGAAGAGCTGACCGAAGATCAGTGGCAGCGGTATCAGATTTTTCAGGATACCTTGGGTGGTCGGCCATACCTTTTTAATGGTGGCTTGCCGCCTGGTGGCTCTGATGGCTCCGGCGAAGCAGGAATCGACTATACCGTTCCTGCAGAAGCCTTGACGGATGAGGAATTTTCCAAAATCTATGCTGAAGCTAAGAAATACGTTGGTACTCCCTACGTTTGGGGCGGCTCAACCCCGGAAACAGGCTTTGACTGCTCCGGCTATGTCTGCTGGGTCTACAACCAGAACGGCTATGATGTTGGCCGCACTACTGCCAACGGACTATGGCAGAAAAGTCAGCATATTTCCGAAGCCGAAGCAAAGCCGGGTGATTTGGTTTTCTTCAAAGGAACCTATGATACGCCTGGAATGAGCCATTGCGGCATCTACCTCGGCAACGGCATGATGGTATCGGCTGGTGACCCCATCAAGTATGCCAATATTCACTCGTCCTACTGGCAGCAGTATCTTGCCGGATTCGGGCGGCTTTCAAAATGAAACGGAGGGTTTACAATGAGTGAAAAACTGGACAAGCTGCGGGCAACACTCAAAAAAGAGCAGGAACGCCGCATTAAGCTGAACAACCGCATTGCAGTGCTGGAGCGGCGGATTCAGGAGGAAGAAGCTGCCGAGGTCAGCAGCATGGTACGCACGGCCAATGTGACCCCGGAACAGCTTGCCGCCCTGCTGCGGCAGTCGGTGAACACTACCCCGAACCCGTCTGCACTGGCTGCTGTGGGTGCAGCTTTCGACAAGGAGGATGATTCGGATGAAGCTTAAGAAGTTTGGTGCGCTGCTGCTGTCGGCAGTACTGTGCATTGGCATGGCAGCTCCTGCTTTTGCCTATGAAGGCGATACCACCCCGGTGGATGAGCCCGTTCTTTCGGAGACCGCAGAAGAAACTGTTACCGTGACAGACGAAGAAACCGGTGCCCTGACGCCGGAAGGCAATCTGACACTGGTGGACGACTACCACACCAATTATTCTGATGGCAGTGGGCAGCAGTTTATCACGCTGGTCAGTAAGTCGGGTGCAACATTCTATTTGGTCATTGACCGCAATGCCAAGGGGCAGCAGACGGTTCACTTTATGAATCTGGTGGATGAAGCTGACCTTCTGGCGCTGATGGAAGAAGAGGATGCCGAAGCCTACACTGCCGAAAAGGAAGCAGCGGCGCAGGCTGAACTGGAACGGAAACTGGCCGAGGAAGAAGCGAAAAAGGCTGCGGAGGAAGCGGCAGCTTCCGGTGCCGCGCAGCCGAAGGAAAACAAAATCACAAAGTATGCAGCCGCCTTTTTAGGAGTGCTGACACTGGTCGGTTTGACGGCGGGCGGTGGTATCTACGCCTTTATGAAGCAGAAACAGAAGAAGCAGGCCGAAAAAGAAGCCCTTGACCCCGATGCAGATTACACCGAGGACAAGGGCGATTTTGAGATTCCGATGGAGGATGAGCCGGAGGAACCCGGCGAGGAGGATAACGCGGAAGAATAATTTTACTGGCGGCGTTTGCCGCCTTACATATTGAAATTCAGATAATCCAAATCGGGACGATATAGTTATCTCGATCTATGATGCCGACTTTTGGCTTCATGCAGACAATAGCACCTTTCCCGCGTGGGACAGAGGCTTTGTCCAGCAAAGAAAACACCTTCGTCAGTTCGGTGCCGGGATTCGAGGTCTTTTTGATTTCGATGGGATTCAGAACACCATCCTGCTCCAGAACAATGTCAATCTCTTTTGCATCTTTGTCGCGGTAGTAGTACAAAAACGGCTCTCTGCCGGTATTCAGATAGGTCTTCGCAATTTCGGAAACAACATAGTTTTCGAGGATTGCACCGTTCATGGCACCATACTCCAGAACCTCTGCACTGCTCCACTTGGTCAGATAGCAGACCAATCCCGTATCATAAAAATAGAGCTTTGGGGTTTTTACCAAACGCTTCAGAAGGTTATTGGAATAGGGGTGCAGATAGAAGATGATACCTAGTGTTTCCAGAATGTGCAGCCAATCTTTTGCCTGCTTCTGGTTGATGTCCGCATCCTGTGCAATTTCGGCAACATTCAGCATCTGGGAACAGCGCGCCGCAACCGCCGTCATGAAACGCAGAAATTTCAGTGCATCGATGGCATCTGAAAGCTCTTTTACGTCGCGTTCAATATAGGTAGAAAGGTAGCTGCTGTAAAAAATCTGGCTGTTGGTATTTTTTTCGCTTGCAATAGCGGGCATGGAGCCCCGATAGATACGCTCAAAGATATCTTTGGTATCTGCGGGCACAGCTTTTTCCTCGCGGTTCAGCAGAGCGTCTAAATCCACACGGAAAGGCTCGGTATATGCACCGTTTATTTCTGACTGCGAAAGAGAAGTCATTGACAGCACTGCAACACGCCCGGCAAGTGATTCCTGTACCCCGTGCATCAGCTTGAACACCTGCGAACCGGTCAGCCAAAAGGCACCCGGCTCGTGGTGAGTATCTGCATAGACTTTGATATAGGTAAATAGTTCCGGTGCATACTGAACCTCATCAATCAGAACCGGCGGCTTATGCAGCTGCAAAAACAATTCTGGATCATTTTTTGCGAGTGCCCGCTCATTCAAATCGTCCAGTGAAACATATCCACGGGGAGTTCCTTCCATGAGTTTTTGCAGCATGGTCGTTTTTCCTACCTGCCGGGGGCCGGTCACAAGCACAACCGGATATTCCTGCGTGACCTGCTGCACAACTTTCTCAAGGCTTCTTGTAATGTAACTCATATTGATCACCTGCTTCCGATTTCGGCTGATTTTTCTTATAATTCCATTTTAGCCGAAAACTTTGTCTTTTTCAAGTACATCTGGGTGTTTTAACCGCATTATAAAAAGTTAGGAGTTGATGCTTATTGTCTTATCGCTTAGTAATCGCAGAAAAGCCCTCGGTCGGGGCTGCTTATGCAAAAGTTCTCGGTGCGACCAATCGTCAGGATGGCTACTGGGAGGGTAACGGCTATCTGGTCAGCTGGTGCATCGGGCATCTGGTGGAACTTGCTCCGCCCAACGTGTACGATGAAAAGTATGTCAAGTGGGGCGTGGCCGACCTGCCCATCCTGCCGGAAAAGTGGCAGTATCTTGTGTCTGCGTCCACCAAAAAGCAGTTTGGTATCCTGAAAGAGCTGATGAATCGCCCGGATGTAGACAGTGTGACCGCTGCGACCGATGCAGGGCGCGAGGGCGAACTGATTTTCCGGCTGGTTTACCAGCAGACCGGGTGCAAAAAGCCTGTTTTCCGCCTGTGGCTGTCCAGCATGGAGGAATCTGCAATCCGAGAGGGTTTTGCTAACCTGAAACCGTCAACTGAATACGATGCGCTGTACAATGCGGCACTCTGCCGGGAACGCGCCGACTGGATGGTCGGCATCAACGCGTCCCGGCTTTTTTCATGCCTGTATGGTCGGCCACTGGCGGTGGGCCGGGTCATGACTCCGGTGCTTGCCATGACGGTGGTGCGGGAGGCAGAAATTGCAGCATTTACCCCGGAAAAGTTCTACACCGTTGTCCTTGCATTTGCGGGCGGCGGTACCGCATCCAGCAAGCGGTTTTCGCAGAAAGCAGATGCCGAAGCTCTGCTCACTTCCTGTCGAAAGGAGGCCTGTGCTGTGGTACAGGATGCAGAACGCAAAGAAAAATCCGAAAATCCTCCGCAGCTTTACGATCTCACTACGCTCCAGCGGGATGCCAATCGCTTGCTGGGGTTTACGGCGCAGCAGACCTTGAACTATGCGCAGAGCCTGTACGAAAAAAGATTGATTACCTATCCCCGCACAGACAGCCGATTTTTGACGGAGGATATGGCAGAATCGCTGCCGGGCCTTGCATCCGGAACGGCTGCGATTTTTGGCGCAGAAGAAAAACTTCTGGTTCATGTGCAGCAGGTAATCAACGGAAGCAAGGTCACGGACCACCATGCGCTGCTGCCTACGGCAAGTGTGGCAAGGGCAGACCTTTCTGCACTGCCTGCCGGTGAAATGAGCATTCTGCGGCTGATTGCGGCACGGCTGCTCTGTGCCGTGGGAGAGCCGTACCGCTATGCAGAAACCGTTCTGACCACGATCTGCGCCGGGGAAGAATTTTCGGCAAAAGGCAAGGTGGTGCTGGACGAGGGCTGGAAAAGTATTGAGCGCAGAGTGCTGGGTGATTTGCTGAGCAAAAAGAAAGAACCTGCGGCATTGCCGGATGTGCAAAGGCAGAGCCGGTGCAGCATTGCAGGCGCAGAGCTGAAAGAGGGACAGACATCCCCGCCGAAGCACTACAACGAGGACCTTCTGCTTTCGGCGATGCAGTCTGCCGGTGCAGGCAGCATGGAAAACGATGTGGAACGAACCGGAATCGGCACTCCTGCTACCAGAGCAGCAACCATTGAGAAACTGGTGCAGAAAGGTTTCCTGGAACGCAAAGGCGACAGAAAAAGTAAGATCCTGCTGCCTACAGAAAAAGGAAAGGCACTTATTACTGTCATGCCGGAGCAGATTCAGTCGCCGGAAATGACCGCCGACTGGGAAAACAAGCTGCTGCGCATCGAGCGCGGCGAAATGGAGCCGGAAGAATTTATGACCGAGATCAAAGAAATGATTTCCTCGCTGATAAATACCACCGAGGCTGTGAAAGGAGCAAATGCGCTTATGAAAAACAAGGTGATTGGTGTCTGTCCGAACTGCGGCACGAATGTCGTGGAACGGGAAAAGGGCTGGTTCTGTGAAAACCGCGAGTGCCGCTTTACACTCTGGAAGGATAACGCCTACTTCAAGCGTCTGGGTAAACATCTGGATGGCCGCATGGTGGACAAGATGCTGCGGGATGGCCAGGTGCGTCTGAAGGGCTGCAAGAGTGCCAAAGGCAAAACCTACAATGCCACGGTTCTGCTGTCCACTGAACCCGATGGCCGCAGCAAGTTCAGTCTGGAATTTGAGGGTGACCGTTGATGGAACAGGAAGCGGTTTACCTCATCAATGCGCAAACTTATCTGCATTTGCGAGAAAATGCGGGCGGTGTTGGCTATGAGGTGTTCGACAAAAATACACCGATGCCGGTGGAAGACGGGCAGATTCCGGCCGCTGCGCTGAAAAATGGACCGCATCGGATGGAAGCGGCCCGGGAGTACTATCTGGCAGAACATCTGGACGAACCGCTGGTAAAACTGCAGAAAGTGGCGGTTTCCACGCTGGAAAAATTTCGCTCTGGCGTGCGTAAGCGACGGCTGTGGAATCCGGAATCACTGCCGGGTGATGATGTCCGGTTCATTGACTCACAGTACAACGAACTTTTCCGGGTGCCAAATGGCGGCATTGTGCAAATCAATTACCCGGATGGCCGTCAGTATGCAAAAAAAGTTGAGTATCTGGATGACTTTCACATGAAAATCGGATCGTCGATACGGCATATCTGCGAATTTGCGGAGCTGTCGGCACGCAGTCATGCCAACGTAGAACCGGAGCCGCTGACGCAGAACGACTTCCGGGCATGGAATCTGGAATATGATTTTTATCTTACCGTGCAGTCGGACAATGGAGAGTGGAAGTATTCTCTGTATCGGGGAAACTGTCAGTTGCTGGAACAGGGAACGGTGGGCGACCCGGACTTGACCATCGAAGAAGTGCGGGATGAAGTTCTGGACGCACATCATCTTGATGGAAAAGAGTGCCGGGCACTCAGTGCAGAAGAATTTGCGCTGAAACTCGCAGAGCGGGAGGATATGCAGATGCTCCGGATGAGTCAGTTCGAGCAGAGCGGGCATGATGGTTACCTGATTTTGCAGCTGCGGCACGATGCAGACCGGGAGCTTCGGTTTGCATCGATGCGATATCTGGAAAAGAAAAACATCATACCGAACATCGAAAACTATGAGATTCTGTACTGCGGAGAACTGCCTGAGGAAAAGCGAAGTACTCCAGCAGCAGAACTTCTGGAGCAGCTGTATCAGAAATTTAACTGTGACCGACCGCGAAATTTTCAGGGGCACAGCCTTTCGGTCAGTGATGTCATCATGCTGAACCGGGACGGGAAAATCTCGGCGCACTATGTGAACAGCATCGGTTTCCGAGAATTATCGGGGTTTCAGGATAAGCAGGAGCGTTCTTCGGTGCTGAGCCAACTCAAAGCTAAATGCGATATGCCGGAATACAATCCCGCAAAGTGCCGGAAGGGGAGGGATGACCATGCAATTTAACCATGATGAGCTGATGCTGATGATGCTTTATAACACCGGCACCCGACAGGGGCTTGTGCAGGAGATTCGGCTGATGCAGTGCTACCTGATGCCGGATGAAACTGCTTTGCGGGAATTGTCGGAGCAGGTCATTAAAAAGCTGAAACTACTGACGGATGCCGAGTTTGCGGGGCTGGAATTTCCGATGAATTAAATCTCTGCCGCCGGTTGGCGGCATACATAAGAGCTTTCGCATCCTGCAAAGGTATGCTATACTGAAGCTGGCAACCTTTGAACCGAAATTTAGCAGGAGGTACTTTATGGCAGACTTGAAGGGAAAGGCCGGTATCGTCACCGGCGGAAGCAGCGGCATCGGTTTCCAGATTGCAAATGTGCTGGCGCAGGCGGGTGCAGCGGTCTATGTCATCAGCCGCACCGGCAGGCCGAAAGAAGGCGTAGGTGAAAGTGCACCGGGCGTTATCCACCTGAAGGGTGACATCGGGGATGCAGAAACTATGAAAACGCTGGCGGCAGAGCTGGCCGCAAAGCACAAGGGCTGTCTGGATTTTCTGGTGAACAACGCAGGCGTCAGCTATAAATGCCGGGCTGAGGACTTTCCCATGGAGCAGTTCGACAACATCATGAATGTAAACGTCAAATATCTGTTCCAGATGAGCGTGATTTGCTACCCATACCTGAAGAAGAGCGCAGACAAGGGCCGTATCATTAACATCACCAGCATGAGCGCCCATCTGGGCTTCAGCGAGGTGGTGCCTTATTGCACCAGCAAGGGCGCAGTTCTTGCCATGACCCGTGCTCTGGCTGTGGAGTGGGCACAGGATAACATCACTGTCAACAGCATTGCGCCGGGCTGGTTCCGCAGCAAAATGAACGAGCAGGTGGTGGATGCTGCCCGAGAGCAGAAGATTCTGAACCGGATGCCGCTGCACGCCTACGGCGATACCCGGGACTTGGGCAAGATGACCGAATTTCTGGTAGGTGATGGTGCAGCTTACATCACCGGACAGGATTTTGCCGTGTATGGCGGCGCACTGGCGTTCGGTTACTGAGCGGGGCTCTTTCAGGTGGAAAGTGGCGACCGCATGGAACTTACCGTGGATGGGTCGGCTTACGGGATGCTCGTGGAAGGCGATATCGGAAAACTGAGTTTTCAAGGCACGCGATATCTTGGATTTGAGCGGAACTAATTATTAATGTATATAAAATACTAGGTCGATGCGGTTGTTTTGAGTAAAGCGAAATCTAAAATCTGATATCCTTGCGTAGTCTTTTTTAGCATCCCATGCTTTGCAAATGTTGCCAATACATAAAGAAGATGCCGATATGTCACACCGAGATATTCTGCGACTTCTGTATGCTTTTCACGATAAAGGCCATTCTGCTGTGTCAAAAGAATAAATTGAGCCAAACGCACAGAAAGCGGATAGGCTGCATTTACGGCAGCACGGTTTGAATTGTCGGCAGCTTTCTTTCCAAGGTATTCACAGAGAAAGCGAAGGAATAAGGCATCGTTCAGCAGCCTTTCCCGGCAGGGCGCAATTTTAATTGCATCGCAGGTGCAGTCTGTCAGAGCAACCACTCCGATTGATTCATCACGAGCATGAATCAATTCCATCTCACCAATCAATGCAGGTGCTTTTAGAAACTCTACAATAGATATCCGACCGTTCTCGTGTACCTTATAGACTTTTGCTTTTCCGTACAGGAGCGCATACAGACATGTGGGGGTTGCGCCCTCTCGAAAAATTGTGTCTCCACTTTTGAACCGCACTTCAAATTGATAAGGTGCCACATTAAATGAAATATTTTGAGTAAGAAACGATTCCATCCTGAAACCCTCCACATTACGGTATGAGAAATCTCATACCAATCATACACGTTTTTGTGGTAGAATGCAATTGGAAAAGAATGCCCTTAATTGTACAAGGAGAATGGAACAATGCTGCTGGAAAAAGACGGTTTTATGATGGATGAACAAAATCGGATGTACCACATTCAGTGCAGACCGGGCGATGTTGGCAGGTATGTCCTTCTGCCGGGTGATCCATTCCGTACAGACAAAATCGCTCGATATTTGGATAATGCTAAATTAGTTGCCCATAATCGGGAACATAAAACATGGACAGGATATCTGGACGGAGAAAAAGTGTCAGTGGTTTCTACCGGTATGGGGTGCCCCTCTACGGCGATTGCATTGGAAGAATTGATTCATCTGGGGGCAGATACATTCATCCGGGTTGGCACAGCAGGCTGTATAAACGAGGAACTGCGCAAACCGGATACATTAGGCGGCGTCATCACAGGTGCTGTACGCGGCGATGGAACAACCGATATGTATGTGCCTAAAAGTTATCCTGCTATTTCAGACCGGCATCTTGTCGATGCGCTTTCTGTGGCAGCAGAAAAATTGGGATACCATTTTGATGAGGGTATTTCGTATACAAAAGATTCTTTCTATTCTTATTGCTTGCCGGATTCCGTTCCGATGGGAGAACAAATCAAAGCAGAATACGCTATGTGGAAAAAGGCAAATGTTTTGCTAACGGAGATGGAAGCCGCGGCGATTCTGGTTATTTCTTCTATTCGTGGATGCAGAGCAGCTGGAATTATGGCATATTCTGATGCAGCGGATGTTTCCGAGAATGTCGAGAAGGAAATCCAGACTGCCTGTGAAGCAATCCGCATTTTGATTCAAAGAGATAAATAAAGTATTCCATACCCCTGCGGGCAGTCATAAAAATGGCTGCCCGCTCTTTTTGTGCCATGAAACCGAAAGGAGGCGTCAAATGCCAAACAAAACCGAAGAATATCTTGCCCTTGCCCGAAAAACGGCGGACAGCTTTTCGCGCCAGTGGGAGCACTGGGCAGAATTTCTGATCACAGCGGCCCGACTGTACAAATACAGTTATCCGGACCAGCTGATGATTTATGCCCAAAGGCCGGATGCCACGGCCTGTGCCGATTATGATGTGTGGAACAATAAAATGAACCGCTACGTCCGACGCGGTTCCAAAGGCATCGCGCTGTTGGATGAGTCCGGCGGGTACCCGCGCCTGCACTATGTCTTTGATGTGTCCGATACGGCACCGCGGCGGAATGCCCTGTACCCAGACCTGTGGCAGATCAACGAATCGCTGAAAGAACCGGTCATGTCCATGCTGGCAGAAAACTACGGTGTTCGCAGTGAAAGCTTTGGGCAGCGGCTGGCGGATGCAGCCGGGAAACTGGTACAGTCCTACTGGGACAACAACAGCAGCGACATCCTCAGCATCGTTGACGGCTCGTACCTGATGAGTTATGATGATGCCGGGAGAGAGCTGCAGTTCAAAAGTGCAGCGGCGATGGGCGTCACCTATATGCTGCTGGAACGATGCGGACTGGACCCTGCAGGCTGGTTTGACGAGAAAGATTTTCAGGCTGTTTACGATTTTACCACGCCGTCGGCTGTCTATGCGCTGGGCACTGCCGTCAGCGACTGCAGCCGGGAAGTTTTACGTCAGATTGAGCGTACCGTTAAAACGACGATTCGCCGCAGAAACATTGAAAGGAGCCAAGAGAAATATGAGCAGCAATCTGAACTACACGAAGACCGGGGATTATTTTCTGCCGAACCTGACCTTGAATCAGCCAAGGAAACAGCTGAACCGCTACGGCAGAATACGCCGGAACTATCTGATGGAGCAGCGCCCGGTGAGGTACAGCACGATGCTACTGAATGGGACTCTGTACCCGCACCTGTGGGAAGTGGAACAGACGGCAGAGAACCGGATGCAGCAGCTGATGGAGAACTTGTTGGAGAAGAACCCGGCTCCGGACAAGGAGAAAAACCAGATGGCGTGGGTGCAGCACATGAACAGCCTGAAAGCACAGGCGGAGGAAATGATCCTAACCGAGCTGATTTACAGCTGAGTTTTCTGGATGCGGCCATCCCCACTGAAACACAGCAAATCGAACATATCGACCGAGCGGAGAGCGAGAAATCGTCCTCCGCTTTTGTTTTGTCACAAGCTGATATTGAAAAAGCACTGCAGAGGGGTTCTAACTTTGAAAACAGTAAGCTCCGGATTTGGGCGATTTATCGGACACAGCCTGACCGAAAACTCCGGGCAAAAGCTCTTGCCAAAGAATATGCACCGCATGGTCCCGGTGGATGTTCGCACACCTATCTGGACGGAAGCAGTGGTTGGCTTGACCACGACAGCAAGGGACTGACATTTGAACATTATCCGGACCATCAGAAGATATTTCTTCGCTGGAATCAGGTCGAAAAATATATTGATCTGATGATGCAGGCTGACCGCTATCTGACTGACGGAGAGAAAAAAGCTATTACTGTTCCTTTTAAACTGAACATCGCCAGTGCCGCCGAATATAATGCGCTGAAAGAGAAATATCCGGATGCGTTAGTGGGTTTTGAGCAGAACGGGCAATTCGAGTTTTACGGTGAGGATGCCAGGAAAATCTGTGAACTGACCGGCGGAAAGCTGTTGGAAAAGGAAACAGATTTGGGGATTGTGACGGTTACTGGTTTTCCCAAGGAGCAGTGGGTGTATCGTGCCAAGCAGCTGTGGGAGTGCGGTGAAAATATCTACCTTGCCGGTCTGAATGAAGACGGCACGCACCATCAGACCAAATATCTGCGCAGAGAGGATTATCTGCCGGTCGGTTCCATTGTCCACATGGAAGGCAGGGAGTTCCGGGTAGATAAGGTTGATTTTGACAAGGACAGTGCTACTCTGCAGGACATGGCACTTGCGGAGTTGCGGATGCCGATTTTTCGGGAAGCACCGCTGGCAGTTGTACGGGAACTGTACGAGCAGGAACCGGAACAGCCGATTTTTGCTTTGGATGCGCAGGAAGTGCCCGGTGAAGATTCGGACAAGCCGCCTGTTCAGGCGGAAGCAAACGAAGCACAACCGACTGCTCCGGATACGACCGTGGCAGAGGAAGTTCTGAATGCGGAAAGCACGCCGGAGACTGTCGGAAATTTCCGTATTACGAATGATGAGCTCGGCATCGGCGGACCCAAACAGAAGTTTGCCCGGAATATCGAAGCCATCAAAGCGCTGTTTACTCTGGAACAGGAGCACCGTGGTGCCACTGCCGAAGAACAGCAGGTGCTTTCGCAGTATGTCGGCTGGGGCGGCTTGGCGGATGCATCCGAGGACAACATGCTCTGCATCACGAATGACGGTCGGAAAATCGGTCTTGACCAGCGGCTTATGAATCCTCTGCTACCTGATGACCCTGCCAGCAAACTGAATGCCTGTGTGCGGAATGTGCTGCAAATCTGGGAGGATGGTAAGGAACAGAAGCTGACACAGCTGCTGTTCTGTGATCTTTCGACACCGAAAAATGATGGGCAGTTCAATGTCTATGATGACATCAAAACAAAACTGTTGGCTGCGGGTGTGCCGGAAAACGAGGTGGCATTTATCCATTCGGCGGACACCGAGGCAAAAAAAGCGGTGCTGTTCTCCAAAGTGCGCTCCGGCGATGTGCGGGTTTTGCTGGGCAGTACCACAAAAATGGGCGCGGGTACCAACGTGCAGGACCGGCTTGTGGCAGTTCATCATTTGGATGTTGGCTGGAAACCCAGCGATATGACTCAGCGCAATGGACGCATTATCCGGCAGGGAAACCGCAACAAGGAGGTGAAGGTGTTCAACTACGTTACGGAAGGAACCTTTGACGCCTACCTTTGGGTGCGACACGAAGTCGCTTAATTCAACTGTCTGGCAATGACCAGACCTGTTATTCCATTAGCAGTAGTCTACTGTCAACAAAGCAGCTGGTAACGGCTGTGAGGAAGCATGACAGGACAAGGGTAGCCCCACCCGAAAGGGTTCAAGCCGAAACCGCGAGGTGAAAGCGATAAACTGCGAGCAACGATGTGGTTGGGGAGCCTGACTTGTATGGTATGGTTAATGTAATGTGAATCACTGTTAAACGTCGTTAAAGCTGAACAGGCTAAAGTTGCTGATAAGCCTGAACCAAAATGGTAATGCAGCTGGCCGTTTCCCCTCCACAGTGGGAACGCATGGACACAAAAGCTGTCGGCGGAGAAGTGAAACCTAACCCATACTGTTGAATAAGCGGAACGTGGTAAGTCCGTATTTCTCCGAGCAATCGGACGGAAACCGTAAGGGGACTTTATGAAATGCGGGTAGAAGAAAGATGGAAAAAGCGAATGCCGACCCTGTAATGGGGACGGATAGAGGTTACAACATTACCTCATGCGAAAGCAGGCAGACTTCCATCTATGGTCTTTCTTTACGAGAGAATTTACAGAACTTTTCAAAAGGAGGAATTGCAAATGAACGAGAAATCGTGTGCACCGACTTGCAAAGCGGAAGATTGGGCCAGCATCGACTGGAACAAGGCTCGTGCTTATGTTAAAAAGCTGCAAATGCGTATCGTAAAGGCTCAACAAGAAGGCCATTACAGCAAAGTGAAAACGCTGCAATGGCTGTTAACTCACTCGTTTTACGCCAAAGCCTTGGCAGTGAAGCGAGTAACAAGCAATCGTGGTAAAAATACGGCTGGGGTTGACCATGAACTGTGGCTGACCCCAGAGGCAAAATTCAAGGCAATCAATAAACTGAAACGGCGAGGATACCGTCCTCAGCCCCTAAAACGTGTTTATATTCCGAAGAAAAACGGCAAAATGCGGCCATTGAGTATTCCGACAATGACAGACCGAGCTATGCAGACTTTGTACAAGTTTGCACTGGAACCGCTTGCAGAAACCTACGGTGACCCGAACTCCTATGGATTCCGAATCGGCAGAAGTACGCACGATGCAATCGAGCAATGCTTTACCGACCTGAACAAAGGAAAATCACCCGAATGGATTCTCGAAGGTGACATCAAGGGATGCTTCGACCATATCAGCCATGAGTGGCTTATGGAAAACATTCCGATGGACACGCAGGTTTTACAGAAATGGCTGAAGTGTGGATTTGTCGATACGAAACGGCTGTTCCCCACCGAAGAAGGTACGCCGCAGGGCGGGGCTATCTCGCCCACTCTGATGAATATGACACTGGATGGGTTGGAACGGCTCTTAAAAGAACGACTGCCGACCAGACAGCACTTCAATGGAAAGACTCACTTTAATAAGATGAACTTCGTGCGCTATGCTGACGACTTTATCGTAACCGGAGAAAGCCCGGAATTTCTGCGCGAAGAAGTCCTTCCTATTATTAGAGAGTTCATGGCTGAACGCGGATTGCAGTTGTCCGAAGAAAAGACGGTTATCACTCGCATCGAAGATGGATTTGACTTCTTGGGTAAGAATATCCGAAAGTACAACGGAAAACTCCTCATTAAACCATCGAAGCAGTCGGTCAGTTCTCTGCTGAAAAAGGTGCGTGAAATCGTCAAGAGCAACAAATCGGCAAGACAGGATTCCCTGATTCGCCAGCTCAACCCGGTTATCCGTGGCTGGGTCAATAACCAGCGATTTGTTGTGTCCGCTGAAACATTCAGCAAAATCGACTATCAGATTTATAATTGTCTTTGGCAATGGGCAAAGCGTAGGCATAAGAACAAGGGCAGACGATGGATTGCCGCGAAATATTGGCACGGCATCGGCACTCGGAAATGGACTTTCGCCGCAGAAGAACGCTCTAAGAAGAAAAACAAAGAACTTTCTTACTTTGCCCTCGAATATGCGACGGACACCAAAATCATCCGCTTTAAGAAAATCGTTGCCGAAGCAAATCCTTTCGATGCACGGTGGAGCGGTTATTATGAAGAGCGTGATGGTGAAAAAATGCTGAACAGCACCAGCGGGCGCGAAAAGCTCCTGAAAGTATGGAGAAATCAGCACCGCTGCTGCCCCGTGTGCAGAGAACCGATAACTTCTGACACAGGTTTCAAGGTTCACAAGGTGTTCCGACATGGAAAGTCACCGTGGCTGGAAATGGTGCATCCCGAATGCCATACCGTATTGCACAAGAACGATGTTTGTTTTGTTGAGCCGGGTTCCCTAACGGGAACTTTCTGAAAGGCTTGAGCCGTATGAGGGGAAACTCTCATGTACGGTTCTTAGGGGAGGGGCTGGCAGTAATGCCATCCTCTTACCCGATCAAATTCTGGAAAATAAGCAGAAATTCATCTCGCAGATCATGACTTCCAAATCGCCTGTCCGTGCCTGTGATGATGTGGATGATACCGCGCTGTCGTATGCCGAAATCAAGGCTCTGGCAACGGGCAATCCCTACATCAAGGAAAAGATGGACTTGGATATTCAGGTCAGCAAGCTGAAACTGCTGAAAGCCAACCACACCAGCCAGATTTACAGCCTTGAATCCGATATTGCGCGCCGTTATCCGCGAGAAATCACGGCGGCACAGGGTCAGATCGAAGCACTGAAAACAGACATGGAAGCAGCAAAACCGCTTCTGGCGCAGGACAAGGATCACTTCTCCATGGAAATCAGTGGAACAGTGTACACCGATCGAAAGGAAGCAGGCGCAACAATTATTGAGGCTTGCAAGGCCCTGAAAGCAGCAGGAACCGAGGGCAGGATCGGCAGGTACGGCGCGTTTGAACTGCACTCCCGGTTTGACAACTTCGATCAGGTGTTCCGCCTGTCCATCAAGGGCGCGTGGAACTACTCAATGGAAGTCGGCAAAGACCCGCAGGGTAACATTCTACGCATCACCAACGCATTGGCAGGCATCGAAAGAGCATTGCCGCAGGTGGAACGCAGACTGGAAACTTTGGAGCAGCAGTTGGCGCAGGCAAAGGAAGAAGCCAAACGTCCTTTTGCGCAAGAAGCAGAATTGGCCGAAAAATCTGCGC
>ERZ808246.1620-NODE-1620-length-15952-cov-4.099075_pt1 | contig 15952 bp, 14 predicted proteins | sample MGYA00521083_ERZ808246 | MGnify/ENA primary metagenome ERZ808246 (study PRJEB31516, sample SAMN03275577) | gut metagenome | biome: mammalia-associated habitat; material: feces | host: Papio cynocephalus | place: Kenya | collected 2012-07-07 ...
CGGGGTCCGGCGTCGGATCGGGGTCCGGCGTCGGATCGGGGTCCGGCGTCGGATCCGGGTCCGGCGTCGGATCGGGGTCCTCATCGGGATCGGTAGTGCTGCCGGAGGCAGGATCCTCCGGAGTGGTCACCGAGCCCACGGTCATCACGCCGTCAGCGGAGCCGTTTTCCTCCGTTGCCGCAGGGTCGGCAAAGGCGCTTGCGGTCACGCACGGCAGCACCAGCACGGCGGCAAGAAGGAGCGCCATCAGTTTTCTCATCCCTTGGTGTTTCATGATACCGCCTTTCCTTATCTATCTATCGTTGTCTATTGTTCTCTTACGACTGGCTGTCCTCTGTTCCGCTCAGCACAGCCTGGATCATCTCCCGAGCCGCCTGCACGGACGCCTCGTTCTGCGGCATGACCCATGCCTCGGCCCCACCCAGAGAGTAGCACGGCTGGCTGGTGCTGCCGCTGCCCTGGGTCACGGCATAGGTGTCGATCTTCCACTCGGACATGCTGGTCAGCTGCGTGCGCACCAGGGCCGTAATGTCCTCGTAGCTTAGGTTCGTGGTCATATTGTTGGAGACCGCCGCCAGGATATTCTGATAATTCACCAGGGTGGAGGCCTTGGTCAGCTTGGCCGTCAGCGCCTGGAGAATGGCCATCTGATTCTTGCCCCGCTGGTTGTCGCCATCGGCAAAGCCATAGCGCTCCCGGGCGAAGGCCAGGGCCTTGGCGCCGTCCATGTGGTTGACGCCTTCCACCACTTCCCGGTCAATATCCCCGGACTTGGAGCAGGCGTTGGTGCTCAAGGTAAAGCTCATGGGAGAGACCACGTCGATCCCGCCCACGGCGTCCACAATGTCCTTGAGCCCGTAGAAGTTGATGCGGGCATAGTAGCTCACATCCACGCCGTACAGGTTCTCCAGCGTGGCAATGGACTCCTCGATGCCGTAGATACCCGCGTGGGTGAGCTTGTCCATCTGGCCGTTTCTCGCCAGGGGCACATAGTAGTCTCTGGGCGTGTTCACCAGCAGGATCCGGTGAATAGTGGGGTTGACCACCGCCAGGATATTCGTGTCGCTCCGGGCGCGGACGGATACATCCGTGCTGCGGGCGTCAGAGCCGCTGAGATAAATAATGTAGCTGTCCGTCAGTACGTTCGTATTCACGGGCACCACCTGGTCCGGCTCCTGGGCATAGTAAAACTCATGGACCAGCTTCACCTGATCCGAAAGGTCTGTCAAGCCGTCAGTCTCCTCCAGGGTGTCAAGAAACGCCTCATTGAGCAGCATGGCGTCCACATCGCCGCTCAGCAGTGCAGAGGCCAGCTCCACCGAGGAGTTCAGCTCCTTTTCCTCCACCACGCCCACGGCGTCCTCCATGTCCTTCAAGGCCCGCAGGGTGTTGTCCCGATCCGGCTGCGCGGCAATGCCCAGCAGGTAGCCGCTCACGTCCTTCAGCTCCTGGGCCGGGTCATCCGCGCGGACATATACGCCCACATAGATGCCCTCCTTCCGCTCCTTGGAGATGTCGTGGAACGCACCGGACACCTTCCCCACGGCTACCATGGCCACGAGCATGGCCGCTGTCAGCAGCAGGGCGATAACGCCGCACACGGTCTTGCCCACGTGCACCTTCCCCTTGCCCAGCTGCAGCCAGATATGCAGGCCGTTGAGCAGCGCCAAGCCGCCGGCAATGGCCCACACAATGCCCTTGTTCAGCAGGCCCGAGGTAAACAGCAGGATCACCAGCACGATGCTGGCCGCCGCCATTAGGCCCATGCTCGCCAGGCAGAATATCTTCTGCCCATTTATGGTCTTATTGTTTTTTTCGCTCATTTTTAAATCCTCCCCTAGGGTCGCTCTGTTACCGGATGACACCGTGCTTGCGGTAGAAATTCCCCAGCTCGCCGTTGCGCTGACCGCCCCAGAGCTGGATGATATTCACGCCGGAGGAGGTATTGGCCTCGATGATGCAGTTGGTACCGTCCTCCATCTTTACTACGTCCCACGCCACAAAGTGCAGAAACGGCAGGCTCTCTGCCAGGCCCACGATCTCCGCCTTGGTCTGCTCCCAGTCCGGGATCACCACCTGGTCAAAACGGATGCCGGAGTCCGGATGCTCCTCATAGATCTGGGTGGTATGCAGGGACCCGGCATGGGACAGACGCCCCGTTTCCAGGTCGATCTTGCACACAAGGCCGCCCTGGCTGGCGTTGTCCACCGGGATGGTCTTGGCCGTGCCCACCCGCTGCACGGCAAAAAACAGCTTGATCCTGCCGCTGTCGGGATCCCGCAGGGTGATCATGCGGATGGTGTTGCAGGTCTTGTCATACAGCCCCGCCGCGTAGGCGTGCTGGGTGATGGTCTCGGAGAGATACCACTCGCTCTCCTTTTCGAACATCCGCTTCATTTCCTCGGCGGATCTTTTCTCCTGGTCCACCCAAAAATCCTGCCCGTCATAGCGCAGGCGGTGTACGCCGTTGCCCTTGCCCTTGCCGAAGGGCTTCATGAACGCCTCCCGGCACCGGCGCAGGGTCTCCACGGCCACGGCGCCGTCCTTTGTGCAGTGACCTGCGTCCACGATGCCCGCCCGGGTCTTCACCAGGTAGACCTCCGGCACCCGGACATACTGCCGCAGCACCTCCGTGGCCACCACCTTGTTGTTGAGCATCTGGTCAAAGGGCTCGTTTATGTAGCGGGAGCGGTACCAGTCGAACTCCGACAGGTACTCCTTCTTTTTCTTCCCGTCCAGGGAGTACAGCGCCCACTGGTCGGCCAAAAAGCCGCCGCCGAAATTGGCCCGCAGCTTTGTGAAAAAGCCCACCTTCATGTGGTTGGGGGCAAACACGATCCTCCGCCAATACAGCACGAACAGCCGCAGGCGGTTAAAGCAGTTCCGATACAATTTAAAAGCGTCCATAGTATTACTTCTTTTCTTTATTTCCTTGTTGGATCTCGCCGCAGTCGGTCCGGTCAGCAGTCTGCCTTTTCCGCAAAGCGCCGATATTCTTCCTCTGTGTTAAAGCCGGTGGTCTCGTCCTCAATGCGGCATATTGCCGCGCAGCCATCCCGCTGGGCCATTTCATACAACTGCCAGCCCCGGCACGCGGGATCCTTCTCCTTCAGCTTCCGGATGCAGCTTTTTTGGTAGTCGCCGTCCGCCACCTTCACGGCAAATACCTCCGTGTCGTTCCTGGCGAAGCCCAGGGCCTTCACCGGCATCTCCACGATCCGGCGGATGGCCTGCTCGGTGTAATACACATCGCCATACAAAAAGCAGACGTCATCGTCGATCAGCTCCCAGGTGAAGCGGTCGATCTCGCAGCTGTTGCTTTTCGGCTCATAGCGCACGGCCCCGGGAGCCTCGTAACTGGGATTATGGGATGTGATGACCACCTGGGCCCCCGGCGCGTAGGTCTGCGCCAGCCGCGCCGTGCGCAGCAGGATCGGCTCGCCGTGGACGGGAAGCAGATGCTTGGGGACCAGGCGGTTATTCCACCGGGTCATTTTCCCGTCTGCCATGATGATAAATCTTTTTATAGCCATAGTTCGTTTCTGCCAAGCAAGAAAGAAAAGTGACCGTCTGTTTTTCTCTTGCGTCTCCTAATATGTGATGTAAATGCAACACTTTTGCCGCAACAGGGCATAATATCCCCTGTATGGCATGCAAAGGCATGTTATATTTTATGCTATTTTCCCTATAAAGTAAAGCACTAAATAGAAAAAAGGCGAAAAAGGTAAAAATAGCGATGGTTTTTACATCTTTTGCGCAAAACTTCCGCCCGGCAAAACCGCGCCTGCCCTTGCCGAACGATGACAACTTCTCTTTTTTTCACAAAACTGTTGACGAATACGGCTCTACAGGTGTATACTATATCTATCTTGTGAATTGCCGCTCACGACATGCGCCAACGGAGACGAATTATGTATAAAAAGCTCGATGAAAAAACCATGGCTCTCATCCTGGAGACCGGCATCGACCAGTTCGCCCAGTGCGGCCTGGACCGGGCCAACATCAATACCATTGCCAAGACCGCCGGAGTCTCCGTGGGCGTTCTCTATAAATATTTCGGCGATAAGGACAGCTTTTTCCTGGCCTGCGTGCGCCATTCTCTGGCCCTGCTGGACCAGGTTTTGCAGGGGGCTGTGGCCCATGAGACGGATATTGAATCCGGCATCCGCAGCATCGTCAGCGCCCTCATTGTCCACGCCCGGGACCATCAGAGTCATAACGCCCTTTATAACGAGATCACCTCCGGCGGCTGCAAAAAGTACGCCCGGGAGCTGGCCCGGGAAATTGAGGGCCGCACCGCCGCGGTGTATGCCCAGCTTTTGGAAAACGCCCGCGCCGCCGGCACCGTGGACCCCACACTGGACCCGAAAACCTTTGCCTTTTTCCTGGATGACCTGTTCATGATGCTGCAATTTTCCTTCAGCTGCGAGTATTACCGGGAGCGCATGGCCATCTTCTTGGGCAGGGACTCCGCCGATGATCCGAAAAAAATGACGGAATCATTTATGCACTTCATCAAAAATGCATTAAAAATAGGAGGGGATCGCCTTGTATGTGATCGCGTATGACATTGGCACCACCGGCGTCAAGACCTGCCTTTTTGAGGTGGGAGACACCATCCGCCTGCTTTCCGGGGAGTATGAGAGCTATGGGCTCTACATCCTGCCGAACGGCGGCGCGGAGCAAGACGCCGATGAGTGGTGGACAGCCATGGCCAAAAGCACCCGCCGCCTGCTGGCGAAAACCGGCACAGACCCCAAACGGATCGCGGGCATCTCCTTCTGCTCGCAGATGCAGGGGCTGGTGCTGGTGGATGACGCGGGCCGCGCCCTGCGCCGGCCCATGAGCTACATGGATCAGCGGGGCGGCAGGGAATTCGCCGCCTGTCAGACCCACGGGCTGACCATCTCCGGTGTGAACGCCCTTATGCTGCTGCGGAGCCTGCGGCGCACCCGGGCCGCCTCCACCAGCGTCAAGGATCCCCTGTGGAAATACAAGTGGGTCCAGCAAAACGAGCCGGAGGTCTACGCCCGGATCCATAAATGGCTGGATGTGAAGGAATATCTCATCGGCCGCTGCACGGGCCAGTTCGTCATGACCCGGGACTCGGCCTACTCCACCTTCCTCTACGACAGCCGCCCCGGCAGGGGCTGCTGGAGCCGCGAGCTGTGCCGCATGTACGGCGTGGACTTTGACCACCTGCCCCGGATCATCGAGTGTACGGACGTGGCCGGGCCCCTGACGGCCCAGGCGGCAGGGGAGCTGGGCCTGGCGGAGGGCTGCCCCGTTTACGGCGGCGGTGGGGACGCCACCCTCATCGGCGTAGGCGCCGGCTGCACGGAGGTGGGCCAGACCCACATCTATTCCGGCACCTCCGGCTGGGTGGGGACGGTCATTGACCGCCAGAAGGTGGACATCGTCTCCATGATCGCCGGCATCGTGGGCGCCCAGGAGGGCAGATACAACTATTTTGCCGAGATGGAGACCGCCGGCAAATGCTTCGAGTGGGTCAAGGAGCACCTGGTGCTGGACGAGATCGGCATTTACCTGCAGAAGACCAATGTGGCCGAGAGCCAGGAGACGGTGTACGAGAGCCTCTATGACTACATGACCGATACCATCGAGGCCATTCCCCCCGGGGCGGGCGGCGTGATCTTCACCCCGTGGCTCCACGGCAACCGCTGTCCCTTCGAGGATCCCAAGGCGGCGGGTATGTTCTTCAACCTCCGCCTGGACACCGGCAAGACTGAGATGCTCCGGGCCGTACTGGAGGGGATATGCTATCACCTGCGCTGGATGCTGGAGTGTGAGGATAAGAAGGTAAAAACCGCCTCCACCCTCCGCTTTGTGGGCGGCGGGGCCCTGTCCCGGGTCACCTGCCAAATTTTGGCCGACGTCACGGGCCGCACCGTGGAGACCGTGGCCGACACCAAGGATGTGGGTGCCGTAGGCGCGGCCATGCTGGTGGCGGTGGGCAACGGTCAGATCGCCGACCTGACCCAGGCCGCCGGGCTCATCCGCCCCTCGGCCCGCTATACGCCCACCCCCGCCAACAAGGCTCTGTATGACCGGAATTATAAGGTATTCAAAAATCTCTACGCGGCCAATAAAAAGAACTTCGCCGCGCTGAACTAAGGGGGCAAGACCATGGAAGAAACCGCACAAAGAGAGCTGATCTGCCAAACCGGCCTGGCGCTGCTGGAGACGGGTCTGGTGGCCCGGACCTGGGGCAATGTCAGCAGCCGCCTGGACAAAGACCATTTTCTCATCACGCCCAGCGGCCTGGACTATCACAAGACCCAGCCCCGGGACATCGCCCGGGTGGAGCTGTCCACCATGACCTGGGAGGGCACGCACAAGCCCTCCGGAGAGCGGGGCGTCCATGCGGCGGCCTATGCACAGTTTCCGGAGGTAAATTTCGTCATCCACACCCATCAAAGCTGCGCCTCGGCTTTGGGCCTGGCAGGCTTTGACACCATGGACATTACCCCGGAGGAGCGGGCCGCCCTGGGCGGTCTGGCCAAGGCCGAATATGGCCTGCCCGGCACCAAGAAGCTGAAAAATGCCGTCTCTGCCGCCCTGGCCACCGGGGCCCACACGGTGCTCATGTCCGGCCACGGGGTGGTCATCTGCGGGGCGGACCAGGCCCAGGCCATGGAGCGGGCCCAGCTGCTGGAGGAAATCTGCCGGCGTAATCTGCGGCTGCCAAAGGACCCGCCCCGGCGCATTTCAGAGGAAAGCGTGCAGGCGCTCCTATCCGCCGTGCAGCGGGAGGTGCCCGACGTGAAAGCTTCCGGCGGTGACTATGCCGTTTTGTGGGCGGACCGGGGCGAACCCCTCCGGGCCCAGCTGGACGACATGGCCCAGATGCTGGGCCCCCGGGTCCTCTGTGTGGAGCCTGCAGCAGCGGACGTGATCCAGACCCTTAAAAAGCGGGACGCGGTGTTCGTCCGGGGCGTGGGCGCCATGGTACAGGCGGCGGACCCGGACGACCGGGAGGCCCTGTGCCTGCTGACGGAGAAATCCGCCCTCTGCGCCCTGCACGCCGCGGGCCTGGGTGTAAGGGTCCACCTCAGCACATTGGACGCGGCGCTCATGCGCCTGGTTTATCAAAAAAAATATGCCAAAAGGAAGGGATGACTATGCAAACAGAAAAAAAGAAGGAGACCGCCCGGGTCATTAAGTTCGTGCTGTTTTCCGCCTCGGCGGGCATCATCGAGACGGTGGCCATGATCCTCTGTGAGGAGGTTCTGAAGATCCCCGGCCACTGGATCTGCTACACCATCGCCCTGGTTCTGAGCGTGCTTTGGAACTTTACCTTTAACCGCAAGTTCACCTTCCAAAGCGCGGCCAATGTGCCCCGGGCCATGCTTTTGGTGTTCCTGTTCTATGTGCCCTTCGCGCCGTTCACCATTTGGAACGAGCACTTCCTGGCGGACACCCACGGCTGGAACGAGTACGCCGTTCTGGCTATCAACATGGCCCTGAATCTGTCCCTGGAGTATCTGTGGGACAATTTCGTGGTTTACCGCAACAGCAAGGATACCAACGACATCGCTAAGAAAAAGCAAGGAAAGGAGCAGCAGCATGAATAATTGCGGCATCAGCAGATGGGACGATCCCAAGGAGATCAACGCCCAGCTCAAAGCCCTCACCGACCAGCCCATTTGGGAGGTGACGGACGAGTATTATAATAATGTGATCCTGAAGTATTACGATGAGAAGTGCACTCAGTCCCGGGCGGTGTACGAGGAGTCTCAGAAGTATATCCCCGGCGGTGTGCAGCACAACCTGGCCTTCAATAAGCCCTTTCCCATGTGCATGGCCAAGGCCGAGGGCGCTTACCTCTACGACAAGGACGGCAACCAGTACATCGACTTTCTCCAGGCCGGCGGCCCCACCATCCTGGGCAGCAATTACCCCGTGATCCGGGAAAAGGTCTTTCAGCTGCTCAATGAGTGCGGCCCCGTCACGGGCCTGCTCCACGAGTCCGAGATGCTCATCGCCCGGGAGATCAACCGCCACATGCCCAATGTGGAGATGTTCCGGATGCTGGGCTCCGGCACCGAGGCAGTGATGGCCTCCCTGCGCATCGCCCGCATCGCCACGGGGAAAAAGCGCATCATTAAGATCGGCGGTGCGTACCATGGCTGGTCCGACCAGATGGTCTACGGTCTGAAGATCCCCGGCAGCCGGGCGCTGCTGGAGTCCCACGGCATCCCCAAGGGCGCCTATGCCGCCACCGATGAGGTGCGGCCCAACGACCTGGATATGCTGGAGCGGATGCTGCGGCGCAATAAGCTTCGCGGCGGCACGGCGGCGGTCATCGTGGAGCCGGTAGGCCCCGAGAGCGGCACCCGGCCCATCGGCCACGAATATAACAAGGGCGTTCGGGCCCTGTGCGACCAGTACGGCGCGCTGATGATCTTCGACGAGGTGGTCACCGGCTTCCGTGTGGCCCTCTCCGGCGCCCAGGGCTACTTTGATGTAGTCCCGGACCTGACCATCTTCGGCAAGATCGTGGCCGGCGGCTACCCTTCCGCCGGCGGCGTAGGCGGCAAGCGGGAGTACGCCCAGCTCATGGCCGCAGGCCTGGCCACCGGCAAGCACCGGGCCTATGTGGGCGGCACCCTGGCGGCCAATCCCCTGTCGTGTCTTGCGGGCTACACGGCCATCCGGGAGATCGAGCGCACCAACGCCTGTGAGATCGCCGGCCGCATGGGCGACCGCCTGTGTGACGGCCTCAAGGGCCTCATTCAGCAGTACGGCCTGCCCTTCGTGGCCTACAACCAGGGCTCCATCGTCCACCTGGAGTGTACCGGCGCCATGAGCTTCGACTTCTCCTCCATGTCCTTCCTAAAGTCCGCCGTAGGTCTGCTACGCAACAAGGACATGATGTACGTCCGCAAGGATTCCATGGAGCGCATGGGCGCGGCCTACATGGCCAACGGCATCGTCACCCTGGCCGGCAGCCGCCTGTATACCTCCATGGCCGATACTCCGGAGATCATCGACGAAGCTCTCAACCGCTTTGAGGAGGTCTTCAAGCATGTAGCCAAGACCGACAAGGGCCTTGTAAAATAATCCGTTAACAACGAAACAGCACATTAACCCAGGAAAGCCCGGAGTAAAAGCTGAAGTGATAAAATAATGGTAGGCACTTTCGTGTCTACCATTATTTTATCACTTCACACTGCCGCGCAATCCCGGGGGTGCTGTTTTTTCATCCGCTCAGTGGTCACTGCGGCAGCAAGACGTTTGCATATTTATAAATTATTTTTTAATAGCTTGAAATTCTCTGTACTCTAACATCACCGTCACTGTATAATAGCGGCTCAGTAAAATGGAAATAAACAGCTACATCACCCTCGTCGCGGTCTCCGTAATACCAATTTGAATCAAGCCATAAGCTTCCTACCGGTTCCTCTATATAGTAGCCGATCAAGGTACTATATTTTTCAAGCTCTTCAATATGGCATTTCACCGTTCCGCTGAGCCCATCTACCCGCTCCCCGTTCAAGTTTTTTACATAATAGTTGTTATAGTGATATTGATCCCGCTCTGACCTAGGCGGGGTATAGCTGTATGTCGCCGTAACCGTCATCTCACTCAGATCCAAGTCAGAGAGTGTCACCGTGTACCCCCCTCCGTTATCGTATGTATCTGCATACGTCTTTCCATCCAGTAATTCCTTCAGGTTCCATTGCCTGTCCGTGACCTCCAAATCACCGGATTCGCAAACGTCCCAAATGTCATTTTCCTTGTAATACTGATAAGTCTGCGCTCTTTTAAAGGTGATTGACCCGCTCTCGCTGCTATAAACCAGGGTCAGCTCCACCGTATCCTGGTGCTGCTCCCGGTCGGGGGTGTGCTTTGCCTCCCAGGTATAGGTAGCCTCATCCGCACCATGGACACCATTGGCTATGGAGTCCGTCGTCTCGGCCAGCATCTCCTCCACCACGGAATCCGGGACCTCCGACTTCCCCGCAAACGGATTTTTTATGTCTATATGTAATTCATCTTTAAAGCAAAAAAATCCCACCACCATCAGCACCGCCACAAAGACTATGGTTCCTCCATGTTTTTTCATACGCTCTCCTCTTTATTCAGCAGAATTGAAATGTATACAATTTAAAACTCTCTTTTTCTACATTAAATCGCACATTTTTCCCTTGTAAAATCAAAATTTTACAGTATACTTGTATTATAAAAGGTATGCCCTTGCAATTTGCAAAGGTATACCTTTCCAAATTTTCCACACTTTTTTCTAAAGCCCCTTTTCAAATTTCACCGCCTTGCCATAGAAGGTCCCTGCCGGCATGCCGCAGGCCTCCGCCGCCTGGCGGAGGGTCAGCTCCTTGTTCCGCCAGCGGCGGTGGACTTCATAGAAGTTCTCCGGCAGCGGCAGCGGCGGGCGGCCGAACTTCACCCCCCGGGCCTTGGCCGCCGCGATGCCCTCCTGCTGCCGGCGGCGGATGTTTTCCCGCTCCGATTGGGCCACAAAGGATAAAATCTGCAGCACCAGGTCGGCGATGAACGTGCCCATGAGGTCTTTTCCCTGCCTGGTGTCCAGCAGCGGCATGTCCAGCACGCAGACGTCCACCCGCTTCTCCTTGGTCAGCAGCCGCCATTGCTGCTGGATCTCCCGGTAGTCCCGCCCCAGCCGGTCAATGCTCAGCACATAGAGCAGGTCGCCCGGCTTTAATGCCCTCACCAGCCGCTTGTACTGGGGCCGGTGAAAATCCTTTCCCGACTGCTTGTCCAAATAGATGTGCCGCTCCGCCACGCCCTTGCCGCGCAGTGCGATCAGCTGCCTGTCCTCGTTCTGGTCCACGCTGGACACGCGAATATACCCATATACGTCCATAAGCCCTCCTTTTCCCGCAAAAGGAGCCGCGCCGCCCCCCTGCGCATGTAGTTCGATCTTACACCTATGGACACAGGCAAAAAAAGAGTTGCCCCGTCCAGGACAACCGGGTTCAAAAAACACCTTTAGCGCGCCCTCAGCAATAACCGGGCGTGCGGCCGAAATCCATCGCCTCCCCCACATAGGCACGGCAGATATTGCAGCAGGTGGGCTTGCCGTTTTTCTTGTCCGGCCGCACAGGGCGGGCGCTTTGCGGGGCTTTCCAATGCCGGACGGTCTCTATTCCCGGCAAGGCCATGGACTCTGCTACGGCAGGAGAATATGCTATAGCGCGCAGAACACTCGTTCGCCAGCTGAGATTTGGGCGATTTTCAAGAAAATAGACTATGCGAAGCGGTTCTGTTGGCCAAAAAATAACGGCGGCTACCATTTCTGGCAGCCGCCGCATGGGGTAAGCTGTTCTTTTATCTGTTGTATTTTCTCTTTCTGCTGACAAGCGTTGTTCCAATAGCTGTACCGCCGCTGACAAACAGCAGGGCGATCCACGGCAGCATATTGCCGGTATCACCGGTATTAGGGCTTGTCGTTTCGCCTGTGTTTGGCTTGTTATCGCTCGGCGTTGCAGGCGAGGCGGAATTTGCCTTCCAAGCCGCCTCATAGGTTGCGTTGCCAGTCACGGCAGCCGCAACTGCAGGCTTCCATCCGGCAAAGGTATAGCCCTCGCGGGTCGGCGTGCCGCTGAATGCGGGAGTAGCCTTCCCGGCTTCTACGGTATAGGTCTGATCCTTGAAGATCTCTTCGCCCTCCACGCCGTCAGTATAGGTAACGGTAAAGATTTTGACGGGATCTAATTTCTCCCACTGTGCGGTGTAAGTTACATTTCCGGTCACAGTACCGGCAGCTGCCGGAGACCAGCCGGTAAACTTATAGCCGTCACGAGCCGGTGTTCCATGGAATGCGGGAGTAGCCTTCCCGGCTTCTACGGTATAGGTCTGATCCTTGAAGATCTCTTCACCCTCCACGCCGTCAGTATAGGTAACGGTGTACATCTCGGAATGAATCGGGCCGTCTGCTTCCGGGGTCATGGTCAAGTCAGTGAGCACCCACATGGACATAGTAGTACCATCTGGGAAATCGGGTATATCCTCTTCGGAACGATTATAATTTACAAATTCACCGTTGAACTTCAGTTTGGTGTCTGGTCCGAATACATAGCGGGTGTTTCCGACATCACCCTCAGCCGTCACATACACCCCGTAATGATAGGTTTTTCCGGCTTCAAAAGCGGTGATCTTATTTTTGTAAATGTCGCCTCCCCACTCCGGCTCCGTAGAAACCAGGCCGGTCCCGCTGTCAAGCTCCCACCACTCGCAGCGGAACATATAGTGAGCGCCATCCGGTGTATTCCCGGTGAATACGGGTTTGTCGCCGTCCTTAAAGCTGACGGTGACGCCGTTGATCTCCACCACATCAATGACGGACACGGTAAGAATCGAAATCGTTTTAATGGCAGGGATATACATAACACCGCCCACAAAGGGCGCCGAAACTTTTTCCCCGTTCACGGTAACAACGGTTTCGCTGCTGAAGGAATATCCGTCCTTCGGCTTCAGCATAAGGGAATACACATAGCTCTTGCCGCTTTCAAAGGCAGTGATGGTGGGCAGCGAGCCGTGAGAGCCGTTATCGGAATACCATGCGGCAACGGGCTCGTTGTTTTCCATCTGCTGCCAGCATTCGTAGTCGATCTCGTATTTGTCCGCATCGACCTCGCAGACCCATGCCGTGGCCTGCGGGGCTTCACCCGGCTGATAGCTGAATTTCACATTCTCGATCGCTGCCGCAGTGACTGTGGTCGATGCAGATGCTGGGGTCCATTTGGCTTTCAGTGTAATATCCGCGATGACCTTGGCATCAAAGCCATACGGCGTATCGCCCAGATACCAGCCGGCAAAATCATAGCCGTCCTTCGTCGGGTCGGCGGGCTTCACGGCCGGAGCATTTCGCAGCTTCTGCTCGGGCACAGCACTGCCGCCGTCAGAGTCAAAGGTCACCGTATACGCATCGAAATGCCAAGGCTTTACACCGCAGTTTTCAATGGCGCCGCCGGAAATGGCGACAATGGCCTCGTCGTCATCGCCATACACAGCGATACCGTAGCCGCCCAGGTCTACCGTACAATCCTTAATGGTGCCGCCGGTCATGGTGAAGCGGCCGTTTTCGTAAATATTCACCGCGCCGCCGTTGGCACCGGCAGAGCAATTCTCAATGACACCGCCGTTCAGCTCAAAGGCGCCGCCGTTCTGCTTGATAAATACAGCGCCGCCGTCATCCTCAGCTCTGCAGCCGCTGATGGTGCCGCCGTTCATAATGAAAGTGCAGCCGCTGCCAATGTCCACCGCGCCGCCGTCATCGTCGGCCTTGCAGTCCATGATGGCGCCGCCATTCATAATGAATTTACCATACTTGACCGGCGTTTCCGTTACGCCGGTGTTGGATACATCCACAGCGCCGCCGTCACCGTCGGTCTTGCAGTTCACGATACTGCCACTCTCCAGAATCAGCGTGCCGCCCTTGACATTAAATCCACAGTTTTTGTTCTGCCCGTCGATCTTGCCGCCGGTGCCGCTGTCCTTTATTGTCAGGCTTCCGCTGCTGCGTACCCGAATTATATCCTCATCTGTTAGACTGCAGCTCAGGGTATATCCGTTCAGGTCCAGCGTCACGGTGCGGTTCACCTCAAGCTCCCAAGTGGTCTCAATGTTTCCGCCCAGCTTGATCTCTGTGCAGTTTGCATTTTCCAGTGCCGCTTCCAGCTCCGCTTCACTGCCGACTGTCGAACTCGCTGCGAATACGGTCAGCGGAAGCATCGACAGCGCCATGCACAGCGCCAGCAGGATGGTCAGCAGTTTCCTTTGGATGGGTCTTGTTTTCATAAGCCTTCTCCTTTTTTAAAGATCAAATTTTGCCTGGGGTATGTAGTCACAGCTTCTGCCCGCATTCCGGGCAGAAGGCGCTTCCTGCCGGGACTGGGGCGCCGCAGGCGGGACATTCGGGCTGTACCAGCTTGGCGCCGCACTGGCTGCAGAACTTGGACCCGGCGGGCACCATGGCCTGGCAGGCCGGGCAGGTGACCTTGTCTCGAGGCGCTGCCGGAGAGGCGCTGCTCACGGAACCGGTTTTCCCCCGGGAGCAAATGCACCGCTCAATTTCCTGGAAGATCTCCCCCGGCAGCTTCTTCTGCTTGAAAGCGCCCATGCCGGCGGTGATGGCCAGGGGCCAGGCCACAAACAGGCCGATGGCGCCCGCGCCGATCTTATCCGTCCACTGGCCCTCGCCGATGAGCACGTTCATCTGCTCTCCGGTGACAACGATCTGCACCGTGGTCGCCAGGCGCATCCCCGTGAGGGTCTTCCAGGTGTCCTTGGGCTGGCCGGCCTGCAGAATATAGCCATCCGGGGTCTGTGTGCTCTGCACCTCCATGCCCTTTTCACTGCGCAGGAAATCCGCCAGGTGATCTACCACGGTCTGCGCGTCCACGCCGTTGAGGATAAAAGTTCTGGATTCTGACATTTCTTTGGCCTCCTCTAGGTTCGTTTCTCAGGATTGCTTCTCGATATACCCGCTGATGGGCTGAGCATACATGTTATCGTCCGTAACAGGCTGGTAGCGCTTGCCGTCATACACGTCGGTAAAGCCGTTGGTGGCTTTATAAATTTCGCCGGTCTCGGTGTCGTAGACGCGCTCGTAGCCCAGGGTGGCGTCACTCTGCTTTTGACTCATGATGTCCTGGCTTTTATTGCGGCTCTCCCAGGAGGCCATAAATCCGTCCATGGCGGCGTTGAAATTCTGGCTGATCTGCTGGGCCAGGGCCACTTTTTCGCTGCTGGCCTGGTTGGCGGCGGAGACGAAGCTGTCGGAATACTGCAGGGTCTTCATACAGTCGGCCAGGACGCTTTCCCACTCGATGAAGCTGTCCTTGGCGGCGGTGATGGCCAGGATGTTATAGGCCATGTAGTAGCCGCCGTCGGCGGTTTGAAGCTGATAGCCGACAACATTGCCGCCGGAGATGGTATAGCTGCCGAAGTCCACCACACTGGCAGCAAAGAGTCCCTCGCCCTCCTTGCCGTTTTCGGTGAATGTGGCCCGGAGCTGTTCATCGCCCAGGGCAGAATTTTTCAGTGGGCTGGTGGAGGGGTAGCGGTCGGTGACAGTGAAATTGCTGAACTGTGGGAACACATAGCCCGCATAGCTTGGCTCCACCTCCGACACGAAGGCTGCGTACTGGGGGAAGATCCGGAAAAAGCCCTCGGTGGACGGATTCTCCAGCACCGGCGCCTTGGCGAAGATCGCCGCCTGTGTATTGCCCATGGCATAGGTCTGCTGCCAGGCGTCCTTCCCTGCTTGACTGTGGAGCAGGATATCCGCCTTCAGCAGCACGAACATCTGGTTCAGCGGCTGGTTGGGGTCGTATACCCGAATGCTGTGGTAGATATTGGTGCCGCCGGACGTGACGGTCCAGCCCTTGGGGATGGTAATGCTGAAGTCGGCGGTCTCATATTTCTCCGTCTGCACGGATCTGGCAGCTGTTTGCGTGACCGTGACGCCCTTCTCGGTCCGCTCCGTCACGGTGCCGTCGTCGTTTACGGTGGTCTTGCTGCCGCAGGCGGCCATAGACAGGAGCAGGAGCAGGGTCAGGAGCAGGCATAGGGATCTTTTCATTTTCGGTTCCTCCTTTTTGGGGTGCGTTACCAAACGGTGTAGAAGCTGGTGGGGCTATAGTGGTCGTAGTCGCCGTAGCCCTCGGTGATGATGTCCTTGATGGGCAGAATGGTATAGTCGTTGGTGATGATATATCCGCTGGAGATGCAGCGAACATCACTGTAAAAGTCGCTGAGCATGGTGATTTTGCGCAGGGCCATGGGGCAGTTGGGGTGCGTGGCCGATGGGAAATAGGGGGACACAGAGCCGTCCGGGGCCAGCTGGGCCTCGGCGTCGGAGTTGTTCAGAGGCTTGGAGGCGTAGTAGAGCTCGTAAAACGACCGATCGGTCATGAGAATGTTGCAGTTAAACAGGCGGATGGGG
>ERZ808246.1621-NODE-1621-length-15941-cov-4.463868_pt1 | contig 15941 bp, 14 predicted proteins | sample MGYA00521083_ERZ808246 | MGnify/ENA primary metagenome ERZ808246 (study PRJEB31516, sample SAMN03275577) | gut metagenome | biome: mammalia-associated habitat; material: feces | host: Papio cynocephalus | place: Kenya | collected 2012-07-07 ...
TCGGGGATAAGGCTCTGCCCGTCGTTTATTCTGCGGTTTCAAAACTTGCGTGCGATGAAAACGGGGACAGCGTTTATAATATAACGACTCCGACGTACGATAAAAACATGTCGAATTACCCTGAGCTTTATAAAGATGAAAATAAGGATGAGCTGGGAATTGTCCGCGCGGCGTGCGAAAAATACGGCGCTCAAAACGTCTATTTTTATAATTATGACTGGAGACTTGACCCGCTTGAGCATGCAGACGGTCTTAACTCGCTGATTGAAACAGCTTTGACAGAGCACAATGCCGACAGAGTAAATCTTGCCTGCTGCAGTATGGGCGGAACTCTCGTAACGTCCTATCTTTATAAATACGGCGCACAGAACGTTAAGAATATTATAATGCTCTCGACCGCATTTCAGGGCGTTGAAGCTGTTGGCGCGATGCTCTCGGGCGAACTGTATATCGACAAGGACGCGCTGATGAGCAGGGTAGGCGACCTCGGCAAGACCGACATAAGCTCGCTGTTTTATAATATTCTCATGATAGCCGTTGACACGGCGGGACTCGGAGACAAGGCGGAGGAAATCTGCGCCGATATTCTCAATAATTTAAAAGACGAAATATACTCCGAGGTTCTTAAAAAGGTATTCGGCACAATGCCCGGAATATTCGACCTTACGGCTTTTGAAGATTACGAAAACGCAAAGTCGTTTATGCTCGACTCTGTCGCAAATGCGAAGATGATATCAAGATGCGACGAGTATATGTACTGCGTTCAGTCGAAGGCAAAAAATTTACTCGAAAGTGCAATTGACGACGGAGCGAACGTATATATCGTCTGTCAGTATAATTTGCAGGGACTGCCCGTTTACTCTCATGTTTCGTCTAACACCGACTTGCTTATCGATGTTAAATACGCGTCGGGCGGAGCGGTAAGCGCGGAGCTTGACTCGGTTCTGCCCGATGATTATGTTCAAGCTGTCGATGACGGACACGACCATATTTCGAAGGACAGAATGATAGACGCGTCAAGCTGTATGTTCCCCGAGTATACGTTCTTTATAAAGAATCAGGCACATGTTGATTATAACGTGGGCGACAGCACGGATTTTATACTTTATCTTGCGGATTCGGATAAACAGCTGACTGTTTTTGAGTCCGATTATCCGCAGTTCATGTATTATAATGCGAGTAAAAACACACTGACTCCATTGAACGAAAACAGTTCGAAGAGTTTAAAGAACGCGATAATAAATATTTTAAAGAAACTTGCCGAGATATTTAAGACGATAGTTTCGATATTTAAGGATTCATTCTTAAAATAAAACGATAAAAAACGCGGAGCTTGATGAAAGCTCCACGTTTTTTTGTTACAGAAACATTATATGATTTTTTTACAATTTTATTATTTATAGTTTTTATATAAGTGTTTGTATATGACTGTGTTAAATGATGATGTAAAAAAAATGCAAAAATCTGTTAGAATGATAAACAAATAAAGACAAAATACAATGAAATCCGTAAAAAAAGTTCAGAAAGTACTTAACTTCGGTAAAATAATATGATAAAATTTCCATATCAAGGGGGGGATGGGCATGTTAACGCGTTTTGAGGTTTCAAACTATAAAGGTTTTAAAAATAATATAATATGGGATTTAACGACAGTTCGAGATTATTCATTCAGTAAAAACTTAATAAAGAATAAAGTTGCTAAGAATTCTATTGTTTACGGAAAAAATGCCTCCGGAAAAACAAGTCTCTGTTCTGCAATTGTAGATATTACAACGCATCTTCTTGATGTCGAAAAAGATTTAACGCCGTCGTATATGTATACTTATATAGGAAACAATACTCCGATTGCTACTTTTCAATATGATTTTATATTTGGGAAGAAAAAGGTTGTATATAAATATATAAAAACGGACAATAGAGATTTGCTTTTGGAAGTTTTAACAGTAAATGGCAAAATTGTTGTTTATCATGATTTTGTTGATGAGTCAAAGAATTTTATAAAAATACCGGAAGCAAAGAATTTACGAACAAAAGGCCTTCAAAAACAACTTTCTGTTATAAAATATATTTATAATAATACGATAATTGATGACGAATCGGTAATAACGCTTCTTTTGAATTTTGTAAAGGGAATGTTATATTTTCGTTCTTTACGCGAAGCAAATCAATATATTGGCTATAAACTAGGCGGTGACAAACTTGATGATATTATTCTTCGAAACGGCAGATTAGAGGCTTTTAATGAGTTTTTGAAAATTATGGAATTAAACTATGACTTAGTGCCGTTAAAATTGAGCAGCGGTAATCTTGTTATAGGTGCAAGATTTGAAAATGACAAAGTTATAGCATTTAATGAAATTGCATCATCAGGAACCCGTACTCTTATGTTATTTTTTTGTTGGTTGCTGGAATTCGAAAATTTATCTTTTCTTATAATAGATGAATTTGATGCTTACTATCATTATGAAGTATCAAGAAAAATATTAGAAATAATAAACTGTTTCGACAATATGCAGTCTATGGTAACAACACATAATGTTACACTTCTGAATACGGAGCAAACAAGACCTGATTGCGCTTTTATTCTGGATGAAACAGGGGTTAGAAATCTAAGCAGCAGAACAAATCGAGAGCTTAGAAAAAATAACAACATTGAAAAGCTTTACCGAGAGTGGGAATTCGAGAAAGATATATAAAATAAATGCATCATTATAAAATTTAGGAGGCGATAAAAAATAAAAAAAGCATATCAAAAATACTGTTGGCGCAGTAAATGATATGCTTTGGGCAGAATATGTTATCCATATTCTTTGTGTGTATAAATATGATAGCATAATTCAGCCCTAAAGTCAATCCGTTCGGCATAAATTTTTGCCCGCCGAAAACGGAACTGCTTTGGGCAGAGCAGAGATCGGACAGAATTATGTCTTTATTTAATTATCAGCGTAACGGTTGTAAAGATGTTTTTAATGCATTCTTGGTGAAAAATGCAAAATATGATTCTAAATTTGATATTCCGCTTATTAATAGTGAATACGTATTACCGAAGAAGTTAATTGCTTTTTCAAAAGCGGTTTCAGCTACGGATTATGATTGTTTTGTTCATTTTTATGAAGATGATGTTTCCTTTGAAAGGTTGTGGCGACAGCCGAAAAAATATCTTCAAAAATTAAAGAAGTATCAAGGTGTTATAACTCCGGATTTTAGTGTTTATCGAGACATGCCTTTTGCAATGCAACAGTGGAATATATACAGAAGCAGAGCGTTGGGTGTCTGGTTGCAGGAAAATAATGTTCCAACAATTGTAAATATTCGCTGGGGTGATGAAAGGACTTACCGTTTGTCCTGCGCAGGTGTAGAACCTAACGGAATAATTGCAGTTGGTTCTCATGGATGCATTAAAAATAATCGAGATCGTAGTTATTTTTCTTCCGGATTGTCTTATGTTGTAAATTCGTTAAATCCAAAGACTGTTATAGTTTACGGTTCCACTCCGGACGCAATATTCAGAACCTATAAAAGACAGGGAATCCAAATTGTTCAATTTGACAGCGATTTTGCTATTTCTCACCAAAAGACGGTGAATTTTTAATGGGTTCCGGTTATTATGGAGGGTTTGGAGCTACATACGGCAGTGAAGAGACTGAAAAAGAACAACAGCTTCCAAAAAACAAGGCACAGTTGAGCCATATTTTTTTAGGCAAAGACGGTCATTTTGTTGATACTCCTACTAATAGAAAAATTCTTTATGATTTAGCAAACAACAAAAGTAAATATGTCGGACAAGACAAATATGGCAATTCGTGGAATATCGAAATAGATAAAAACGGAAAGCAAAACTGGGTTCGATATCAAAACGGTACTATTAATGAGGGCGGACAGAATACTACACCTCGTTCGTGGAACGGTGAGACCGGGCTAAACAATAATCCGGTAAAAAGGAGGAGAATCAAATGAACAAATTTGAGCTTTTTTGTATGATTTATTATGTACTTGATGCGGAATGGGATGAAACAAAAAATAAGGAACTCGGAAATTATTTAAGCGGGGCGAATCCGTTCCTTTTTTCTGATATCGGTTCTGCCGATCCTGCGGTTTATGATGATTTCTGTAAAAAAATCAGTGACCCGTTGACAATAGAAAACAGTTATGAAAAAGCACTTGTTTATATTAAAAGTTTAAACAACAGTACGATAACATCCGCTTTTTTAAGTGTTAATCAATCGGAATGGCAAAAATGTCTAAATGAGTATTTGTTTCAAAAACATAAAGGTTAAAAAAGTGTAAATAAAAGAAGCGAGCTGTAAGTTTTTTGCAGCTCGCTTCTGTTTTAATTTAATTATAACGAATAAGTTTTCTCGACAAATCCGCAGTTTGATATCTGTTCCTTTGAACCTATTACGCAGATATTCGAGCTGTTTATTGTTTTGTCAATAAACTCTTTTTCTCTGCGTATGTCGTCGGCGCAGGCGGAAATTATTTCGCCTCTTAATTTTTTAAGGTCGTCAAACGTGACGTTTCTTAAATAATTCGAATCTGCCGCCGAGGCTTTAAGTCTCGGAGTCATGAGGGGCGAAATATCGGAAATTGTGCCGATTATCGCTCCGGTAAGGTCGGGATTTTCACTAAGATAGCCGTCGAGATATTCGCAGACTTTTTTAAACGTGTTTACTGAATTCGGCGACGCGGGGTCTCGGAAGGAATAGTACGAAATACAGCCGTCGGTCTGCGCCTTCATTCCGGTGCCGTATGCTCCGCCCTTTACCCTGACTTCATTCCAAAGATATTCGAGTGTAACGATATGAGAAATGAGGAGCATGGTTCCGTTCATCGGACGTTCGGATAATCCGGAAAGTGCGGCGAATGCAATGTCTCCCGGAATCGCTACAGCTTCATTAGAACGTTCGAACGGCTTAATTATTGTTTTTTCGAAATGGGCGCGTTCGCCGAGCGAGGAAATAAACGATTTAATTTCGTTCTTTAACTCGTTCGGACGGTCGTTTGTTATGCTTATTAATGCATTGTCTGACGAAAACAGCATATTATAAACGCTTTTAAGAACGGACATGTTCTTTTCGTTTTCTTCAAAATCTTTAATCCAAAGATAGTACGCGAAACCGTCCGTCAGTTCGGTAATTGCGCATTCCGAATTAATAGAACTCTGCGCGCGTCTGATTGCATATTTGCTTCCCGCTGAAACGATACTCTGATAAAGATCTGTTTTGTCCTGTCTTACGAGGTCGAGTACGGCGCTGTTGTCGTCAAATTTCGTAGAGGTAAGAATTTCCTTTACAAGTTCTAAAGCGTCCGTAACGTTTCTGTTAAGCGCGCTTAAGCTGACGCAGAATTTGATTTTCATATCATCTGCGTTTTTCGGGTCGGAAAACGTTCTGATATCAAATGAAAGATTTCCGCATTTCGTCATTGTTTTTGTTTGAAGATCCAGCGCGGAATAATTTTTCGTATCGAGTTTTCCGAGCAGTCCGGAAATAAGCGACGCCTTAAGAAGTTCGTTTTCGCCTATCCCCGTAATATCAAAATACATGTTGATATACGTTATCGAATCGGTGTGAATTTTGTGGAAAATTATCTGACCGTCCGATGAAGTATCAATTCGTTCGGGGGCGCGCTCTATATCGTCGAGTTTGATTTTCGGAATTGAAGCCAAAGCCTCGGGACTGTCTGCGCTCGACTGCCATTCGAGAAGTCTTTCCTGTTTGTTTTTTAACTCGTTGATTTCGTCCGAAGTCATGTTTTCGAGACGTTTTTTTATTTCGTCCGATTCGCGTTTTCTCTCCTCGTCGCCGAGCGTGTGAGAAGGTTTCAGGAGAACGGAGCATGAGTGCTCTGATTCGAGGAATACTTTATTAAGAATCGATTCATACCAATCGGTTGAAATTTTTTCACGTAAATCATCAAATACGTTACCGAATTCAAAACCTTTTACAGGGTCGGAGTCATAAAGCCATGTTTCAAGCGACGCTATCGAATAATACAATCCGAGCGGGATGCCGAAATCTTTTTCCTTGAGCATAAATTCAAAGTTTGAAATCGAAGCATCGAGCATTGCCTTGTCAATACCGTTTTTGATAACGGATTTAATTGTATCGTCAAGCAGTTTTTCCGCTTCGTCCGCTCTGTTTTCGTCAATATTTCTGACGGTAACGAGTATCCACGGCTGCATTACTCCGTCGTTTACCTGTACTGTAATATCGTCGCAAAGCCCCTTTTCCAAAAATGCTTTTTTGATAGGCGACATGTTGTTTCCGAACAAAACGTCGGCAAGTATTTTGCATGAAAGCGTGGTTTTTCTGTCCTCGAACGAGCCGATAACGTACGCTTTGCCGAGGATGCACTGCTTTTCAAGGGGCATATCCTCCGAAAGTTCGTAAAAACTTTCCGTTCTGCCGGTTCTGACCGGAGCCTGAACGGCGGGTCGGGGCATAGGTTCGATTTTTTCGTAATGCGAGAGGTACTCTGTATCAATCAGAGCCAAAGCCTTGTCAATGTCTATACTGCCGTCGAGGAAAATATATGAATTCGACGGGTGGTAAAAACGGCTGTGCGTCTGTGTGAATTTTTCATATGTCAATGTCGGAATTTTGCTCGGAAGTCCGCCGGATTCAAAACCGTAACCGCTGTCGGGAAACAGTTTCGACGAGATTTCGTTTTCGAGAACCGCGTCCGCGTCTGCGTAAACGCCCTTCATCTCGTTGAAAACAACGCCCTTGTAAATCGTCGGTGAGTCGTCTGAAAATTCGAAATGCCAGCCTTCCTGTGCAAATATCTCCGGTTTCGTATAGATAAGCGGTTTGAATACGGCGTCGAGATAAACGCTCATCAGATTAAAGAAATCCTTATCGTTTTGGCTTGAAATCGGGTAAAGCGTTTTGTCCGAAAAAGTCATGGCGTTTAAAAACGTATTCATGGAGCTTTTGAGAAGCTCGACGAACGGTTCTTTCAGCCTGTATTTATCCGAACCGCACAGAACGGAGTGTTCAAGAATATGGAAAACTCCCGTGTCATCCTCGGGAACGGTTCTGAAACCTATGGAAAAAGTTTTGTTTGAATCCTCTCTGTCAAGGAAGAGGAGTCTTGCCCCGCTTTTTTTATGCGTCATTTCGACGGCTTGTCCGCCTGCCTGCGCAAGGGGACGTATGTTTGTTATTTTAAAACCGTGAATTAAATCGTTAATTTTCATTTTATCGCCTCTGTAATGAATTTTAAACAATACAAATAATAGTATATATTATTTTTTATATTAAATCAAATATTTTGACAAATATTTTGAAACTGACAGGAAATAATGAAAAATATACGCTTTTTGTTCATGCTTTACCGATTATAAATCGGGTAAATAAACATAAATTAAATTCGAGGAGGGCAGCGCATGAAAAAATTTTTTAAAATATCGGCAGTTATATGCTGTGTATTAAGTATCTGCGTTTTTTCGCTGATAATTTACGGAGATATAATTATTCCCGATTCTCTTACAGTCGGCGCCGGGTGCGATATGACCGTTTCGCATATTTTCAGCGTAACGGATGAATCGACTCTCAAAGAAGTTTCGGTTTTTTCTTCCGGCGGTGAATTAAGGACGGGGCAGACAAAACTTTTTGATGTTTTTCCCGTTAAAAATAATTCGCTGAATGTTACCGAAAGCGATTATGTCATTCCCGGCGGCGAGATAATCGGAATACGTATGTATACCGACGGCGTAATCGTGGTTTCCGCCGATAGTATCGAAACCGCGGACGGAATTGTAAACCCGGGAAAAGGCGCGGGGATTCAGAGCGGGGATATTATAAAGACGGTAAACGGAATAAAATGCAGTTCTGTTTCGGTTTTAAACGAACAGATATCTTCAAATAACGGCAAGGCAATTTCTCTTACGGTTTTAAGAGACGGAAAAACATTCGAAACATCGATAACGAGCGTTTATTGTACAACCGATTCAAAATACAGATGCGGACTTTGGGTGCGGGATTCGACGGCGGGACTCGGAACTCTTACGTATGTAGACCCCGAAAATAAAACCTACGGCGCTCTCGGGCACGCTATATGCGATACCGACACGGGTATTATTTTTCCGGCGGGGCAGGGGAATATCCTCTCTGCTGTTTTTAACGGGTGCATAAAAGGTCAGAGCGGAAAAACGGGAGAAATACAAGGTTCGTTCGGAAGAGAAATATTAGGAGATTTGACGTTAAACTGCGATAACGGAATCTTCGGAAGCTATTTGGCTCTGACTGACAGCGGAAAAACCGTCAAGGTTGCGAAAATGGACGAAATTGAAGAGGGCAAGGCTCAGATAATAGCGACGGTCAATTCGGGTGAAAAGAAATATTACGATGTTCAAATCGAAAGGATAAGTTATGACGTTTCGGACGGAAGTCATAATTTTACTATTAAAGTAACCGACAATGAACTTATCGAAACAACCGGCGGTATTGTGCAGGGAATGAGCGGAAGTCCGATTATTCAGAACGGTATGCTTGTAGGCGCGGTAACACATGTCTTTTTGAATGATCCGCAGTACGGTTACGGCATTTTTGCGCAGACGATGATAGATACGGACAGGGGAATAAACTTAAAGAATGCGGCATAATTTGAATTAAAAAAACCGGAGACGCAGGGATTGACTCTGTGCGTCTCCGGTTTTTTTATTATACATCCTATATTATGACAAAATAATCAGGGGGGATGTATTAAACTGGTGGTGATAATTTATTATGTTGTTAGGAGGTAAAAATATGTCTGTTTCTTTTAAATACAGAGACGGATGCCTGACAAGCGTTCTCTGCGGAGATATAGACCATCATCACGCTTTATCAATCAGAGAAAGCATTGATTCTCAGATGTCTAAATATATGCCGTCAAAACTGATACTCGATTTTCACGACGTTACGTTTATGGACAGCTCGGGAGTCGGGCTTGTTATGGGGCGGTATAAAAACGCGTCTGTTTTCGGCTGCGGGGTGAAACTTGTGAATATGTCACAGAAGGTCAGACGTATAATGAAAATGTCGGGACTTGAAAAAATCGTCGAATTCGAAAGGGAGGGCGAATGATGAAAACTTTATATGAAATGAAACTAACCGTAGACGCAAAAAGCGTTAACGAGGGCTTTTGCCGGGTCGCGGTCGGCACGTTTGCGGCGGTACTTGACCCGAATATTGACGAGCTTTCGGATTTAAAAACCGCAGTAAGCGAAGCTGTTACCAACTGTATAGTCCATGCATACAAAACAAAACCCGGAAAAATTTACATAACGGTAAAAATAACCGATACAAACGCCGTGGTTGTTAAAATCCGTGACAGAGGATGCGGAATTCCCGACGTTGAAAAGGCGAGGGAACCGCTCTTTACCACGGGCGGAGACGACAGGTCGGGACTCGGTTTTTCTGTTATGGAATCATTTTCGGACAAACTCAAAGTTGCTTCGAAAGAAGGACGGGGAACGAGCGTTACGATTACAAAAATAATACGGGGCAAGACAAGCGATGCTTCTTGAAAAAACCGACAGGGATTCCCTTATAAACGATAATATCGGGCTTGTCTATTCGTGCGCTAATAAATTTAAAAACAGAGGCACCGAATATGAGGATTTGGTTCAGTGCGGATGCATCGGACTTATAAAGGCGGCGGACGGATTTGACCCGTCGCTCGGGTATAAGTTTTCAACATATGCCGTTCCTGCGATTCTCGGTGAAATAAAACGCGTATTCAGGGACGGCGGCACTGTTAAAGTCGGACGTTCCGACAGGGAAAAATCAAGAAATTTGATGAAAGTTCAGGAGCTTCTTTTCGATAAACTCGGCAGAGCGCCTACTGTTTCGGAGCTTGCAAACGAGTGCGGGTATGACGAGGCGAGAACGGCTCAGCTTCTGTGCGCGTCCATGCCTGTAATAAGTCTCACGCCCGACGATGATTCGGATTTTCGCCCGACGGATATCGCGAGCGATGAAACCGACGAGCAGATGAACGACGCTATAGCCGTAAAAAATGCGGTGGAACGTCTGTGCGAACGCGACAGACAGATTGTAGACATGCGGTATTTTAAAGGGCTTACACAGAGTGCGGCGGCAAAGGCTTTAGGGATGACTCAGGTTCAGGTCTCAAGACGGGAAAAAAATATTCTCAAACTCCTGCGCGAAAATCTGACATAAAACGTTGCTCTTTTTTATATTCTGTGATATACTGTTATATAATTATTTATATAATAAATCTAAGTGTAAAGGGGCGCCGGCGTTTATGCGATATAAGATAAGAAAAAACATCAGAATATCCGTCTGCGTTCTCTTGTGCCTGTTGACGGTATTTCTTCCGTCGTGCGGTTCGTTTTCCGTTAAAAGTACGGTTATAAACGCAGTTAAAGAACCCGAAAAGAGCGTCGATTATCACTCTTATTCTTCATCCGGAGATGTTTTATATTCAAACGGATGTTCTTATCAGTTTGACGAAAAAACATACAGCATAAACGTACGCGATACCGAATCGGGCGTTATGTGGTCATCGCTTTTGCAAAAGGAAAATAATTATTCCTGCGTGTTAAGCGTTCAGATGATTTATAAAAAGAACATCTATATACTTAATTCTCAGGACAACGGCGCTGCGCTCGGCGGTGCGTCATATGAAAAAAACGATAACGGCATTACCGTTCATTATGATTTAAAAGAAAACAAAGACGGGGAGAACCTTTTTTCCTGCGACGTTGTTTATTCGTTTAACGGCAGAAATATGAGCGTGTCGTGCGATATTTCAAAGGCAAAAACGCCTGACGGCGCGGTGCTTGTTTATTTTGATTTGCTTCCGTCGTTCGGCGAGTATGACGACGCTTTGTCAAACGATTATTTTCTTGTTCCCGACGCGAGCGGGGCATTGATGTACACGTCCCTTCCCGATTCCGTAAACGACAGCTGTGAGTTTGATATTTACGGCTCCGACCCTGCCGAAAACGGAAATACGGACAGATCGCATTCGCTCATGCCCGTATTCGGCTCGAAAAGAAGCAATTCATCATTCGTTGCTTATATTGATTATTCCGACGCGGCGGCGTGCGTCTGCGCTCAGAGGCCGAACGGCGAGAGGGGCGCGTATATATTCGCCCGATTTAAACTGTCAGGCTCATCTATGACGGATTCAAGCGTACGTTATACCGATTTTAAACGTGAAAAAATCGGCGTAACATATATGTTTTTAAGCGGAACAAAATCCGATTACAGTTCAATGGCGGGTGCGGTCAGAGAATATATGATTAAAAACGGGGATATGAACGAGACGAGAGTTTCTGACGGTTCTCTTCCGTTCGTTCTCAACGCGGTCGGACATTACGACAACGGATTTATGAAAACCGATTCGGAAACGACGTTCGGCGACTGCGAAACTCTTGTAAATATTTTAAAAGCCCGTTCTGTCGATTCCGTCAGCGTCGTTTACAAAGGTATTTTTAAAGGCGGACTGAGTCAGAAGAAAACCAAACCGTCTGCCGTGCTGTCCTCGCTCGGCGGAAAAAGCGGACTTGAGGGGCTTTATTCATTCCTCAGGGCAAATAACGATAAACTGTTCGTTGCCGTTAACTGTATAAGCGCGCAAAACATACCGTCCGCGGATACGGCGCGCTCCGTGCTCGGTAACAAACTTTCTGTTACCGTAAAAAACGATATGAGCAGAAGCGATACGGATAAAACGACGGATATTAAACTTCTTGCCTCGTCTGAGATAGAAAAAATGATACCCGATATTGTTTCCGTTTCATCCGATCTTCCCTGTGACGGGGTTATTCTCTCCGACGCTGGCGATACCGTTTATTCGGACTGTTCGGCTGCCGGCAGGTCTAGAATTCAGACTAAGAACGCTATTGAAAATATGCTTACAAGTGCGTCGGGCGCCGCGGATGTCAGCGTTTCAAACGGTAATTTCTATACGCTGAAAAGCGTTAAGAACGTTACGGACATGCCTTTATATCCGTCGAGAACGGAAACCTCGTCGTATAAGGGAATTCCGTTTGCTCAGATGGTTATGCACGGATATATAAACTACTGGGGCGAGAGCGTAAATCTGAGCGATAATTATAAATTATATATGCTCAGATGCATAGAATACGGCTCTCCTATAGCTTACGAATGGGTGTTTGACGAGACCAGCACTTTGTATTACGGATATACTTTATCCGACGCGCTCGAGTATTATGAAGAAAATAAAAATGCGCTTGAGTCTGTTTCGTCAAACGTTATGATGTCTCATTCATTTGTAAAGGACGGAGTTGCCGAGGTCGTTTATGAAAACGGCGTTACAATATATGTTAACTATAATAATTATTCCGTAATTACGGATAATAATCTGACCGTACTGCCTTATAGTGCATTAAAGGTCGGATAAGGAGGGTATAAATGGATTTTAAACTTGACGCTTTTCCCGTCGATGAAAATACAAGCGGGCTCAGGAACCGCGATAAAATCAAAATATTGATTTGCTATGTTTTTAAATCCATAGCTCAGCCCATCGCTAAGGATGTAATTCTTTCCGCTTTATACGATAACGGTATCGCCAACTATTTTGAGATAAGCCAGGCTGTTTATGAGCTCGAAAAAAACGGAGCTTTAAACCTTACCGAGGGCGATGACGCCGAATACATACTCACGGAAAAGGGAAGAAAAATAGCGGATGATCTCGAAAGAGAACTTTCGATGTACATTCGTCATAAAGCCACGCAGGCTGCTATGAAAACTCTTGTATACGAAAAACGTCTTAAAGAAAATAAGGTTAATATAGTTAACCTCGGTGAAGGAAAATACAGGGTTGATATAACGATTTACTCCGGACTTGAGGGCGAGGGCGAGAACGATTCGCTTCTCGACGTGTCAATGTATGTTCCGGATATTATTCAGGCTGAAGTTATTAAACGTTCGTTTCTCAACAATCCGGCGAAACTTTACGAAAAAGTTACGCAGGCTCTTACCGAGGACGTGACTTTTGTTGATTGATTATGAGTGACGAATTTAAAATAATAGCAAGAATTCATAACGGGTATAAAACGAAATTCGGAGTTCCGAGACAGAGCGGAATCGCTCGTGAGACGAAGTCGAGAATCGTATTCGAAAAAGAATACAGAGACCCGAATGCATTCAGACGCCTTGACGAATATTCGCATCTGTGGCTTATATGGAAGTTTTCAGGATCCGAACGCGAAAACTGGTCTCCGACCGTCAGACCTCCGAGACTCGGCGGGAACGAGAGGGTAGGAGTGTTTGCGACGCGCTCGCCGTTTCGTCCGAATCCGATAGGGCTTACATGCGTTAAACTTGAAAAAATCGACTTCGAATGTTCCGACGCTCCCGTGCTCACTGTTTCGGGGGCGGATCTTATGGATTCTACGCCGATATACGATATAAAACCGTACATCCCTTACGCGGATTCCTGCCCGGACGCCGTCGGCGGATTTGCAGACGGATTCAGCGGGTATTCATTAAAAGTCTGTATTGACGAGGAAATAAAAGAAAAGTATTCCGAAAGTTTTATCAATGAAGTAACTGAGCTTTTAAAAACAGACCCCCGTCCTGCGTATCAAAAGGACGATGACAGAGAATACGGCGTTTTGTATTACGATAAAAATATAAAATTTAAGGTAAAGGATAATAAGATTTTCGTAACGGATATTGAATTATACGACAATAAATGATATAATCTCTTCTATTGTATCAATCATGTTTTCGGGGGAAATATGGACAGTATAATTCTTATTCTTGAGATAATCGGAACGATTGCGTTTGCAGTTTCGGGCTCGATGGTCAGCATTAACAAGAGACTTGATATTTTCGGCGTTATTTTCTGCGCCGTGGTTACTGCGCTGGGCGGGGGAGTTCTTCGAGATATGCTTCTTGCAAACCTGCCTCCTGTCATGTTCAGGGAGTATATCTATGTTATCGTTGCGCTGATTACCGCTCTTGCCACTTTCATAATCGCGCACGTTATCGGCAAAAAATATACGGAAAATATTGACATTATTGATAAGGTTGACAATGTTTTCGACGCGCTTGGACTCGGCGTTTTTACCGTTGTCGGAATTAATACTGCAATTTCGAGCGGTTACGGGGACAACGCGTTTTTTGCAATTTTTCTCGGTATGACGACAGGGTGCGGGGGCGGAATAATCCGCGACGTTATCGTCAGAGAAGTTCCGTTCGTTTTGTCAAAGAGAATTTATGCCGTTGCTTCAATCGGAGGCGGAATCGTATATTATGTTATGTACGTTACTCTCGGACTTAATGAGGTCTTAAGCGTGCTGACGGGTATAATACTGATTTTTGCTATAAGAATTCTCGCGTCCGTATTCAGATGGGATTTGCCGAAAGCAATTTAATTATTTTTTGATTTTTGATGATAAAAATGTGAAAAACACTTGATTTTGCCGTGAATATAGGATATAATATTCAAGCTGTTGAATATATGTTCGCGGTAAAGTCAATTAAATATCGGGGTGTGGCGAAGTTTGGTATCGCGCTTGGTTCGGGACCAAGAGGCCATGGGTTCGAATCCCGTCACTCCGACCAGGAAAGAAGGACTTGTAAAATCAAGTCCTTTTTTCAATGAAATTCGTTGTTGTGCAGCGAATGAAATATCTTCGATATGAAATATTTGCTTTGCAAACATGAAATATACCTACGATATATGATATTTTTCTATATTAAAAAAATAATGGTTTTCTAACACTTTTTCTAACACTTTGAAATCATATTGAATCTTTTATTAGAAATAAAGCGGTTTCCCCATATCGGAGAAACCGCTTACATTATAGATTATATTATGTGGTTTTTGGTATATCAGCTTTTTTTTCGCTCTTATTTCTAAACGGGAGAGTATACAGCAGAACTGAGATTACAGCAGATACGGCGGCAATGGAATCGAATAAGATTCTCTTTGAGTGCGAGTCGTAACCGATATAAATTGTTTCGAACCAGGAAAAAAAGCATAGGATAATACTGAATATCAACGCTCCGATTATGTAGGACTTCGGCAGCAGTTTTCTTCCGATAATGATATTCAATATAGAACATATTATCATTACCGCAAACAGTATAATCCATATAACGGTTGCCGCGTCGTCGGAAAAATTAAAAAATGTTTTATTTACTATTGTAAAACTCAATATTGATAATAAGAGCCATGTGATTAAAAGAACAGGCTTGCTGATTTTTAGATATGAAAGCTTTTTATCCAAGAGTATCAACCTTTCTTAATTTGTATTGTAAAATACATGGACATTTAAAAGTATCTATTCTTTAGTTTGTTTCGGGGTGTTGCGGATAATTCAACAAATTATTATATATATAAATTCGTTGAACGGTTAAGAATCATCGTAAACTCCTCCTTTATTATCTTAATTTTTAATTATAAAAAAAATAAATTTGTACATTGTTATATTTAGTTACCTTATGTATTATCTAAACTGGTAAAAATTAAATTGTTTTAATAAATTCTTTCATATGTTTCCCTTTTGTAATTTAAATATAGCATAATAAATCACAATTGTCAACATAAATTAACCAAAGATGTAGATTATTATGTTAAATGTGCAAGAAACGATTTTTCATTCCGGAGATATTTTTGGTTTTCTGTTGTGTTTTTTCTGAGAAAATATAAAACGCGATGAATATATATCAATATCGTAAAACAGAACAAAACGGGTATTGATAACTATTACAAAATGTACTAAAATATATTTACTGTAACGAATAAGGTGAGGAAATATATGAAATCAAAATCAAGATTCCCGGCGGCGCGCCGTTTTTTAATATTTTGGACATTATTTATAGGTATAGGAGCCGTATGCGGGGCAGTTGGTATGATATCAGACCCGAGCGGAAAGTCAGTCGGAATGGACGGTATGCTTCCGTATTTTAAAGTTCTGCCGTTTGCCGACGTACTGTTTAACGATTTGC
>ERZ808246.1622-NODE-1622-length-15940-cov-4.526472_pt1 | contig 15940 bp, 13 predicted proteins | sample MGYA00521083_ERZ808246 | MGnify/ENA primary metagenome ERZ808246 (study PRJEB31516, sample SAMN03275577) | gut metagenome | biome: mammalia-associated habitat; material: feces | host: Papio cynocephalus | place: Kenya | collected 2012-07-07 ...
GCTGCTGAGCAAGAAGGACGTGGACGGCGGCCTGATCGGCGGGGCATCCCTCAAGGCTCCCGATTTCGCAGTCATCGTCAACGCTGCAACCAAGGGCTGAGAAACGCCTGTACCCCGGGGCTGTGCGCCCCATCTGAATTTTAAGGAGTAACTACCAATGTCCAAAAAACCTGTTCTTCTGTGCATCATGGACGGCTTCGGCTGGACCCCCAACGAGACCTACGGCAACGCTGTGGCTGCTGCCAAGAAGCCCTTTATTGATTCGCTGATGGCAAAGTACCCCATGACTACCATCGAAGCCTCCGGCATGGCTGTGGGCCTGCCCGATGGCCAGATGGGCAACTCTGAGGTGGGCCACACCAACATGGGCGCAGGCCGCATCGTGTATCAGCAGCTCACCCTTATTACCAAGTCCATTCGGGACGGCGAAATGCTCAAGAACCCGGTGCTGGTCAAGAATATGAAAGCTGCTATTGACGCCGGTAAGGCCATCCATCTGATGGGCCTTGTGGGCACCGGCGGCGTTCACAGCCACGCAGACCACTGGTTCGGCGTGCTGGAAATGGCCAAGCAGATGGGTGCAAAAGAGGTCTACCTCCACTGCATCACCGATGGCCGTGATACCGACCCCCATTCCGGCAAGGGCTTCCTGGCAGACCTGCAGGCCAAGCTGGACGAGCTGGGTGTGGGCAAGATCGCCAGCGTTTCCGGCCGTTACTATGCCATGGACCGTGACAACAACTGGGACCGTGAAGAGAAGGCCTACGCTGCTTTCGTCTACGGCGAGGGCAACCACGCCGCCAATGCACAGGAGGCCATTGAGGCTTCCTATGCTGCCGACAAGACCGACGAGTTCGTTTTGCCCTGCGTCACCTGCGAGGGCGGCCGTGTGCAGGACGGCGATACCGTTATCTTCATGAATTTCCGCCCGGACCGTGCCCGTCAGATGACCCGCATCTTCTGCGACGATGCCTTTACCGGCTTTGAGCGTCGGGGCGGCCGCAAGCAGGTCCACTACGTCTGCATGGCCGAGTACGATGCCACCATGCCTAACTGCGAAGTGGCTTATCCCCCGGTGGAGCTCAAGAACGTTCTGGGCCAGTACCTGTCCGAGAATGGCAAGACTCAGCTGCGCATTGCCGAGACCGAGAAGTATGCCCACGTCACCTTCTTCTTCAACGGCGGCGTTGAGGCACCCTATGCCGGTGAGGACCGCTGCGTCATCCCCAGCCCCAAGGTGGCAACTTACGACCTCAAGCCCGAGATGAGCGCACCCGAGGTGGCTGCTGAGTGCAAGGCCCGCATTGAAAGCGGCAAGTACGATGTGATCATCCTCAACTTCGCAAACTGCGATATGGTGGGTCACACTGGCGTGTTCGAGGCCGCAGTCAAGGCTGTGGAAGCTGTGGATGCTGCTGTGGAAGAAGTGGTCACCGCTGTGCTGAACGCAGGCGGCTGCGCTTTCCTGACTGCGGACCACGGCAACGCCGAGAAGATGAAGAACCCGGACGGCACCCCCTTCACCGCTCACACCACCAACGTCGTGCCCTTTGTGGCCATCGGCTGCGGCGATGTGAAGCTGCGGGAGGGCGGCTGTCTGGCGGATATCGCTCCCACCATGCTGCCCTATATCGGCCTGCCTGTCCCGGCAGAGATGACCGGCAAGAGCATCATTGTGAAGTGAGAGTTCGGCCTGAAATAACATTCTGACCCAGTGAGGCCGGAGGAGCCAGGATGCTTCTCCGGTCTCTTTTTGCAGGAGAATTTCTCCCGGCGGTTGACAGCAAGGCACAAAGCGATATAATTAAACTGGATTATATTTGTGCGTTTTAGATAAAAAATGAAAAGTTCCGTACATTTGAGAGGAGGCTGGACATGAACGACGCAAAGTGTGATCGTTATATCGAAAATCTGCGCAAAGTCCGTGCCTTCGCAAAGCCGGAGGTTCGTCCGGGCATGGGAGCGCAGGAATTGCTGGATCTGATCCAGAAAAATGCTGCGGAATCCTTTGCCATCATGAAGGAAAACAATGCATTGCTGGATGAGCTGGTCTACACCCGCAAGGCAGAGGAGCTGACCGACGAGGACATAGCGCAGCTGCTCCGCTTTGCCGACCGGCTCTTTGCCTATGCCAACAGCGAGGACGACGGCGTGGCCTACAAGATCCACTGCCTGCTGCTGGAAGCGGCCCGCCTGCGCAAAGACGAACCCTTCCTCATCCGGGAACTCTACTACTGCGGCGTGACACTGCATTATCTGAACATCCGGGACGAAGAATATGATATCAACGCCTTTGGAAACCGGGTGCGGGCCTATTTTGAAGAGGGGGCCTCTTACCTGAACCGGTATGAGAGCTACGACAGCAAGACCCGGGGGTTCATCATCCGGTGTCTGGGCAACAGCAAGATGGCCCTGAACCGCCGCAGCAAGGAGAACAGCCGCATCTACATGAACGTCTTTGACCGGGCCATGGCCATTATGACCGACCCCTATTATCAGCAGCTGAACCCCGAGATTCCATGGAAAAGCTTCATCTACACCATGCAGATCGATCAGCTCAGTATGCTGCCCCATCTGCGGGACACAAACGACCTGGAGATCGCCCGGAAAGTGTATGAATCGGCGGAATATGTGGATCAGTGGGTCAAGGAAAATCAGGGAGAGGAAGAGCGGCTGCAGAACTGGCGTGTGAACTATTTTTACTGGGGTGCACGCTATCATGCAGGGCTCTGCACCATCCGGCAGGCGGTAGAAAAAATGCTGGAAAGCGTGGAGCAGGTAGACCCCAACGATTTCTCTGCCAGCGGCATCAACAACAATCTGGGCCTTACCAGCCATATGTATCCCTATGTGGCCCTTCTCCGGCCGGAGGATGAAAAGGCCCTGCATGACCGGCTGGAACGCACGCAGGAGCGGTGCATGGAATATGTGGCCCGGATGCCGGTGAACCGGTATCCACGGTTGTCCAACATAGCCATCTGGGACCTTGCCGAGGCGCAGGCCTATCTGAAAGACCGCTCCCATGGCGGGACGATCCAATATCTGCTGGCGGCCCATAAGCCCACCTATGTCCATTCCCTGATGGTAGCCCGGCTCACCCGGCATCTGATCTCCCGCCTGCTGGAAAAGTGTCCGGAGCAGCTCATCGGTCTGAGGGGTTATCACACGACGGAGGAACTGAAGCGGCACGCTGTGGACCTCTGTGAGCTGGCCTATGAATGTGGCCTGTACCACGATGTGGGCAAGAACTCCATCACCATGTACATCAGCAACAACGCCCGCCGCCTGCTGGATGAGGAGTTTGCCTGCATCCGGCTCCATCCGGAGTTCGGCTATGGCCTGTTACAGCAGAGCGGGCGGGAAGATCTGGCACAGGCGGCGTTGTATCACCACCGGTTCTATAATGGAAAGGGCGGCTATCCGGAAGGGCATGGTAGCTGCCGCCCGGAGATGAAAGCCATTCTGGATGTGCTGAACGTCACCGATTCGCTGGATGCAGCCACCGACAACGTGGGCCGCTGCTACAACGCCGCAAAGCCGGTGGAGGTGCTGGTGGAAGAATTCCGCCGGGAAAAGGGCACCCGCTACGCCCCCTATGTGGTGGAGCTCTTTGATGACCCGGAATTCTGCCGCAGCCTTGCGGATACCCTGACGGAGACCCGCAAGCAGGTCTATCTGGAAGTTTACAACACCCCGGATGACCGCCCCGGCGAAGAATAAAACAGCAAAACAAAAACGCTCCGTACTGAGATTTCCCGGTACGGAGCGTTTGCTGTATCTGAATTATGCGTCAGGCTGGGCTTTTACTTCGTCAAAGAAGGCTTTGATCTTGTCGATCTGGATCTCGGCCACGGCCCGGCCGGTCTCATAGACCCGGCGGAGCTGAGCGGGGTCCCGCTCCATGGCACCGATCTCCAGCGGGATGGGCGGGCGAATGACGTAATCCTTGCCGGCCTGTTCCAGCATCGAGATGTAGGAGAGGGTCTCATTGTACCGCTCGTGACGGTCGGCCACCGCCTCCACAAAGGCTGGATACCGGAAATACCGGGTCCGGATGGCGGGCAGCATGGGGTTCTTTTTTTTCACAAAGCCTTTGGGCTGGGTCAGCACGATGAGGTTCCGCTTGTAGCCGATGGACTCAAAGAACCGCACCGGGATGGAATCGGCCACTCCGCCGTCCAGCAGGGCATAATGCCCGATCCGGACGATCTTTGCGGCCAGCGGCATGGAGGCAGAAGCTTCCATCCACTTGATGTCCTCAGCGTCGCCGGTGCGGCACTTGTGGTAGATGGGGTCGCCGGTGCGCACATCGGTGCAGACGACAAAAAAGTCCATGGGCGAATTGCGGAAGGCCTCGGTGTCAAAGGGGTCTAGCTTTTCGGGCACCTCATGGTAGCAGAACTGCTCGCTGTACAGGTTGCCGGTGCGGATGAGGTTCTTAAAGCTGGCATACCGCTTGTCGTTGCAGTACTCGGTGTTATAGCGGATGGTCCGTCCAATCTGATGGGACTTGTAATTGCAGCCGAACACGGCCCCCGCCGACACGCCGATGGCACCGTCGGCTGTGATATCGTGCTCCATCAATACATCCAGAACGCCAGCGGTGAACATCCCCCGCATGGCTCCACCTTCCAGGATCAATCCGGTCTTCATATGGGCAAACTCCTTCTTTTCCAACGCAGGGATGACCCACAGCGGCCATCCTGTATGCTTTCAGTATACTCGATTTTTTTAAGAAAACAAGAGAAGAAAATCCAAAACCATTCCACCGCCGCCGGGCAGTTTTCGGGATTTTCACAACAGGCATCCTTTTGAAGGGGAGAAAGAAAAATCGGGAGGAAGTTTTTGTCGGATTTGGGCGGAAAAACCTTGCCAAAGCGGGTGGGATTCGGTATACTAGGTGAAATAAATTGAAACATCAGGCCTGGAGGAGACAAAAATGAAACTGCTGGAAGATCGTATCCGAAAAGACGGCATCGTGCGGGAGGGCAATGTGCTGAAGGTGGACAGCTTTATCAACCACCAGATGGACATCCCCCTGTTCCGTGAGATGGCAAAGGAGTGGAAGCGACTGTTTGCAGGCAAGCCCATCAACAAGGTGCTGACCATCGAGGCCAGCGGCATCGGCATTGCCGCCGTGGTGGCCAGCGAGTTCAATGTGCCGGTGGTGTTTGCCAAAAAGTCCATGAGCATCAATCTGGACTATGATAACTATGAGACCAAGATCCAGTCCTTCACCCACAAAAAGATCTACAACGTCATCGTCTCCAAAAAGTTCCTGACTCCGGAGGATCATGTGCTGATCATTGACGACTTCCTTGCCAACGGCTGTGCCCTGATGGGCCTGCTGGATCTGGCACAGGAAGCCGGTGCCACTGTGGAGGGCATCGGCATCGCCGTCGAAAAGGGCTTCCAGCAGGGCGGCGAGCTCATCCGCAGCAAGGGCATCCAGCTGGAAAGCCTTGCTATCGTGGATTCCATGGACAGCACCACCGGCGAGATCACTTTCCGTGACCAGCCGCAGCAGAACTGAAAAAAGAAGTTGCATTTTTACGTTGGATTTGCTATACTGTTTTTAGAAAAGAAGTTCTTTTCAATCTTCGCTGAAGATGACGAGTGACGGTTCTGACTCGTCGGTAAAATAAAAATTGACCGAGTGAAGATGATGTGTGACGGTTCTGACACATCGGTAAAATAAAAATTGACCGGGCGAAGAAACAAACGAGGTCAGCTGAAAAGGTTGGCCTCGTTTTTTTGTGAACATGAGAGCAGACAGGGATGTTGAACGATGGAATGTAGTGTGAAAATTTATCAGTTGTCCGCTGAATTCATGCGGGATTATCCGACTTTGAAATATCCGGAACTGATGTGTAAGTGGGGCAGACCTTATAGCTGCCTGATGATTGAAGCAGTGTTTGACTACCGGATCTGCATCCCATATCGTTCTTCGATCCACCACAAAAATGCGTATTTGTTTACCGGAACAGAGCGTTCCAGAAGAACGCGCTCCGGATTGGATTATACCAAGATCGTTCTGATCCGAAAGGAAAGCTATCTGGACCCCACAAAAGTTGTTGTTGATCAGGATGAATACACCGAAACCGTCCGCAACATCCGCAGGATCGCAGAGGAAGCGGTGCGCTATCTGGAAGGCTACATCCAGCACGTCAACGGCACAAAGCCCCTGCATCCGAGGGAGTATGCAAGAAGATATCAATATTCCACCCTGCCCTATTTCCATGATATTATGGGCTTGTGACCCAAGACCGCTCCGGCGGTCTTTTTTTATGCCCCATCGGTGCTGTCGCCGTCCTGCGGGAGGTCGGCAGCGGTCTGGGCGGTGGGAGCGGGTGCATCGGTGGGGGAGCGGGGCACGCCATAGCGGACAAGGGTCTGCTCCAGCACCTCGGCACAGACCGGGGCCGAAAGGCTGCCGCCGGCGGTGGTCCAGCTGTGGGGCTCGTCAAGGCAGATCAGGCAGAGAAACTTGGGGTTATCGATGGGGGCCACGGCCACAAAGCTGGCAATGCGGGCCTTCTCGTCGTTGCTGTCCAGCTTCTGGCTGGTGCCGCTCTTGCCGCCCACCCGGTAGCCGGGGATCTGGGCGTTCCGTCCGCCGCCGTAGAGGACCACGGCTTCCATCATCTCCCGCATGGTGCGGCTGGTCTCCTCTTTGAGCACCCGGCGGGTGCAGACCGGGGCAATCTGGTCGATGACCTCCCCCTCAGGGCTCAGAATGTCCGATACGACGTAGGGCCGCATCAGTTTTCCGCCGTTGACCACGGCGCAGACGGCAGCGGCCATCTCGAGGTAGGAGACCTTGCTGCTCTGCCCGAAGGCACAGGAGGCCAGCTCCACCGGGCCCATCCGGTCGGCGGTGTAGTACAGGCTTTTCCGGGGCTCTGCGGGCAGGTCGATGCCGGTGGGCTCCCGGAGGCCGAAGGCTGCAAAATAATTACAGAACGCTTCTTTTCCCAGCCGTGCGCCGATCTGGATGAAGCTCTGGTTGCAGGAGTTCTCAAGGGCCTGCGTCAGGGTCTGGGCCCCATGCCGCTTGTGATTGGCGCAGTGGAACCGGGTGCCCGCCACCGAGATGGACTCGCCGCAGTAGAAGCTGGACCCTTTTGTGACGGCCCCCGCATCCAGTGCGGCGGCACAGGTGATGAGCTTGAACACACTGCCCGGCTCGTACAGGTCGCTGACGGCCTTGTTCCGCCATTGGGTCTGCTGGGCCAGCTGCAGGGCTTTGGCCCGCTCTGAGCCGGTGAGGGCATCCACAGCCTGCCGGGCGGCAGGGTCGGAGATCACCCGGGGCTGGTTGGGGTCGTAGGCCGGGGTGGTGGCCATGGCCAGCACGGCTCCGGTGTTCACCTCCATGACGATACCCACGGCCCGGGCTCCGACGTGGTGTTCCTGCACGGCGTAGTTCAGGGCGTTTTCCAGATAGTGCTGAACGCTGGAATCGATGGTCAGCCGCAGGCCGTCCCCCTCGGTGGGGAAGCGTTCGGTCTCATAGCTCTGCTCAAGGGTGTAGCCCCATGCATTGACGGCGGTGAGCACCACCCCATTCTCGCCGGTGAGCAGGTCATCGTAGCGCAGTTCCAGCCCCGAGACCCCGGCGTTGTCCACGTTGGTGAACCCCAGCACCGAAGCCAGAAATTCCCCCTGCGGATACCAGCGTCTGGAATCCTGATTGATCCGGATGCCGGTGATGCCGCTGGCCTCGCAGAAGTCCCGCACCCGGTCGGCGGTGTCCCGGTCCACCCGGTAGCGGAGCAGGCAGTCGTTGGACCGGCGGTCACTGAATTTCTCCAGCAGGGCTCCTTCGTCCAGCTCCAGAATTTCCGCAAGCCCGCTGGCGGCAAGGGCAAGCTTCTCCTCCGGCATCTCCCGGGGCGAGGCCCGGAGGGTCCAGCAGCTGCTGTTGGCAGCCAGCAAAACGCCGTCGGCACTGTAGATCTTTCCCCGGTCGGCGGGAACGACGGTATCCCGCAATTGCTGGCCCAAGGCCCGGTCGGAGTACCAGCCGCCGCTGCGCAATTGCAGATAGAAAAGCCGCACCGCAAGCCCGAGGGCAAGGGCACAGAATAAAGCCGAGACCAGCCGGGCCCGGGTGCGGAACTCCTGTTCCGGCAGGGTGCGAAGCTGCGACATGGGCACTCCCTCCTCAGGGTATTGTATGACCCGGCGGCGGGCAAAATGACTATCCGCCCAGCCGCCTGCGTACAATAAACATCAAAATGATCAATGGAGGAGGGGAAAACGTGGAACACGCCCTCAATGCACGTTCCCGGTCTGCCCGCCGTGTGCGGGCTCTGCCGCCCGCCGACCTGCTGTTTTTGTGCCTTGTGCTGGCACTGGTGGGCTTTGGGCTGGTGATGCTTTACAGCGCATCCAACGCCGTGGCCCTTTACCGGCGGGGAGATGCCTTTGCCTACCTGCGGCCTCAGCTGCTCTATGCGGCCATGGGGCTGGCGGGGATGGCTCTGGCCAGCCGGGTGGACTATCATCTCTTCCATAAGCTGGCCTGGCCGCTGCTGGGGCTGTCGCTGGTGCTGCTGGTGCTGGTGCTTTTTATGCCGGAGTACAACGGCTGCAAGCGGTGGCTGGTGCTGCCCGGGCTGGGCACGCTGCAGCCCAGTGAGATCGCAAAATTTGCGGTGGTGCTGGTGTTTTCCCACATTATCTCCCTGAATCATGACAAAATGGACCGCTTCTCGGTGGGGGTGCTGCCCTTTGGGCTGGTGCTGGGGGCCGTGGCTGCGTTGATGCTGCTGGAACCCCACCTCTCGGGCACCGTGCTCATTCTGGGCATCGGGGCAGTGCTGATGTTCGTAGGGGGCACCGGCCTGCGGTGGTTTCTGCTGGCCGGGGTCAGCGGAGCGGGGGCCATCGGGGCGGCCGTGGTCATCATGCCCGACCTTGTGCCCTATGCAGCAGACCGGCTCCGCTCCTGGGTCGACCCCTTTGCCGACCCGCTGGGGGACGGCCACCAGACCATCCAGAGCCTGTATGCCATCGGGTCCGGCGGGGCCGTGGGATTGGGGCTTGGCAACAGCCGACAGAAGCATCTCTTCGTGCCGGAACCGCAGAACGACTTCATCTTCTCCATCGTCTGCGAGGAGCTGGGCTTCGTGGGGGCCTGCACCGTCATCCTGCTCTTTGTGCTGCTGCTCTGGCGGGGCATCACGCTGGCCGCTCATGCGCCCGACCGCTTCGGCGGGCTGCTGGTGGTGGGGTTCACGGTGCAGGTGGCATTGCAGGCATTCCTGAATGTGGCCGTGGTCACCAACACCATCCCCAACACCGGCATCAGCCTGCCCTTTTTCTCTTCCGGCGGCACCAGCCTGATGATGCTGCTGGGAGAAATGGGGATCGTGCTCAGTGTATCCCGGGGTGAACGCTGAGAAACAAGCCCACAAATTCGGTGCGGCCTTTTGCAGGCCGGAGCCGTGACATTCTGCCGCCCGGCTGCATAGCCTGAGGTATCTTTTGCAGAGCGGAGGAGGGGCAGCATGGCAGGATACAAGGGTTCGATCATCGTAGAAGGGGGCAGGCCGCTGCATGGGACGGTGCGGGTGCCTGCGGCAAAAAACAGCGTGCTTCCGCTCCTTGCCGGGGTGCTGCTCTGCGGTGAACCGGTGCGGCTGCGGGCCGTGCCAAGGCTGGCGGATGTAGAGGGCTGCATCACGCTTTTGCAGGGGGCGGGGCTGGCGGCCCGGTGGGAAAACGGTGACCTTCTGCTTTCGGGAAGCCCGGTGTGCAGCACGCTTCCGGGTGAAACAGCGGCACAAATGCGGGCGTCGATCCTCTTCTGCGCCCCGCTGCTGGCCCGGCTGGGCCGGGCAGAAACTGCACTGCCCGGCGGGTGCAGGATCGGCGCACGGCCCATCGACCTGCATCTGGAAGGGCTGGCCCGGATGGGGGCGCAGGAGCTGGATGCCGGCCCGGGGCGGCTGGTGCTGACGGCTCCGGCAGGGCTTCATGGGGCCGAGATCACCCTCCGCTTCCCCAGCGTAGGGGCCACCGAGACCCTGATTTTAGCGGCGGTATGTGCAAAAGGGCGCACCGTCCTGCGGGGAGCAGCGAGGGAGCCGGAGATCGCCGACCTTGCGGATTTCCTGAATCGGTGCGGCGGGAAGATCGAGGGGGCAGGGAGCTCCACGGTCTGCATCGAGGGGCGGCGGCAGCTGTCCGGGTGCGTGTTTTCGCCCCTGCCCGACCGTATTTTTGCTTCTACGCTGGCCTGCGCCGCCGCTGTGGCCGGGGGCCGGGTCGAACTGGCCGGATGTCCGCCCCGGCTCTATGCTCCGGTGCTGGAAATTCTGGAACAAATGGGATGCCGGGTGGAGCGCAGCGGGAAGAACGCCTGCGTCAGCCGGTACGGCTCCCTGAAAGGGGTGGGCCGGGTGTTCACGGGGGTGTATCCGGGCCTTGCCACCGATGCCGCCCCGCCGCTGGCTGCAGCCCTGCTCTGCGCCGGGGGCGAAAGCAGCATCGAGGACGTGATCTTTGAGCGGCGGTTTGGCTGCGCAGAGGGCTTTTTACGGCTTGGCGGGCGGGTGAATGTGACTGGCCGCACCCTGCACATCCGGCCCCTGCCGCCGGGGCAGAGCCTTGCGGGAAGCAGGCTGGTGGCCCCCGACCTGCGGGGCGGGGCGGCGTTGGTGCTGGCAGCCCTTGCCGCCGAGGGAAAGAGCGAGATCCGTCAAGCCGGGTACATCGACCGGGGCTATGCGGATTTTACAAAAATTTTGGCAGGTTTGGGAGCCCAAATTCGGCGGGAAACAGCCCCCCGGGCAGAGCGTGTGAAAAAAACACCCTCAAAAAAGTAATTTTGTCTTGCAATCGGAGCAAAAAGATGATACGATACAGTTGTATAGTTGTACTATGAGATTACTCTGCTCTTTTTGAGCGGGTTTACGATATCATCCGATGGAGGACAAAGTTATGGCATTGATGCTCGACGAAGAAATGGACGAAAACGTTACGACGATCAAGGTGATCGGTGTAGGCGGCGGCGGCGGAAACGCCGTTAACCGGATGGTCAGCGACGGTTTGCAGGGCGTGGAGTTCATCGCAATGAACACCGACCAGCAGGCTCTGGCCAAAAACCATGCAGCCACCAAGGTCCAGCTGGGCTCCAAGCTCACCAAGGGCCGTGGTGCAGGCGCAGACCCCGAGATCGGCCAGCGTGCCGCTGAGGAGAGCAAGGATGAGATCGCAAATGCACTCAAGGGCTCTCAGATGGTCTTTATCACCGCCGGCATGGGCGGCGGCACCGGCACCGGTGCCGCTCCTGTGGTGGCTGAGGTGGCCCATGATCTGGGCATCCTCACCGTGGGCATCGTCACCAAGCCCTTCTCCTTTGAGGGCAAGCGGAAGATGGGTCTGGCCGAGCAGGGCATCGCAAACCTGCTCATGCATGTGGACAGTCTGATCGTCATCCCCAATGAGCGCCTGAAGATGATCAGCCAGGAAAAGATCACCCTGATGAATGCCTTCCAGGCTGCCGATAACGTGCTGCGCCAGGGCGTTGAGTCCATCTCCGCTCTGATCAACGTGCCCGCCTTCATCAACCTGGACTTCGCCGACGTGCGCTCCATCATGAAGGATGCAGGCTACGCACACATGGGCGTGGGCAGCGCAAAGGGCGCAGGCAAGGCCGAGAACGCCGCCAAGGCTGCCATTTCCAGCCCCCTGCTGGAGACCAGCATCGCCGGTGCTCACGGCGTTATCATCAACATCACCTCCAGCCCCGACATCGGTCTGGAGGACGTGGAGACCGCAGCCGGCCTCATCACCCAGAGTGCGCATCCCGATGCAAACATCATCTGGGGTACTGCCTTTGATGAGAACCTCTCCGATGAGATGCGGGTCACCGTGGTGGCCACCGGTTTTGACAACAAGACCACCGAGAGCCTGCGCAACAGCCTGAGCGGCGCAGCAGGTACCACCGCATCCACCCCCACGGCTGTGTTCAGCTCGGACGTGGCAGCTTCTGCCGCAAAGACTGCAGCACCGGCCGCTGCCCCCGCAGCAAAGCCTGTGGAGGAAGAAAACAGCGACAACCGTTATTATGACGAGCTGCTGGCGATCCTGAACAAGCGCAAGTAAGGCCGTAAAACAACGATCCGCCGCCCGGGAAAGGGCGTGCCTCTTGTGCGTGGAGCGGGAGGTGGCAGACCATGGGACGACAGGACGCCGGGAACAGCCGTCAGGCAGAAAGAGTGCTGCGCTGTATCGACCGGCTCTCTGCCTGCGTCGCCATGGAACGCCGTCTGGCCCGCCATGCACTGCAGGAAGTGGAGGAAGCTATGGAGCTGCAGCAGTCCGAAACCGGCCGCTCCTCAAGCGGAGCGTGCCAGCCCGGGGAAAACTGCGCCCAGAGAGAGCTGCCTGCCCAGATCGAGACCCAGCTGGAAGAGCTGAACCGCCGCCTTGTGGCTGCCAACTCGGAGCTGCGCCGGTACGAGACGAGGGTGTTTGCCTACGAGCGTGCCATGATGGCCCTGAAAGAGGAGAACGCCCAGCTGGCAGACCTCTGCCATCAGGCCCGGGAGGGCCAGCCCCTTCCGCCGGAACCTGCACCCCAGAGCCCGGTTCTGGACCAGCCGGGCCTGCCGGTGATCTCCTTTACCCCGGAGGGCACCAGACAGGAAGAGACTGTGGACGACGAAGCAGCCCCCTTCTTTGACGAGGGCCGCCCGCCCCGCCCCATGGCAGGCTGGAAACCCAAAACCAAGCTGGACAAGCTCTCGGTGGAGCTGCTGGCGCAGTTTGACCGGATGCTCAAGGATTGAAAACAAGATAAAAAACAAAGGCTGACACCCCGATGCACTTCGGGATGCCAGCCTTTTTGTTATGCCTTTTTTGCTTTGTTTTGATGATTACCGGGTGGTGCTGGTGCGGTGCTCCATCAGATAGGTGGCTTCCAGATCGGCAATGTGGAGCTTGACGGCCAGCGGATACTTGTCGTAAGCTTCCGAGATGGCAAAGCAGCCGCCCCGGGCTGCATCGTCAAAGCCGCCCATGTGCCAGCGGATGGCAACTGCCTCCTCGATTTTCAACTTCATGAACCGCTCAATGAGGAAAACGCTCTTCTCGCCGTGGCCGTAGGGGAACAGGTCCTCCACGCTGTAAGAGGGCACTTTTTCCCACTGGCCGGTCACCTCGTTCTTGACGTTGCGGGTGCCCGCCTTGTAGTAGTTGGCCTTGCACAGGTCATGGAGCAGGGCGCAGATGGCATAGCTCTCCTCACTCTCCCCCTCGGCAAAAAAGGTGTCGTGGAGGGCGTGGTAAACATTGAGGCTGTGCATACACAGCCCGCCCTCGCAGGCCCCATGGAACCGGGTGGAAGCCGGTGCGGTGAAGAAATCCGTCTTGTGCTCCAGCCAGTCCAGCAGCTTTTCGCTGCCCGGACGGGTGACGTGCTGGCGGAAGATCGCCAGAAACTCTTCCCGATCGTTCATCTTACAGCTCCAGATCGTCCAGGATCCCCTTGAGGATGGCCAGCTCGTCGTGGCTCAGGGAGATGCCCTTGCCCATCCGGGTGCCGTCCGGGGACCAGTCGCGGATATCATACTTGGGCTCGCCGTCGTTCCAGCTGATGAGGTTGAGCTGACGCTCCCACCCACGGGGACGCTGAGACAGCACGGCCACCTTCTGAACGATCTCGTACTTGATTTCTGCCATGGTTATTACCTGCCTTTGTTTTGTTTGCTACCATAATAAAAGAAGCGGACAAAGATTTCAACAGGTAATTGGAAAATAATCGTAAAATTCTTTGGTTTCTCAGCCGTAGGGGGCGTTTTCCCGCCAGTCCACCAGCGAGAGCACACCGCTTTCGGCGGGGTCAGGCTCCTCCGGGGCCGGGTGTGCCGAGTGGGTGTTCTGCTCGGTGCCAAACAGCTGTCCGCCGTACTGCGCCATCACCCCGGGGCTGTGCCCGGCTAAGAACTCATCGGCGTTTTTCTGGCGGCAGGCCGCCGGTGTGCCGTCGGTCATGGGCACGCCGGTGCCGGGCTCTGCTTTGGGCGGGACCTGCGCCATGGGGGCCTGCGGCTCGTCCGGCGGTGCCGGAGCCGGAAACTCCGGGCCCGGAAAATCAGGGTCGGGCAGGGCCAGCTCGTGCCGGATGAAGGGCGTCAGAGAATTCATGGGATCACCTCCGCAGCTAGGGTGCCCGGGAGGAGCATGATTTATCCCACGATCTCCACCCGGCTGCCGCCGGAGGGGGCTTTTTTGACCACGATCTGGCGGTCGATGCGGTCTTTGAGGGCGGCAACGTGGGAGATGATGCCCACAAGGCGGTCGCCCTCGGTGAGGCCGGAGAGGACCCGGATGGCCTGCTCCAGCGATTCATCGTCCAGTGAGCCGAAGCCCTCGTCCAGAAAGAGGGCATCCAGCCGGACACCGCCGGCGGTGCTCTGCACCTCGTCCGACAGGCCCAACGCCAGCGCAAGGGAGGCTTTGAAGCTCTCGCCGCCTGAAAGGGTCTTGACACTGCGGCGGGTGCCGTTGTAGTGGTCGATGACGCCAAGGTCAAGGCCGGACTGGCTGCGCTGGTTCTCGGCCCCGATGCGTTCCAGTTCATACTGGCCGGAGGTCATCTGCATCAGCCGGGTGTTGGCGTGGCGAAGGATGCGGTCCAGATAGGTCATCTGGATGTAGGTCTCAAGCCGGATCTTCTGTTTGCTGCTCAGGGTGCCCCCGGCGGTGGAGGCCAGTGCGGCCACCCACTGCCAGCGTTGCTCCAGCTGGGCCCGCTGGGCGGCAAGGCTGCGGTAGGCATCAAGGGCCTGCCGGTTGGGGGTCAGCCGGGCGTTGAGGGCCCGGAGCTGCCCGGTCTGGATGGTGCGGCGGGACTGAAGCTCCTGCTCTGCCGCCTGCAGGGCAGCAAGGTCGGCTTTGTTCTCCGGTGCGGTCTCGGCCTGCTGGGCCGTCAGGGCCTTGACGGCGGCTTCGGCGGCAGTGCATTGGGTCTCGGCAGAGCGCAGGGCAGCTTGGGCTTTGTCCATCTCCTGCCGCAGCCGGGCCTGACGGGCTTTGAGGGTGTTGAGCCGGGCCTCAGCCTGCATCCGGGCGGCAAAGAGCTGCACTTCCTCGGTGTGGAGCCGGGCCATGGCCTGCTGGGCTGCGGCCCGCAGTGCCCCGAGGGTAGAGGGGGCTTGGGCCGGGTCGGTGAACTGCTCGGGCAGGAGCTTTTCGGCTTCCTCCCGGAGGGTAGAACGGCCCTCCCGCTCGGCGGCAAGGGCTTCGGAAGCTGCTGCACTGGCCTGCCGGGCGTTCCGGTCAGCGGCATCGGCGGCCTGCCGGGCGGCTTCCACCTGTGCCTGCGTGGGGGCCGTGGGCGGCAGCAGGGCCCGCTTGGGGTGATGGGTGCTGCCGCAGACCGGGCAGGGGGTGCCCTCGGTCAGGGTATGGGCCAGCAGCCCCGCCTGTGCGTTCAGAAAGGCCCGCTCGGTGCGGTCCCGGCGGGTGCGGGCTTCGTCCTGCGCCTTGGCAGCGGCCTGATAGGCTTCCTGCGCCGCCTTGAGGGCCTTGGCCCGGCGGGTGCAGTCGGTGAGTTTGTGGTCCAGTGCAGTCAGGTCCCGGCTCCGTGCCGCCAGTTTTTCGGCCCGGGAGGCAAGGGCGGGCAGGGTTTCCGTCTCTTCCGGCTGGGGGAGCTCCTCGGCTTCCCGCCGGAGGCTGCTGCGCTGGGCGGGGGTGAGGGGAGCCTGTGCATCGTAATCCCGCAGGGCGGCAGAAAGGGCGGTGATCTCCCCGGTCAGAGCGTCGATGCGGTCTGCGTTGGGGGCGCAGCGTGCAGCTTCGGCCTGCGCCGCCTCCCGCAGGGGCAGCAGCCGGGTCAGCTCGGCCTGCTTTGCGGTCAGGTCCTGCCGGAGCTTCTGTGCGGCCCGGGCCTGTCCCAGAGCCTGCTGTAGGGCCCCAAGCTGAC